>SKEP01000317.1_pt1 | contig 32305 bp, 27 predicted proteins | sample 4826901 | NCBI WGS metagenome assembly SKEP01 (sample SAMN11008806, study PRJNA524170) | human gut metagenome | biome: Human fecal sample; material: Feces; isolation source: fecal sample from pouch patient p4, p43, p49, p54, p55 | host: Homo sapiens | place: Israel: Tel-Aviv | collected 2014-03-20
TTCCTTATGCAGAGTGTGTTTGCGGCAGAACTTACAATATTTCTGAGTTTCCATTCTTTCAGGATGGTTCTTTTTCTCCTTAGTCATATTGTAGTTACGCTGCTTGCACTCGGTACATGCTAATGTAATCTTAACGCGCACAACTTCCACCTCCAGTGTTTTCATTTGCATGGTCATTTCCTCATGCCTGACGATGTATCCGTCACCTTTTTCGGGCATAAAAAAAAGACCTAACTTCCATGTCGCTTGTCAAGTTTATCACAAAACAGCTATGGAAGTCAAGCCTTTTTATTAAATTCCATGATTTATTACAACAGTAAAAATGAGAATTGTTTTCAGACGATATGCCAGGTTCCTTTTTTGGTTCTTTTCACCTCATAAAGCCCCTTATCTGCCCTCTTGTACAGTTCCTGGAACGTAACTTTTCCTTTCTCTGTAAGGGCAATACCCATGGAAACAGAAATAGTAACTGTTTCTCCCTCATTCTCGTAGGTAATATGAAGCTGTTCGGAAAGCAGTTTCACTCTTTCCTGCAGTACATCCAGCGGAATATCCCTGAAGAAGACAACGAACTCATCACCGCCAAGCCTGCAGATCACATCCTGTGCACGACAATTATCCCTGATGATCTTCACTACATCATGGAGCGCATGATCGCCCCACATATGTCCCAGACGGTCATTCAGATTCTTGAAGTTGTCCAGGTCAGCAATCATAAATGCATGAACAGAACCGGCCTCCGGATCACTCTTCAGGATCTGCTCGATCCTCTCTGTACCTGCTGCACGCATAATGGCTCCTGTCATCGGATCAGTCTCACTGTCTGTGATATCCTCAATACTTCCCACCATTCGTGAAACAGCCCCTGAATCATCGAAAATATTGGTGGTAAATATCTGCAGGTATCTCATTCTGCCCTTAGACCAGACTGAGATCTTTTTCTGACAGGTAACTTCTTTATTTTCGATGGTTTCCAGAATATTCCTGATATCTGCACAGGACTGCGGACTTACCTTGCTGATATTTTTCAGCAGGATAGGAATGCTGAGCTGTTCCTGATCCAGACCGATATCTTTATACTTATCATTCAGAAACTGGATAAGTTCTGTTTCCACATCATATGTAAACACACAGGTATCACTGTTTCTGGCTGTGATCCTGTAGGTTTCCTCATTTAACATCAGTCTGTTGTTCAGTCTGCGGATATAACGTTTATCTTCCCTCTGGAAATACAAATATACCAGCAGGACCAGAACCATCATTCCGATAAGTTTCGCAGTAAGCTTTATGACATGTTTCTGATATACGGCACTTTCACGTGCGATCTCCGTCTCCCGGATCGTTGTTACTGTATACAGATGAATATCTCTTACCGGTGCGATCACCGCTACCATTCCATCATCATTATCTCCGTAAATCTCAAAGGGCACCGTAACCCCGCTCCTGATCCTGAGCTGGATTGTGGGCAAAAGCAGACTCAGATTTCTTTTTCCCATATCTTCGAAGAAATTCGTTCCTGTAGTATTTCTCACATCCTGTTTCAGCAGATAATTTCCATCTTCATCCAGCACAAACTGATTTCTCTTTTCTTTTTCCTTCGCTATATCATCAAAGATATTCAGTCTGGTACTGGAAAGAATGCCACAGAGAATTCCTTCTATCTGGTGGGCATCATTATAAATCGGCACGGACAGAACAACACCGCTTTTATATGTAGTACCATTCTTGCTGATTGCTTTATTTCCGGACATACTGGTCTTGAAATAGCTCATCTCAGAATAATCTTTCTTCATTCCCGGAGCTTTTCCACCCTTGTTCAGAATTCTCATATATACGAAATGAGTTTCTTTTTTGCTGTAAGTCCTGCCCAGAAATCTCTGAGTCTCTTCACTGTCCAGAGACATATCTTTGATCCTGGCTGCTGCTGATTCCAGTATCTCATAATAACGAGCCGTCTTATACTCAATCAGACGTGCATTCTGCTCTGTCCATTCTGTTACATTATCATATTTTTTATTTTTCTCTGTTTTTTTCAACATTCCATTGAAATTCAGCAGTGACCATGCCGTAAACAGTAATGCTACAATTCCAGTGAGGATCAGGATCCTTTTTTGAAATTTTTTATTACGTGTCCCTTTCACTTTTATCACCTGCCCGGATACTCCCGCACCCAGAATTCCTTTTTGTTACATTATATCTGCGTCCCAAGTACTTGTCAAACAGATTACTGTTCACTCTGTGCCCAGTAACCTCAAACAGAATCATTTTCCCAGCCTGCTTTTCTCTGTATCCGTACAGGCAGATCATAGTCTGCAGTAACTTCGCGCATTTCTGCTCTTATTTCTACTCTTACACAATTTATCTCTTTCATATAACTGCCTCTGATCCGGTTTATTACCTTGTACACACCCTCAAGAGTGCACCATGGCAGCATCACAATATACTGTTCATCACTGTATCTGGCAACCACATCTCCCATTCGAAGCTGATCCATCAGGATTGTTTTCAGCTTCTCCATTGCTTTCTTTTTATGGTAAAGGAATCTGGCAGCTTCCATAACCTGTTCCAGCTCGTGAAATTCAAGAGTGAGAAGCAGCAGATATTCCGGTATTTTCCCTCTGGATGCACGCCTTGTTTCCAATCTGTAGATTTCCCTGAATACTGTATATTCACACAGAAATACACCTGACAGCTCCGGTTCCTTTATATTGCTGCACACATCCTCCAGAGTTGCCTTTTCCAGATTATGATCCATCTTCAGGATTTCTTCATAAAGTGCCTGTATTCTCCGTGATCTCCGGATTCCCAGCCTGGAATGCAGGATCTGGCTGGCCACCTCATACTGTTTCAGGGCATTCTCCATATCCCCCATTTTGATCCAGCTTCTGATCAGCCAGTAATGCATATCTTCATTCACTTCATCACAGGTGATCCCATATGCGCAGATCTGGTGGATCTTCTTGTAATCCCCGGTCTGATCATACAACACACACAGTTCCCCTGTCAGTTTCATAAAAAAAGAATGATAGAACGTAAAGCGCACGGAAAAAAAGGAATCTGCGCTTAAAACTGCTGTCAGCGGTTTCCTGTATATGAACAGTGCTTCTTCATAGGCAGTAATCCTTTCTTCCACCAGTTCTTCCGGTATACTGCGAATCTTCTCTGCTGCCTGTCCGAATTCTTCCATGTCACAGGAAACGGGAATATTTGGGTTCCATCCATAAGCCCCTGCACTGGAAACAATATATTCTTCTGTGCCCAGTTCCCGCAATGTCATCCGCAGTCTGTAGACCAGATTTTTCAAAGCTCCCAACGGATTGGCAGAACCTCCATTTCCCCACAGAAATTCTCCCAGTTCTTCCCCGCTGATCATTCGTTCCCTGTTCATAACGAAATATGACAGCAGTTTCAGGATCTTTCTGGAGTGGATTGTCTGTTCATCCAGCATCCCTCTCTCGCTTTTTATGGAAAAATCTCCAAAAAAGCATACTTTTACAATTTTCTTTTTCTCTTCCATATTTTTCCCCCTTCATCTTCTGTGCCTTGTGATCCGGTTTACGCCGGTCACAGATCTGCCTGTCATTTATCAGAAGTAATCATATCCTCCATGGATATCCACAATACTTCCATTCATATAATGATTGGTCAAAATACTATACGCCATATCTGCTACTTCCTGGATCTTTCCAAAACGGTGAAGGGCAATTTTACGGTTGATCCTTTCGTAGCTTTCCTGTGTCCGGGTCTCATGCCACGGGGTCTGTATAAATCCCGGCGCCACTGCATTTACCCGGATCCCCCGGGGCTCAAATTCCTTGACCAGCGATTTCGTCAGGAAATGTACTGCTGCCTTTGTCACCCCGTATACCACAGATGAGGAATATGCCTGCTGTCCTGCATAAGATCCCATGAAAAGGACGCTTCCTCCTTCTGTCATCACAGGCATAAATTCTTTTATCATAAACACCGGAATGGACAGGTTTGTATTTACGATCCTGTTCCACTCCTCAAATGTGTAATCTGCGAATTTATCATATGTGCTGATCCCCGCATTGCTGATCAGCCAGTCCACATGCCCGGCCTGCTTCTTTACAGTTTCCACAAATGTCATCATTTCTTCATAAGAAGACATATCTGCTTTCAGAATGACCAGCTTCTCCTGATCATCCGGAGTCAGACTGTCCCAAAAGCATTCCGCTTTCTCTGCGTTATGAGCATATGTGGCAAATATCAGGTCATCTTTCTCGGAATTCGCCAGGATCTTTTCCACGATCCCTCTTCCGATCCCGGAGGTTCCTCCGGTAATTACAGTTACTCTGCTCATATCTTTTCACTTTCTGCTGTTTCAGCTGTATCTGCCTTAATTACAGGCTCATCAGTTTCTCATAAACTTCTTTCGGCGCATAAGGCTGCTGGTTATGGATCGGTTCTCCCAGGCAGGTTTTCGGATATGCATAGGTTCCGTGTTCCAGCATGATTTCCAGAAGTCCCGGGCCTTCTTTTTCCAGGAATTCCGGTGCGGTTTCCTTTACCTCATCACACCACATACGTTTCGAAGGGATTCCGTATGCGTCAGCTACTTTCGAGAAATTGCAGGATGCAAATCCACAGCCGTCTGTAGTTCCGGCGAAGAGACAATCGAAATAGTCTCTCTGAAGATGCCGGATCATTCCCAGTGCCTCATTATTCATGATCAGCATTTTAATTGGAAGGTTCTCCCTTTTTACCCATTCCAGTTCCTGGATATTCATCTGGAAGGCTCCGTCTCCACAGATACATACCACAGGTCTGCCTGTGGCATAATAAGCGCCGATAGCTGCCGGAAGTCCATATCCCATAGCTCCGTGACCGCCGGAAAACAGAAGTTTCTGGCCCTCGCGGTTCTTAAACGACTGATAGCTCCAGACCATATGCTGACCTACATCCACGGCTATGGCAGAAGTATCCTGCAGCATATCACTGAGATCTGCGATCATACGGTTGGTATATCTCTCCGGAGTCTGGTCATCTACTGCCTGAAGGTTCTCTTTGATCTCCCTGCAGACCTCCAGCCAGTCCCCGAACTCCTTCTTAACACTGCTTCCTTTCTCTGACAGACACCGGATCACTGCTCCTGTTTCTGCCTGAAGTTTCACTTCATTTACACCATCTTCATGGATATCTCTCTTCAGATTATAAGGATCAATATCTACACGGATAATGCGGGCATTTTTCGCAAATTCGTGCACTTTGGTCCCGATCTGTCTGGTACACATGGAAATCCCGAAACACAGGATCAAATCACTTTTCGCGTTGGCGATCATATTAGCGTAACGATGTCCGTAAGCACCTCCGATACATCCGAAATTCAGCGGATGGTCATAGGACAATACCGACTTCGCCAGCACACTTGTGATAACAGGTATCTGTCTTTCCCGGGTAAAACGAAGCAGTGCCTGCTGACTTTCTGTGCTGTCCACCCCATGTCCAAGCATGATCACCGGGCGTACAGACTGCTCCAATGCCTCCAGGATCACATCTGCCGCTGCTTCTGCCTGTGCAGGATCTGTATGACATTCTTCGAATTCCATATCATAGACCGGATTAGCCACTTCACTTCTCTGCATATCCATGGGCAGGTCGATCAGAACCGGTCCCTTTCTTCCTGTATTCGCAATATGATATGCCTTATTTAACTCTTTTACGATATCCTCCGGTTTTCGGATCTGCACTGCATATTTGGTTATCGATCCTGCCATTGCAACAATATCTGTTTCCTGAAATCCCTGCTGCCGTAACCCTTCAATTCCTGAATATTCATAGGTATTCAGCTGTCCTGTAAAGAAGATCACAGGCAGGGAATCATAATAGGCATCTGCCACACCGCTCAACAGATTCACAGCTCCCGGACCGCTGGTAGCATAGGCACAGGCACATTCTTCCTTCGCCTGGGCATATCCGCAGGCCGCAAACGCAGCTCCCTGTTCATTATAACAGGAATGATTTTCCGTCAGCGGATTCCTTTCAATGGAATCTACCAGATGTGCGATCATGGTTCCCTGATATCCAAAGAAATGCCTGACTCCTTTTTTCTGTAAAAACGCAACAATATAGTCTGAAAGCTTCATAAATTTCCTCCCTGCTCACCCCGAACAAAACCTGGCAGTTTCTGCCTGCCTCAGATCAGTATTCCGATCTTTTCTTTCTGTTCGGTTTTTCCTGTTTTCTCCAGAACATCTATATAAATATCGAGAATTTCTTCATCTTCCGCAAATATTTCACCCTTTTCAAGGCTCTTCTGCATCATCTTGAAATATGGACGGAACACCTTTTCCAGTGTCACATAATCTTCATTTTTATATAAATTCAGAATATAGTCCTTTTTCCTCTCATAGGAAATTCCCAGATTCATACGTTTGCCGCAAAACTCTACATAATCCCAGGATTCTTCGAAATAGTCCTTCATCTTGCGGCTCTTTCTCACTTTACGTACACTTTTCAGTCTCTCTTTGACAAATCGGTCAAAACTGCCCCATTCTTTCCACAGCTCTGCATAGCTCACTCTTGCGCTGATGATGGACTGCCCCGGCACCGAATATTTCGGCTCTCTGATCTGTCTGTAACCTGATCCATAGCTTATAGTCAGGTACTTCTTTATGTTTTTCGGAACCTGGAACTTCTCTCCTTCCAGCTCTACTGTCTGCGTTTTTTCAAAAAGTTTCGCCGGATATACAGTCACCTGTTTCTTTCTTTTCAGAGAATATTTCGATGCTGCAGGGTCCTGCTGGCTTCTGCAAAGGTCTTCATAGATCTTTCTGGCAGTCCACTGTCTGCCTGTAAGCTGACAGCGAAGCTTGATAAGCATTTTACTGCAAAAAGTTTTAAACCCTTTTTCATCGGCAGGCTGATCTATATTCTCCAGCCATCCCTTTTCCTCAAAAGTACTCCATCTCTTCTTCATTCCAGAATCACCGTTTGCCCTCAGGGGATAGATCGTGATTCCCAGCCCCGGATATGCATACTCTCTGGGACAGTCAAGATTCAGGCAGACTGTGTCTGTATTCTCATATCTGAGATAAAAACCCGGGAAATATTTATGGGTTTTCATAGATTCCAGAGCACGTTTCTCCCTTGGATCATTCTCCACTGCCTGACGGAACCGTTCCATTTCCGCAGTTTTCATCAGAACTACGCCGAAGTACGGATTCTGTGGAAAAGGCAGGCCCTCCACTGCGCATAACGTAAGACGGGGAGACAGATAATATTCGATATTATTCTTCCGGCATATTTCATCAATTTCTTTTAATAAAGATAAAATTACCTTCTGTTTCCTATTCAATTTCTTATAACCTCTCTATACAATCTTTTGTGTCCACAGATCATACAAGTTTGGACGCAAGTGCCTGAATATCTTCCAGGCTTCCATATTTATCCAGCCATCCGTTCAATACAGCCTGGATATCTGATTTCTTTCCAGAATCTGCTGCCTGTCTGCTTCCATCTTTCAGATCATTGATAATAATACGATAAAGCTCCGTTTTCACATAAGAGGGCTTTACATAGTCCAGTGCTGATCGATAATTTTCAAATGCGCTTCTGGTCTGTCCCTGTTTATTCCGGATATCTCCCATAAGTTTATAGACATACCCTTTCTCTTCTTTATGGATCAGACGGCTGCGCACCTGCTCTGCCAGCCACTCCAGCTCACTTTCCTCATCTGTACAAATGATCTCTGTCCTTAATGAAGCAAGTTCTGCCGGATATCCCAGACGCCTCCAGGCTTTGGTCAGTGCTTTCTTGTATACCTGAAGGCCTGGTTTCTCTTTCTTGTTATTTTTGTCCTGTTCCTCATCTGGCGCATCCTTCTTTCCGTTTACCGGAAGTGGATTTTTCATCGGAGTGCCTATCTTTTTACGGATCTCACGGATTTCTTTTTCAATCTCACTCTGAGTCCGTGCGCAGGCTACTTTTACCAGATAAAGTCCGGCTCTGATGTCTTCATCATCCGGAAGTATCTTCATCCACAGTTCCATGGTGCGAAGGGCTTCTTCTCTTGCACGGCCGGCGATCAGCTGCTCACAGTTTGCCAGGATCTGCTCTTTATATGGAAGAAACAGCCTGTCCATTTCCAGCCAGATCATGCCGTTGGAAGTTTTCTCCCGTACCTGTGCATAAAGTTCCAGTGCCTTCTCTCCGTTTCCGTTCATCCATAAAATATCTGCCTTATATTTCAGGAAATATCCATCTTCCGGGAAAATTCTCAACGCATCTTCCATGAAACGTTCCGCTTCCAGCCTGTGTTCTCCTGCATCTGCCATCATGAAACGGCATTTAAATTTCATCAGTCCCGGATGTTCCGGATATTTCTTAAGCAGATCCTCACAGATCCTGCCTGCTTCTTCCATTCTCTGGAATTCGTAATGATCCGCAGCTTTCCGAAACAGTTCTATGTCCATTTTCAACGTCTGCATACCGTCCGTAAGATGCTTCTGTTTCTCCCATATCTCCAGAAGGCGGTATGCCTTGGAAACCCTTTCTGTATAAAACAGCGTCTGCACAGCTGCCATAAACACCTCATCCGGAAGGTCTGCAAGAACAGGATGATAAAATGCATAAATAAATGTGTAATCTTCCCTGCCGATAAATTCCGCACTGAGCTGAGCTTTATAATATGCACCAAACAGATTCGACAGGCTGCCATATTCCCTTTTCTCCATGGCTTCTTCCAGGTTTATCCCGGACTTCACAATAGATCTCTGGAGATCCAATGCCACAACCTTCGCCTTCATCATAAGACCTTCCTGGCGGAGTTTGTGACGCTTCTTCGCTATACACATATTATAAAATTTACGCCGGGCAGCATTAAAACGGAGTCTGCCCTTTTTCATCTTGGGCATATAATCTTCCCTGAATTCTTCGAAAGAAACCCCATCTACGTTAACAGCCACATGTCCTTCCCTGCTGTCATGAGGCGGCATATATGACCACTCATCTCCGTAATGCCAGATGAGATAATCACTGCAATGATTGGGGATCATTACCTTCTCCTCTTCGAACTTCCCGTATTTCACAGGAAAGAGCATATCCTTGTCAAACAGGAACGGACAGCCTCCCCAGCGCATGGCATATCTGTCACATTCTTCTTCCTTATAGGAGAACATGATCTTCTCCAGTTTCTTCAGGGTTCTGTTTTTACCCAGAAAAACATAGGAAAGCAGATATTTCAGATAAAGGGACGCCGGGATTTCCCAGCGGTCACTGTATCCTACAGAGATGTTGATCAGATCTGAATAGATCATCATATGGGTTCTGTATTTCTCATATTCTTTATCGTCTGCCGGAATCGGGTCCAGCGTAAGTACATCTATGATCTCTCCCGCACAGTCCTTTCCGATGATCTGGCTCTTGTGGACAACGCAGGTATCTGCTGATGCATAGCGTGGAAAAGAATTCGTATATGTCCTGTCTACATCTGAACACTGGATCTTCCGCTCCGGCGGCAGTTCGGTTCTGCAGATTTCCACAAATTTCTCCCAGTCAGATCTGGGCATGTACAGATCCACATCATCATCCCAGGGAACAAAACCTTCATGGCGAACTGCCCCAACCAGAGAGCCTCCCGCCATTACATACCGAAGATTATGTTCTTTACAGATTTCATCAACCTCCTGAAAAAGCTTCAAAAGATATTTTTGTTTTTCCGTCATGAGTTATCCTTTCTGATTAATAGTTTCCAATACTTCCAGCAACTTCACGGACTCATCATAAAAAAGTCTGGTGCATTCTGTCCTCTTGTCCCTGATCATGATCATCAGTTCCTGAAGCAGATAGCGGAAACCATTTCCATCAAAATTAAAGCTATAGCGTTTCAGGAATTCCCGACCTGAAATATTCGCCTCGAAATAACCGGTATTCCACCAGTCATTGGGGATCGTAACCCTTCCGTTGCTTCCGATGATCACCATCTCATCTTCCACATCTACTGTAGTACCAATCTCTATGGTAGCAAGGGCATTCTCATACTTTATGGTGATCATATCGTATACGAATTTCCCCTGTCTGTCTGTTACAGCATTGGTATTCACTTCCAGGCAGTTTTTGCCCAGAATCTTGATCACTGCACAGATCGCATTGCACACTGTTTCATTAAAAGGCTTGCCGCCCTCGAAATCATCCTGGGAAATGGCACACTTCACACTGACCAGATCTCCTACCAGGTTACTGTGTACCAGCCATACCAGCTGGGTAAAAGCTCTCAGGTACACCAGTGTGAGCCGTTCGATCAGAACCACCTTATGCTCTGCAGCCTTCCGGAAAAAATATCTCAGTTTCTCCGGTGAAAGAGCGGCCGGCACATCGCTGATCACATATTTTCCCATGTCTATGGCGCGTTCGATATACTGTTCTCTCTCCAACTGCCTGCATTTAATATATACAATGTCAATACCAGAAAGAAATTCATTATAGTCATTCCACCAGGAATCCAGTTCATATTTATCACAGAAATCCTGGGCTGTTTTTTCATCCTCTGAGAAAACACGTTCCACATGAACACCACTGACATATTTCGACTCCTGCACGAAGTCATTATCCCTGATATCGTCTGTTACCACACCCATATTAAAGATAACTCCCTCACCGCGCAGTTTCGTACTGGAAATATTCTTCGTTCTCTCCAGATATACTACATCGCAGTAATTCTTCAGATAGTCGAATTTCCCTCTCCAGTCTGAACCAACTACCAGTATATCAATATCATATTTAATGATATCATTGACTTTCTGTCCCTGGTATTCCTCAATGATAATCTCATCTGCCAGCTCTGTTCTCCTTACATTCTCGATCCTTTTGATCAGGCTGTCCCTTACATTCAGCTTTCCGCGCTCAATATCGTAGCTCTCACTGGTAACACCAACGATCAGATAATCGCCCAGTGCCCTGGCACGTTTTATAATGTTATAATGGCCCTTATGAAACAGATCAAAAGTGCCGTACGTAATTACTTTCTTCATATACTCCCCTGTGTCCTGTACTTGGTGGTTAACATTGCTGCTTTACATTTCTTTTACTATTATTTCACCGTTATTTTTAATTATAACATAGATCAGGCCGTCCGTCATTACTTTGTAAAAAAAATGATATGGTTCTGTAATGATAACAATTCCTCATCTACTTTATTCTCCCGCCCCTGGCAGTGGGCGCTTCAGTGATAGAACGCCATCGGAGTGCTTTTTCTAAATAATAAGAAAAGCCCCGGAAACCTGTGTTTCCAGAGCTTCGTATCACTGATCATCTGCGGGGTACTGTCCGGTTTTCTCTCTTTTCTGGAGATTGCTATTCTCTGCTTTTCTGGTAGCAGCCTCCAGCTCTTCCATCAGTTCTTCCAGTGTCAGTTCCCTTTCTTCTTCCTTCAGAGGTTCCTCCGATACATCATCCAGATTATCCTCTTCTATATCCATTTCATATCCTGCCACCCGGCTGGATCCTTCATTCTTCTCTGTGGTCTCCTGCGTACCTTCCACTTCAGGGTCTGCACTTCCCACATGATCTTTATCCGGTTCCAGAGTCGCAGCCAGCTCTTCGATAGCCTTTCTGCGCTGTCTCAGGATTTCATATTTATTCTCATCACTGTCATATTCTTCTTCCAGTCCCTCATCCCTGACTGTCTTATCTGTCTTAAACAGGATAAATGCGATTATATTTATCACCCCTGTATACAGCCAGTCCACAGGCAGGCTTCCCAGTACCAGGATAAATACCAGCGATACTCCCAGCAATGCCCACACATTGGTCAGCTGTGGAAGTCTCAGCAGATACAGTCCGTTCATAATGATCATGATCGGATAATGGAAAAGATAGATTCCCATGGTATGCCGGCCAATATAAGTCAGCGGTAACTTGATATCCGGCATCAGTGCCAGGAATGTATAGATCACAATAAAAGATACCAGATACATCAGAAGCCTGATCACAATACCTTCCTGATCAGTCAGTCCGCAGAGCTGATATCTGTGATTTGCACGGAAAATAGCAATTCCCATGCCATTGGTGATCATATAATTCGGGATGGCCCAGAGCAGTACTGCGGAGATAGGCACCAGAACCCATTTCCCTTTAAACTTACGTACTGCCGTAATATATTCACTTTTCCAGAGGTAACCTGCCGCAAAAAACGGGAAAAATACCACGATCCTGGAAGCAGACAAAAACGTCGTAAATTCCGGTCTGGTTCCTGCCCACAGTGCAAAAATAATGCTCAGCAGAACAATGAATCGGATCTTGCCCATAGCTTCAATGGTCAGTCTGTATGCAAAAAGTGCCAGCACATACCACATAACTGTTCCTGTAGGTCTGAGTATCTCATAATCTACGGTTCTTCCCAGCCATATCTGGGAATACCAGGTAAGTGAATATCCCAGAATATAGGGAATCAGCAGATTCTTCACATTCTTAAGAACATTCTGCGGTTTCTTTGACAAATATCCGGAAATAAAAACAAAGGCAGGCATATGGAAGATCGTGATCCCATACCAGATGTATCGTACCACCATGTCTACCTTCACCAGATTGAATGCAATGATATGATTAAAAACCACAAGAAAAATAAGCAAAACTTTTATATTGTCTATCAGGTAAGAATACGGTACAGCCGTTCTGTCTGCTTTAAATTTCATATTTATATACAGTCCTTCTGAAAAATTTTCACTGTCTGTTTCACAGCTTAGTTAAAATAAGTATAACATATTTTTATGATTTTTGGAATAGAAACTTAATGGAAGTATTTCCAAACTCCATTTACAGCGTAAGAAATAAAGAACAGGCTGCTTCTGACCGGATCATATCCTGCATATCTGTAAACCCGGTACGTCATAGACGCTGATTTCAGTTTATTCCTGGATTTTCCCCCTTCACTGAGCCGGTATTTAAGAAGAGGTTTATTGATCCCGGCTGCACTGCCGTACTTTTTCAACACCTTAAGCCAGGTGATATAATCTTCATGACTGTCATCATGCTCCATAGGAAATTCCAGTGCTGCTTCCCTGCGTATCAGCACTGATGAGCAGTTAATACAGTTGTGTTTCAGCAGATCTCTGTAACGGATCTTCTCCCTGACCGGAATATAGCGTCCGGTATCACTGCCATCTGCCTTCATCAGTTCCCGCCCTGTGGAACACATTACAAGGCCTGTCTTTTCAAGGATTCCCAGCTGTTCTTTCAGCTTTCCCCTGTCCCACCAGTCATCTGCATCCAGAAATGCAACATATTCACCGACAGCTTCCTGCACACCCCGGTTTCTGGAACGGGCAGCTCCCATATTTTCTTTGTTCTTAATATATCGAAAGTCCTCCCTGCCCTCATAGGCAGACAGGACTTCCTCTGTACCGTCTGTAGATCCGTCATCTATGACTAGAAGTTCCAGGGAAATCCCCTGCTCATAGACAGATTCTACAGCTCTTTTAATATATTTCTCTCCATTATAAACCGGCATGATTACAGATACCAATGGTCTGTTCATGATCATTCCTCCGTTTTTTCCTCATCAGTCTTTACACTGTTTCCGGAATCCTTCAGTGCATTTACCTGCTTATCATCCACACCCTCGGAAACTTCCTTCTGGAAAAAGATCTTCACAGTCATAAAGATCAGTTTAATATCCAGCAGGAAAGAATAGTTCTCAATATAAAACAGGTCCAGCTTCAGCTTATCATAAGGAGTTGTATTATATTTTCCATAAACCTGTGCATATCCGGTAAGTCCGGCTTTTACTTTCAGGCGGTAATAAAACTCCGGCAGTTCCTTCTCATACTCACGCATGATCGTCTTTCTCTCAGGACGTGGACCTACCAGGGACATATCTCCCTTAAATACATTAAACAGCTGGGGCAGTTCATCCAAATGCAGATTTCTCAGCACTTTTCCCACCGGAGTGATCCTGGAATCATGTTTCGATGCCAGACGGGCACCATTTTTCTCCGAATCCACGCACATACTGCGGAACTTGCAGATCATAAAGGATCTGCCGCCTACAGTCAGACGCTCCTGAAAATAAAATACCGGTCCTCTGTCATATAACTTCACAGCAAGGGCAATGATCAGCATGATCGGAGAAGTGATCACAATACCGATACCTGAGATCACCATATCCATCACTCTCTTCGCAGCTCTCTGATCTATGGATAATCCCATATTTCTGGACATAAGAAGAGGAGTATCGAAAAGATGGATCCTGTCACTTCCCATGAGGATGATATCTGAAATCTTCGGGCTAACATAACAGCGGATAGAATGGGCGAAACAGTACTTCAGATAACGGTTTCTCTCCATAGACGGAAGATCCCAGATGATCACACCGTCATAATTGCGCATAAGTTTATGGATTTCCCTCTCTCCTACACTGGAATGTACCTTGCCGCTGATATCATATTTATCCTTTCTGGAATTCATCTTATGGATCAGATCATCTCCCGGATCACGGTCTCCGTAAATAACCAGCAGCTTTCTGGCACGATATAATTTCGAATAAATATATCTGGAGCCCCATATCCATATAATAATAAGGATCAGCTGCAGACCGGTCATTTCTATCATAGGTCCCGGACTCAGAAACCATCTGTTGATCAGGGTGATCTCAAAATATTCCACCACATTGGTACACAACAGTGCCAGAGTCAGAGAATAAAATACATCCACCCGCTTCAGATATCCCACCTTCAGGCCGCCATAAAGCTTGGCGAACATAGCGAACATCAATCCATAGATTGCGATCAGAACCCAGTTACCTTTTCTCCAGAATGGCTCATCGATCTGACCACGGTAAACCGTATACCACACATAGGCAAATACTGCCATCTGAGCAAGAACCACCAGGCTGGCCAGACAGAATACGATAAATCGTTTATAATCTTCTCTTTTATTCACGTGATACCTCTTATTTCTGAAATTCTTTTCTTATTATATATTTCTAATATTTCTGACTTCCCCATTATAGCCCAAGATATATGGTACGTCCACCCGTTTTCGTTAAATTTGTTTATAATGCTGAGAGTCACACTCTGGTTTTTTTTGCGATGTTTTGTATATAATGCATAATTTTTTGACAGTTTTTATCTGTTTCTAGCGAAAATTTTACATATTTTTTTTACAAACCTATGGAAATCCCCCCAAAAAAATTGTATAATATTCGTAAGTAAATGAAAGCGAGGGTTCACTATTATGAAACAAAATAGTATGTTGGCTATGATCCTGGCCGGCGGTCGTGGCAGCCGTCTTCATGATCTTACCAATAAAGTGGCAAAGCCAGCCGTTTCATACGGCGGTAAATATCGTATTGTAGACTTTCCTTTAAGTAACTGTGCCAACAGCGGCGTTGATGTTGTAGGTGTACTTACACAGTATGAATCCATCCAGCTGAACAGTTATGTTGCAGCCGGCGGCCGCTGGGGTCTTGATGCCAAAGACAGTGGTGTTTACGTTCTTCCTCCGCGTGAGAAAGCTGATGAGAATCTGAATGTATACCGCGGAACTGCAGATGCAATTTCCCAGAATATCGACTTTATCGACAAATTTGATCCGGAATATGTTCTCGTTCTTTCCGGTGACCATATTTACAAGATGAACTATGACGAGATGCTTGCAGCTCATAAGAAAGCGAATGCCGATGCAACGATCGCAGTTATCGAAGTTCCACTGAAAGAAGCAAGCCGTTTCGGTATCATGAACACTGATGAATCCGGACGTATTGTAGAATTCGAAGAGAAACCGGAACATCCTAAGAGCAATCTTGCATCCATGGGTATCTATATCTTCACATGGAAACTTCTCCGCAAGATGCTGATGGCTGATATCAAGAATCCTGATTCCAACCATGACTTTGGTAAAGATATCATCCCTACTATGCTTAACGATAATAAGACTCTTTATGCATATAAATTCAAGGGCTACTGGAAAGATGTTGGTACAATTGATTCTCTCTGGGAAGCAAACATGGATCTGTTAAGCTCCAAGAACGAACTGGATCTGGGCGACCCATCCTGGAAGATCTATACAGAAGACGTTACTGCTCTTCCACAGTATATCAGTGCAGAAGCAGACGTTAAAGATGCATATATCACACAGGGTTGTGTTGTTCAGGGTGAAGTGAAACATTCCGTACTCTTTACAGGTGTTAAGATTGGTGCTGGCGCTATCGTTATCGACAGTGTTCTGATGCCAGGTGCTATCGTAGAAGAAGGCGCTGTAGTTCAGCGTGCACTGGTAGCCGACGGTATCCGTATCGGTAAAGGTACCATTGTAGGTGATCCGAAGAGCGAGCACATCGAACTTGTGGCGAAACGTGTAAAGGGGGCAGAATAATATGTATAAGGCATTTGGTATCGTAAACTCCTCCGGGAGAAACATTTATGTAGATGGTATGCAGGATTATCGCCCGATTGGCGCGTTTTCCTTCCTTGGAAGATACAGAGTCATCGACTTCCCTATCTCCAACATGACTAACAGTAATATTGACCGTATCCAGGTTTATATCAACAATAAACCTCGTTCTATTGTAGAGCACGTTGGAACAGGACGTCATTACAACATTAACTCCAAGAGTGGCAAACTTCAGCTTCTCTTCTCAGAGCATAATAATGACAATGATATCTACAACACAGATATCTCCTGCTACATGGACAATATGGAATCCCTGAGCAGAATGCAGCAGCCATATGTTGTCATTGCTCCAAGCTACATGGTTTACTCCATTGATTTTGATCAGTTTATACATACACATATTGACTCCAGTGCAGATGTTACCCTGCTTTATCATTCTGTTGATAATGCCAAGGAAGCATATCTGACCTGTAATGTTCTGGAACTGAACCGCCAGAAAGGTGTAGAAGCCATCGGTGCTAACCATGGTAATAAGAAGAACCAGAATATCTATATGGATACCTGCGTCATGAAGACAGAGCTCTTCATCAGCCTGGTAAAAGAAGCTAAGAAGCTTTCCTCCATGTACACTCTGACAGATATCCTGAACGACAAATGTGAAACTCTGGATATCCGTGGCGTTGCACATAAAGGATACTTTGCAAGCATCACAGATTTCCCAAGCTACTATGCAGCAAACATGGATCTGCTTGACTACAAAGCAGCTCAGGAACTGTTCCATGAGAACTGGCCGATCTATACACGTACCAACGACTCTTGCCCGACTCAGTATTTCAGCACAGCAGAAGTTAAGAATTCCGTAATCTCCAATGGCTGCCAGATTGAAGGTACTGTTGAGAATTCCGTAATCGGACGTGGATGTATCATTAAGAAAGGTGCTGTTGTCAGAAATAGTGTTGTACTCGCTGAAGTTACAATCGGTGAAGATGTTCACGTAGAGAATGAAGTCGTTGACAAATGGGCACGACTCATCCGTAAGAAAGAAATCGTATCTCCGGCTGACCAGCCTGGTTATATCAAGAGAAATGATACTCTGTAATTGGTGATTAAGTACTAAAATGAGTCCTTGGAAGTGGCAACTTCCAGGGGCTTTTTCAGGTTCCAATTTGTTCTAAGATATGACACACTTATTCTGTTGTCACATCCCACACCGACAACAGGAGGGAGATGTTTTCCTGGAATTCCTAATTCATATACTCATATCAGATCTTGTTCCTTTTATGATTTCTGTTCTGGCAGGCATCCTTAGTAATTACATATATAATAAGCTGACAGAACATAAACGTGACAATAAAGAATAAGCGGAACCTCAACCGTAAATTGAGTGAACCCCCGGAAGAGGCAACTTCTGGGGGTTCTTTGTTTGTGTTTACTTGAAATTCTTAATTCAACTTTTACCCGATACAACTATAACATTTGCTATTCTGAAAAACAATACGCCTAATTTTTCAAGTCAGATAACATTTTACTTTCTCCAAATTTGTAAGATTTCACAAATTCTTCACACTTTTTCCCTTGCATTTCATTCCTTGCGTGTTATAATACAGCTGTAACAAAGATAAAGAACAAGCAAACAACTGAATACTTAAAAATACTTAACACCACCTGGAGCACATATGATTGCTCTTAGATCAAGATAGTGTCAAGCGTGTCACCTCAGCTGTAAAAATGGAGGAAAAGTCAAATGAATACTTTAAAAGCTGAAAAAAGAACAATGGACACAAAGGCCAAAAGATTAAGAAGAGAAGGCTACGTTACAGGTAACGTATTCGGAAAAGAAATGGAAGGTTCCATTCCTCTTAAAATGGAGAAATCCGATGTAGAGAAACTTCTCAAAACAAGCAACAAAGGAAGCCAGATCATGCTGGACGTAGACGGTCAGTCTTATGATGTACTGATCAAGGAGATCCAGTTCAATCCGTTAAAAGGACAGGTGGATGAAATAGATTTCCAGGCACTGGTAAGCAACGAGAAAGTACACTCCGTAGCAGAGATCGTACTTGTAAACCATGACAAACTGGAAGCCGGTGTATTGCAGCAGCATCTGGAAGAAATCTCCTTCCGTGCTCTCCCATCAGCACTGGTAGACAAAGTTATGGTAGATGTCGGTGACATGAAAGTCGGCGATGTGATCAAAGTCAAAGACCTCGCCATTGCCCAGGATAAAGACGTAGACTTAAAGACAGACCTCGAAGCTGCAGTTGTATCCGTAGCCGCCGTTCACGTAGACCCGGATCTGGAAGCTGAAGAAGAGGCTGCTGAGGAAGAAACTAAATAACATAATATATTACTGTTCACTTCGTGCCCAGCAACATGCTTCGCGATGCACAGAATTTATGCTAATTGCATAAATTCTGTGCGGTATATCTCAGGTTTTCTGTGACTTTCGCTCACAAAAACACCTCGCGGGATATTACCAGTGAATAGTGACTACAATATCTCTTTTAACACTAATTCAGGTACGCTTAAGCGTACCTGAATTTTTTTATCAGAAAATTGACCTTTCCAACCATCTACGCTATCATAATAGTATCACACTTTTTAAGGAGGAAATTCCAATGAAAAAATTCATGGAAGAATTCAAAGCATTTGCCCTGCGTGGCAATGTCATGGACATGGCAGTCGGTGTCATTATCGGAGGTGCTTTTTCCGGAATCGTAACCTCTTTGACCGACAACTTTATTAAACCAATTCTTAACGTACTAACAGGAGGCGCTACATACACACTCCAGGATGTATCCGGATTCGCATCCTCATTCATCTCATCTGTAGTAAACTTCCTCATCATGGCATTCATTCTCTTCTGCCTGCTCAAAGCAGTAAACAAAGTCACCTCCCTCGGTGCCAAGAAAGAAGAATCAGCCGCTCCGACCACTAAGAAATGTCCATTCTGTATGAGCGAAATCGATATCAAAGCAACACGCTGTCCACACTGCACTTCTGAATTACCAGAAGAATAATTTTACAACCAAGGGGTGTCCAGAGGGGACGCGGCTTTGCGTCCCCTCTGGGGTTTTCTTTTACTCAGAAACTCAATACTCTGGGATATTCCATTTTTTAATAACGGTATCCATTTATACCTGTACCCTATTCTTTCTCTTCCTCCTGCTCCAGCAGCCTGAACGACAGTTCCAGATAAAAAATCTCCTCCGGATCATCCAGGTCAGACTGCAGAATTTCCTTAATCCTGTCCAGCCTGTACAGAAAAGTGCTTCGATGAATAAACAGTTCCCTCGCCGCCTGGGTCGCACTCAGATGTTCTTCCAGATACGCCCTCAGCGTCTCCATATACTGTGTCTCATTCTCTTCATCATGTTTCTTCAGTTCCAACAAACCTTCATGACAGATCATTGACCCCGGCAATCTTCTGGTAGACTGCTCCAGAATATACGTCAATGCCACCTGACTGAAATAATGGATCCACAGATAAGGCTTCTTACGGCTTCCTACATCCAGCGCCGTCTTCGCCTGCACATACTGTCGCCGCAGGTTCATATGTCCCTCCATTACCCTGCTGTATCCAGCTTTCAGATAAGTATCACGGATAAAATAAATCAGCTTGCCTGCCACTTCCTCCTGATTCATTCCAAGTCTGGTCATGTCAAAAAATACCACAATCTCATCCTGATAAAGAAAACTCACCGAATCCTCCAATTTCTTCTTGATATACCGACAGATTGCCCTCGTAGAAAGATTCTGCTGATTTAGATAAGTGATTTGCAAAATCAAACACATATACTCATGATTTCCACTCCATCCCAGTTCACTGAGTTCTCTGCTCACCTGCAGATAATCCGCAGTCCTGTCCGACAGAACCCTGACAAAAATCTGCTCCATATCCCTGTCCGGATCTTCTTCCTCCGCCTCATGCGTAAGCAGATACTCCAGTTTCTCCACCAGAATATCCAGCACACAGATAACTCCCGGCGTGATCTCCGTCCTGCACTCTGTCAGAACCAACCTGTGGGTTGCCTTCTCATCCACAAACAGATTTCTGTTCATCGAACGACATCCACTAATATAGGTCGGAAACATCACATACTCATGAGTATCTGCCATATCACGGTAGGTCTCATTCTGCAAAAGCGCATTTACATACTCCATATTCAATCCGTCGTCTGTATACAGCCGCGCTCTCAGTGGCAGATACTCACTTCCCGCTTCTGCCACAAAAGTAAAATCCAATCCTATTACAGTTAAAGGATTCTGCAGAAATTCCGATGTCACCCGCAGAAGCCAATCCATTCCAGCATGCTCTAACATCAGATCATGAATTTTCCGCTCCCATTCATCAGCCTCATCAAAAATCTCCTGCACATCATTCATAAATTCTGCGATTTCTTCCAGATCCTCAAGGTCTATACAAACAAAAGCACCTTTAAAATTATCTGCCTCATCTTCAAATCCTGCTGTCCCTTTCTTCCTGCAGAAAATCCAGAAAATATCCTCAGTCTTTGAACCCACAGCTTCCCACTCTTCTGCATCATATCTCTGAACCACATATACATGTCCTGTCCGAAATCCATCTTCTGATTTCTTTCCCTGCTTATTTATCCCACAACATAAAAAAGGGCGCAGATATCCGTCTGAACCAGATAAATTTCCCTTTTCCAGAATTTCGTATTTCTCTTTTATCTTTTCATATAAATAAACTGATGACAGCCGCAATCTCCTGTCCTCCTGTCACACAATAAACGTCTTTGCAACTTCCACAGCCTCAATACAATTTTCCGTATAAGCATCCGCTCCCATATTCTTTGCCAGCTGTTCAGTCACTGCACCACCGCCAACCATAATCTTAAATTTATGCTTACCGCTGTTTCGTTTCAGAGATTTCACCACCTGCTCCATCTCCGGGATAGAAGTGCTCAGAAGAGAAGAAATGCACACGATCGACACATCCGGATTCTGCTTCACAGCACGCAGAAACTGTTTCTCCGAAATATCCACCCCAAGATCGATCACCTTAAATCCTGCACTGCGAAACATAATCGCAACCAGATTCTTACCAACATCATGGAGATCTCCCTCCACAGTTCCCAGGATCACAGTCCCGATATTCCGTCTGCTGAGCTGCGCATCCTGCTCTTCCAGCAGTTCAAACCCCTTACGCACACTTCTCGCTGCAGCCAGAATCTTAATAATATCCGCCCCATTCATCTTATAATTCTCGCCCACAGTTCTCATAGCAGGAGTCATCGCCTCCTCCACGATCCTCGCAGAAGAAATATGCTGCTTCAGTGCCTCTCTCACCAGTTTCTCCGTATCCCCCGGATGCCCCTCTTCAATTGTTTTCTGTAACTGTTCAAGTACTGTCATATATCAAGCCCGCCCTTAACCATTCTGCTGAAAAAATCCTCCGCCTTACGGCGAAGGATTTTTATATCCATTCACACTCATATGCGCTATAACAACTGCGCTTTCAATACATATATTTTATCATAACATGAAGTTATTTACAATGTAAAAGCACTTTCATTTTCACTCCAACAGATAACAGCTCGTATAAGCAATCGTACAATCTCCATAATAATATTGCAGCCCATTCGCCTGACAGACCTGCGTCACCAACATCCCATAAGCTTCCATCGAAGAAAAAGCCTGCTTCGGAAAACGACACGGCGCATCCGGATAGGTACAGACTTTGCACTTCGTACAGCACCCTGCTCCAATCGCCAGCATATCAGGATAAAGCTCCCTCAGCTTCTTCTCAAACTCTACAAAATACTCCTTATGCCTGGCTTCCGTTTCCATCATACCTTCTCCATCAAGAGCGTCCTCCAGTTCTCCCACAGTCTGAACAATAATTCCATATTTATAACGCCGTACTTTTGCCTCACATTCTTCAAGTGTGCCGCATCCTGGAGGACAGCTCCAGCACTTATTATATTTATGACAGGTATCTGACGCACACATCTGACGGACCTCCGGTTTCAGTTCAATCGTATCACAATCCAGCGGCGCCACATGTGAAAAGCCCTGTTCCATTCCCATCTGTTCTAATTTCTTTATATCCATAACCTCAACTCCTTACCTCAAATCCCAGCTCATCAATAAAATAATCCTGAAAATCACCCGAAGCAGCCAGCTCCACGAAATCAATCTTTCTCACCAGCTCATCCATTTCCAGCATTTCCTTCTCATTCACAAGCGCAATCTTCGCGCCCTCACCGGCAGTATTTCCCACAGGCTTTACTTTCCTCACAAGTGCTGCTGGAAATAATCCAATCTTCCCTGCACTGACCGGATCCATATAATTGCCAAAAGCCCCTGCAATATATACCGAACTGATTTCATCTTCTGTAATCCCAAGCCGCTCCATAAGCATCTGGATCCCGGCTGCGATCGCAGCCTTTGCAAGCTGAACCTCTCCAATATCCTTCTGTGTCAGATAAACCCCTCTCTCATTGCCAGCCAGCTCCGGTGATACCAGCATAAACACACTCTGATTCTTCTGTCCACTGCTTAACGCTCCATTCTCATCCAGCATTCCCGCATCCAGAAGCCCTGCCACCAGATCGATCAATCCTGAACCACACAAACCAACCGCCGGTTTATTCCCCACAGTCGTATAACTCCATTTCCCATCCCTAAACTTCACATGATCCACAGCTCCCGCCGCGCCACGCATTCCGCACTCGATCTTGGCCCCTTCAAAAGCAGGCCCCGCTGCCGTAGAACAAGTCACCAGACGCTCCCTGTTCCCCAGAACCATCTCCCCATTCGTTCCAATGTCGATCATCAGTGAAATCTCCTCCTGCAGATCCTGCCTCAACGCCAGCAGACATCCACAGGTATCCGCTCCTACATAGCCGGCAATATCCGGCAACATGATCAATTCCGCCTTCTTCTGCACAGCCAACCCATAATCCTCCGCATTCAAAACCAGCCTCTCACTCACAGCCGGCGTATAAGGCGCATGCACCAGCGAAGCCGGAGAAATCCCCAGAAACAGATGATGCATACAGGTATTTCCCACAATACACACCTGAAAAATATCCCTCCTGTCAATCCCTGCATTCTCTGCCAGCACGCCCAGCATCTCATTAACCGCTTCCCGTATGCACTGACTTAACGCCTCCGTTCCATGCTCCAACGCATAATTTGCCCTCATGATCACATCCGCACCATACTGCGCCTGGGGATTCATCCGGCTCTCCACCGCCAGAGTCCTGCCATCCTCACCATCAAGCAAATACCCCGCAATCGTAGTCGTCCCAATATCAAACGCCACCAGACACCTCCGACCAGCTTCCTTCCTAAACTCCAGGATCCGCCTTCTACTATAAACCACATACCACTCATCAGAATCTCTCCGCATTCCATACAGTTCCCCTGCCAACTTCAGATTCACTTCCATACTCTCCGGACTAATATCACTATCTTTCTCCCCCAATATATCCAGAAGCCGCTCCCAATCCGACCGCCTCTCCCCTACATTCGCTTTCTCCAGTTCAACCTGAACCATCCGCAATCCCGGCCCAAACACAACCTCCCGGTTAAACCCATCCGTCAATATCTTCTCATTACCAGCCCTGTCCAACGTCTCCACTGCACAAATTTCACCCACACCAATCCGCACCTGACACGCCTTAACCACTTCCCCATCAATCTTAACCAGACACTTTCCACATTTACCAAGCCCACCACAAGGCGCATCCGGTCTCAACCCTGCCCTGATCTCAGCCTCCAGCACCGAAGTTCCATCTTCCACCTCTATCTCAATATCCTCACGCACAAACTTCACCCAAGCCATATAAAAAACCTCCCACACTTGCCCAATAATCAACCTTTTCACACATCTATTATTTTATGTCCAATAACTTCCCCACATCTCATTCACCCACTCGCGAAACCAACACCCATTATTATACCACCCCATAAAGCGAAAGGACCACCCCACGCACCCGCAGAGCAGTCCCCTCCCTTTATGTTTTCATGTTATCCTTATACCATAAAAGAATAATCCAGCTTAAGCCGCCGCCAGCTTCTTAGCCAACGAAGCCGCACTAGCCGCATCATCAGAATACCCATCAGCCCCAATCTCCTCAGCAAATGCCTCAGTAATCGGTGCCCCACCAACCATAACCTTAATATTACCTCTGAAATCAGCCGCATTCAACGCCTCAACAGTCTCCTTCAAAGACGGCATAGTAGTCGTCAGCAAAGCAGAAAGAGCAATAATCTTAACATCCGGATTCTCTTTATAGCACTCAATAATCTTAGCCGCCGGAACATCAACCCCAAGATCAATTACTTCAAACCCGGCACTCTCTATCATCATAGCCACCAGATTCTTACCAATATCATGAAGATCACCGGAAACAGTCGCAATAATAACTTTACCCAGCGCACCAGTAGAACCAGTTGCCAGATGAGGTTTCAGAACCTCAACTCCCTTCTTCATAGCACGCGCTGCAACCAGCATCTCCGGAACAAAAATCTCACCATTTTTAAATTTCTCACCAACTACGGACATTGCACTGATCATACCATCATTCAGAATCGCAACCGGATCATCACCCTCATCAATGGCTTCCTGTACAGCCGGTCCTACTAATTTCGCTTTCCCTTTTTCTACTAATTCAGCAACTTCATTTATCTTAGACATAATCAAATCCTCCTTATTATTTCTTCTTTGCAGTTCCAATCAATCCTTCTCTGTAAGCCCCGATATATTCCATACAATAATCATCCAGACCAAGCAGCGCCTCTGTCGCATAAACCAGTCCAAGCATATCCTTATTAGTCGGATCCATAATTCCACTGTCCAGTCCGGCATTCATTGCCAGTACCAGGAAACCATAATTGATCAGCTTACGCACCGGTAGATTAAAGGAAATATTACTGATCGCGGCTGTGATATGAATCGACGGATACTGCTCACGAACACTTGTAATTGTCTCAATATTAGTAGCAATACCATCCTCAGAAGTACAAAGCATCTCAACCAGCGGATCAATATGAATTCTGTTCGGAGCAATTCCATACTCCTTCGCTTTCGCCATGATCTTGTCAAAAACTTTCAGACGGTCTGCCGCACATTTCGGAATACCAGTATTGTCACTCAGCAGCGCAATCACCTGCCATCCTTCATTTCCCGGCTCTGCCATGATTGGGAAAATCGTATCAATCTTATGACCCTCTCCTGATACAGAGTTAAAAATTCCAGGCTTCTTACAGAATTTATACGCCTGTGCCAGAACATCCGGGCTCGGGCTGTCAATAGAAATTGGAAGATCTGTAACCTCCTGAATACAGTCGATCATCCATTTCAGAGTTTCCACTTCATCTGCTTCCGGAACAGAAGCACAACAATCAATATAAGTAGCCCCACTATCTGCCTGAAGCTTCGCCCTCGCTTTAATAAAATCAGAATCTCTCTTCGCGATCGCTTCTGCAACAACCGGAATAGAACCATTAATTTTTTCCCCAATAATAATCATCTTTTAAACACCTCCATAGCATCATCCTCTGTCACCCCCAAAATCTCATCTACGCGTCAGGCAGATATTCGCATTCCGCTCTGCCATCCTCTCCCAAACTTCCGATTTGTCACTGGCAAATACAAAAAATCAGAACATGATCTGCCACGGAAGTCTCGTAGATTCAGATGCCTTAATACCAAATTTCTCTTCATTCAGCTTGTCAATGGAATCACAGAGAGATTTGTAAACTCCCGGATAAACAGAACCAGGACCACCCTGAGCGATACAAGGAATAAAGTATTTATTTCCACAATCTTCACAGACACGACGTACAACTGCCTCGCAGTTCTCATCTGTCCATCCCTCGAAGTCAACTGCACGGTTCTCAATACCACCCATGAAGCTGATCTTTCCACCATACTTCTTGATCAGTTCCGGAAGATTATTGGTTTCCATACATCCCTGCCATACATCGATTCCCATCTCGATCATAGACGGAACCAATGTCGCAGCATAACTGTCAGAATGATGGATAACCAGTTCAACACCATGGCTGTGATAATATCCGTAGATCTCTTTATACGGCTCAAGTAAAAATTCATCAAACATTGCCGGACTCATAAATGTACTATCCAGTCCGCCCCAGTCATCATGATGGAAAATTGCATCAGGATGAAGATTAGAACAGATTCCTTCTGCCAGTTCCAACTCCCACTCTGTCAGATATTTGATCAGGTCATGCATCTCATCCGGATTTGTAATGTAATAAACCAGCGCATTGCTAATCTCGCACAGATGATGAGTCTGCTCAAATATTCCCGGTGCAACGAAAGCTGCCTTAAATGCCTGCTCTCCATCAACTGCATCATACTGAGCTTTCACCATATCCCACTGATCCTGGGTAAATTTCAGAGACGGTGCATGTACATAATCTTTCCAGTCTTCAATATCTTTCACTACGATCTTATCCGGAGTATGTACAGGGAAAGAACCTGGAACCCCTTTCGGGAAAGTATTGGTTACGCCCCATGCATTTACCACATTTTCCTGTCCCGGCTGGAGCAGCGGGTTTGCATACATAAACGGATGAAAAAGAAGCTGCACTGCTTCATACTGATTGACAAATCTGTCAGGATTACCGCCCTTTATAACTTCCAGCATATTCTGTTTTGGTGTTAACATATGATCTACCTCCTCATATAGTTTGGGAAACACCCCATGTTTCCATATTTATTTAGTTAAATTGTCGTTCTTTGTCCCGTTTTCGATGATTCTATTGTAGCATTTGTATATATCGAAAGCCATAATTAGATATGCGGATTTTCTCCATACATATCCATACAATTTGTATGAACTATTTTTATATCATCTTAAATCCGTCAAATCAGAAAAGGTTTTACTTGTAACCATCACCCGGAGACGTTATAATTTTAAATACAAAAACTCTATATCTATCAATTATAATTATGATATCCGGGTCAAAGGTTCAAAAGCCGTCCGTGCCTGCACCATAAAACTTTTTTTGAACCAGGGTCCCGCCAGACATGAGGTGAACATTATGTACTTAAAACGCGCTTTACTTCCTCTTATTTCCGTCTGCTTCCTTCTCTCATCTGTATGCTCCGCATCTGAAGGTGAGGGAATGCTTTCTCCTTCCTCGGAATCTACAGACAGCGTCTTCGGAAGTTCCTCTTCCGCAGAACCTGTAACCGATGAGAAGCTTCAGTCCCTGTTAGATCAGCTCCAGGGGAAACTGCCCACAGGCAATGGAAACTGGTCCCTGTACATCTGTGATCTTTTTAATGAATCCGAGGGCGGACTGAACACAGATTCCATGCAGGCAGCCAGCCTGATCAAGCTCTACATTATGGGAGCAGTTTACGAGAATTATGACTCCGTGATCCGGCAGTATGGCAAAGAATCTGTAGACTCCAGCCTTTATCCCATGATCACCGTCAGTGACAACGATGCAGCCAATACATTAGTCAGTTATCTGGGCGGTGGTAATTCCACAGCCGGAATGCAGGCTGTAAACAGTTTCTGCCAGGCCCACGATTATACGAAAACAAGTATGGGGCGCCTGCTTCTGGCAGATAATACACAAGGAGACAACTATACATCCACAGATGACTGTGCACATTTTCTCCAGGAGATCTATGAGGAAGAAGATTCGGACTACCCACATGCTTCTGATATGTACACCCTGCTGAAAGCCCAGACCAGAAGAAACAAGATTCCAGCCCAGCTTCCCCAGGATGTAAAAACAGCCAACAAAACAGGCGAACTTTCCAATGTAGAAAATGACGCCGGGATCATCTATGATTCCGAGAATGACCTGGTGATCGTATTCATGTCCCAGAATCTCTCAGACACCTCTGCTGCACAGAATACCATCGCTTCACTCAGCAGAGAAATTTACGATTACTACAACTGATTCCGTTAACAGCACGGATTATTAAAAAAGGAGGATTCCTATGATGAAAGAGAAAAGAAAAGTTTTAACACTATTGGCTGCAGCTGCCCTGGCAGTCTCTGTTCCCGGAAATTCCGCTGATGTTCAGGCATCATCCAACACCTTTCGCGTAAACGTAGCCACCGGATATCTGGCACTGAGAAATGATACCTCTTTCGATACCAGCAATGAGATCGGAGAACTTTACACCGGCGATCTGGTAGAAGTAGCAGATTACACCGGAGCTACCGGATACTGGTATGTTTACTCTCCGAAATATGACAGATACGGCTATGTCAATAACGATTACCTGGACGCTGTAGTATCCTCTTCCCCCAGTTATTCCAATTCCAACTGGACCGTAAGCGTGGACAAAGGATATCTGGCCCTCCGCAGCGCGAAAGCCTTCGATTCCTCCAACGAGATCGGCCAGCTTTACTCCGGCGATACAGTATGTGTTTCTGACAGCAGCGATCCCTCTTACTGGTATGTATATTCTCCCAAGCTGAATTCCTACGGATATGTTAATAAAGACTATCTCTACGGCGGCAGTTCCGGAAGCAGCACAGGATATTTCGGCGAGACACGAACCGTCCATGTGGACAAAGGATATCTGGCTCTTCGCAGTATGAAGGCATATGATTCCTCCAACGAACTGGGGGAACTTTACACCGGTGACACAGTCCAGTTAATGGATACCAGCGATTCCCAGTACTGGTATGTCTACTCTCCGAAATATGATCTGAACGGTTTTGTAAATAAAGATTACCTCACAGGTGGAACAGCCTATGCCACCAAAACTGTCCACGTAAGCAAAGGATATCTTGCTTTGCGCAACGCCAAGGCATATGATACCTCCAATGAGATCGGTCAGTTGAACACCGGCGACACAGTCCAGCTGATCGATTCTAATGACTCCCAGTACTGGTACGTGTATTCGCCACGGCTTATGAATTACGGATATGTAAATAAAGACTATCTGTATTAAATTTCATCCTTTTGCCCACGAAAAATTTTAAAGAAAGAGTTCATAAATTATGCCAAAAAGACAGGTAAACCACACCATACGTAAACATTTCAACGAAATCATTTATAATATTTCACGTTACACGGAAATCGTCCTTTCCATCATCATTCTGGTGGTGATCGCTCTGTCCGGCATCCGCCTGATCATGGAAGTGGCAGCCACCTCTGTGCCGACTATGGATACGGAATTTTTCACCAGTTTCCTTTCCCAGGCACTATCTCTGGTAGTAGGCGTAGAGTTTGTAAAAATGCTCTGCCAGCATTCCGCCCAGACAGTTGTAGAGGTACTGATGTTCGCCACTGCCCGTCAGATGGTGGTGGAACATCTCGGACCCAGTGAAACGCTCCTGGGTGTGATCAGCATCGCAGTCCTTTTCGCCATCCGAAAATATCTCATGACGGATAATGACGATATGAATTCACGGAGGCACAAAGACGAATAATTTTCTGATATGTTGTTATAACAATGTATTTTTCGAACTGTATATGGTATATTTTTTCAGAAAAGGACTATTACATTATGATTCAGGATATTGCGCCACATACTTATCACAACGAATACAGACCGTCCCAGCCGGACAAAGACAGCTTCATTCTGGTCTATGAGAAAGGAAGCATCCTTCTTCCACGGCAGGAACGTGAAGAAGCCATCTCTTTTCCCCGTTTTCAGGAATTAGAAGGCAAAACAGAAAATCTCTACAGTAATTATATCTACCTGTTTTCCGTTGACGACCAGCGTTTCTATCTGATCCCCCATCTGGACGCTTCCCTGCTTCCGAATTATGGATTTCAGGATGTCCGTGTGCTGCGCACTGCACACCCCCAGCACCTGGCATTCGCAGGAATTACAGGCCATCAGCTTTACCAATGGTACAATAAGCGCCAGTTCTGCGGCTGCTGCGGCAAACCTATGATCCACAGCCAGAAAGAGCGTATGATGGAATGCCCCTCCTGCGGAAATCACGAATACCCGGTTCTGTGTCCTGCAGTTATCGTAGGAATTACCAACGGCGATAAGATCATCCTGTCCAAATACGAAGGCCGCAGATTCAAACGCTACGCCCTGATCGCAGGCTTTGCAGAGATCGGCGAAACCATTGAGGAAACAGTCCACAGAGAAGTTATGGAGGAAGTGGGACTGAAGGTCAAGAATCTCCGCTACTATAAAAGCCAGCCATGGTCTTTCAGTGGTTCCCTTCTTTTCGGATTCTTTTGCGATGTAGACGGCGATGATACTCTCACTGTCGATCACGAAGAACTCTCCATGGCCCAGTGGGTAGAACGGGACAAAATCCCCGATCAGGGCAACAACATCAGCCTGACCAAAGAAATGATGATGCTCTTCCGCGCTGGAAAAGAGCCCAGATAAACACAAACAGGCTGTATGTTTCCACACATACAGCCTGTTGCTATTATAATCTTTTTACAGTCACTTCGGACAAAATCTTCTTACATATTCAGATTTGAAATCTCCCTTATTCGGAGAAAGAGCATGGGCAGATGCTACTGCCACTGCGAACTTCAATGCTTCCTGCGGCGTATAATTTCTTTCCAGTGCAACAGCCAGTCCTCCTGCCATGGAATCACCGCAGCCGGACTTCTGGGAAACATCTGCAATTTCTTTTACTGACATTCCCTTTTGCGCAAGAGATTTCCTCAGTCATAAACAATACCTCCAATTTTTGGATTTAAAAGCATCGATTTCTGAAATGTAATTCAGATTAGAATAATTAGGCAGCACTCCCATTACCGAATCCGCGACCTCTATAGGTTTTGCTACATTCCTGTTCGAATTCTTTCAGTTTGCGTCTGGCTTCAGGTGTGAGGTTGGTTGGTACCTGAATCTGTACGGTTGCATATTCATCGCCGTGGACAGACGGATTATTCATCGCTACGATACCTTTTCCTCTTAAACGGATCTTAGTTCCCGACTGTGTACCCGGTTTAATATTGCAGAGAACATCACCGTAGATGGTATGAACTTTCGCTTCACCGCCAAATACAGCAGTTGTAAATGGAATATTTACAGTTGTATAAACATCTCTGCCTTCCCGTCTGTATCCAGGTTTATCCTGAACATTTACTTTCAGAAGCAAATCACCGGCCTCACATCCGCCGACTCCCGGATAGCCTTTTCCTTTAAGCCTGATGGATTTACCGGATTCAATACCAGCCGGAATATTGACTTCATAATTCTGAACACCACCGTTGCTGCTCTGCAAACGGATAATCTTCTTACCGCCAAAAGCAGCTTCATCAAAGCTGACAGTAACCTCTGCATGAAGATCCTCACCTTTACTGCTGTAAGAACCACCAAAGCCCTGACTGCGGAAATCACTTCCGCCTGTACCAAAGCCACTGCCGAAACCGCTGCTTCCAAAACCACCGGATGATTTACTCTTCTTAAATCCACCACCAAAGATGTTCTTCAGGATATCATCCATATCTTCGCCATTCTCAAAATGATATTCATGATAACCATTGCCATCACTGTACGAGCCATGGAAACCGCCGCCAAAAGGATTGCCCTGTGTTCCACCAAATCCACTGCCAAACGGGCTGCCCTGTGCGTTTCCATAATTACCGGCGCCTTCTTCAAAAGCAGCGTGGCCGAACTGGTCATATAGTTTACGCTTCTTCTCATCACTCAGAACATCATAGGCTTCATTTACTTCCTTAAAATGCTCTGCTGCCGAAGCGTTTCCCTCATTGCTGTCCGGATGATATTTCTTTGCCAGTTTTCTGTATGCTTTCTTAATCGTTGCTGCATCCGCGTTTTTGTTCACGCCCAGAACTTCATAATAGTCTCTTTTCAATATCATCACCTTCCCTCATAAACACATTCTAATGCAATCATTTCACACTTCATATTTCTGCAATCCTCATTATGCAAACAACGGGAAGCCAAAAGATTTGACCTCCCGTTGCTGTAACTTAACATCTATTATCCTTCAATGGAGATGCTGTGCTTCTGTTCCACTGCTGGCTT
>SKEP01000178.1_pt2 | contig 31859 bp, 28 predicted proteins | sample 4826901 | NCBI WGS metagenome assembly SKEP01 (sample SAMN11008806, study PRJNA524170) | human gut metagenome | biome: Human fecal sample; material: Feces; isolation source: fecal sample from pouch patient p4, p43, p49, p54, p55 | host: Homo sapiens | place: Israel: Tel-Aviv | collected 2014-03-20
TGCGGGGGCGCTTTTTGCGCAGGTTGAGGCCTTCCAGACAGTAAATCCGGTGTGTTTTCTTGTGGTTAACAGGCCAGCCTTCCCGCCGCAGCTGAATATGAATACGCGGGCAACCGTAGCGGATCCGAGTTTCCGCTATTTACCGGATACGCAGGGTTATCGCCCGATCATCCCGCCGGCTCTGCCAGTGGTAAACGGTTCTGCTCTGCATCAGCAGTCCTCATCCCCGTCGGACACTGATACGGTAAGCCCCCCGCAGAAAATGCATCGCCTGACGTTTCTGAGCCGGCCTCAGAACTTTTGTTTCAGTACCTCCTGCAGCATCTCCTTGTCCAGACTCAGGTCAGCCACCAGTTTCTTCAGCCGCAGATTTTCATCCTCCAGTTGCCGCAGACGCCGCAGTTCGGTCACGCCCAGACCGGCGAATTTCTTCTTCCAGTTATAAAAAGTGGCTTCAGAAATGCCCATCTTTCGGCAGACTTCCCCGTCGCGGGTGCCGGTTTCGGCCTGTTTCAGAGCAAACGCAATCTGTTCTTCGGTATAGCGGGTCTTTTTCATGGCGATGTGCCTCTCTGTGAGATGGAAGAAAGACCGGAGACTTCAGTTTAGCCCGGCACTGTTTTCAGGGAGGAGATCAACACCCCCACCGTAGTACGCGGAAGTATGTAATGAAACGATTGGCATTAGCCCTGCTTTTATTTTCAAAGAATTGGTTGTAGCTTCCGTTCTCACGCCGGAAGCCGACCATTATGACAGCTATCTGTTAGTCGACACTTAACCCGCAACAGCCGTTTCTGGAACAACTTACGACCTCCTGTTCCGTCCAGTGTTCTCCAGACTGTAGGCCAAGCGGTGCCATATTCTAAGCAACCACCAAAGGTGAAAGAACATACTCGCTAGATAAGTTCCAGCGTCACCAGCTTTACCAGCAACACCGGCTAACAGGTAACCACAAGTAATTTACCGGTCCGCGATACCGCCGCCCTGATCCAGCTTCACAAAAGACAGGCTCTTGCTCTGTTGGAATGCAGGCAATTGTGGAAATCTCGTCTGCAACTGACCGTGCGGATAAACACTATCCATAGCTGGCGACCTGCTCCCATTGATTAACATACTTTGATTTTATTACATTTGCTCATTTACTCGCCAACACCAAAAACTTACACTTCCCACATGGAATTAAAAGCAAAAATAAGGATAAGGACGAATGGCTATTGGTCATTTTTTATTTAGGGGTGATAAGACCGCTTGCGGTGGCAGGATTCTTGAAGGATGCCCCGACCATCAATTTTTCGATAAAGATATGGCATGTGAAGGCCATAAAGTAACCTGCGGCAAACATCCAGGGCATTATCGTATCTGCGGCGGCCTTGATAGTGACGAAATACATGGTAAAAGAGTAGCCGGAACACTGCACAGCCGTTGTTCCTGTCCCTGCAAATCACGTTTTATTCCTTCCATCGATGACACTTATGAATTTTCTACAGGGGCAGCGAAAGCCGACACAGCCCAATCTCAAGTCGTCGAATTTCCCGTTCTCCCCGGCCCGATTTATGATCCCCAAGCTGATAATGTGACTGACACCTGCAAGCCAGAAGATAACCCGCTGCTGAACGGCGTTTATATCTGGACTGAAACGACAAGTGCAGGTCATGTTTTCGTTTCAGTGCATGAGAATAACAATATCTTCCTCTACACCTATGGACGCTATGGACGCACTGATAAAAGTACCTTCACTGGGGATGGGATTTTAGACTTTTTCCAGGATGAAGATGCGCGTAAGTATTACCGATACGAACTTTATGAAATGGGAGCTCGCGCTTTCCGCATTGATGATGCAGATCCTAAAATAATCCGTAAATTCTTCGAAAACCTTTGGAATGGCGGTGTAACACCAATCCAAACGCCAAACATGCAAGATGGTACAAAGCGAAGAGGCCGAACCATTGATAAGTATGATGTCACTGGTAGCAACTGTACCACTCACTCAGTCGAGGGGCTCAAGTTTGCTGGCTCAAAGGTATTCGAACACGGTTACACATCCACGACAACACAGCTACCAATCGACATAGAAGAAGATTTTACTATTCCGGTTTCACTGCAAAGATATCTTGAATCAAAGAGTGCGGATTTCTCATCAATCCTCGTTGTCGAAATGACTAATACATTCAAACAGCAGTACCCTAACACCGAGAACAAAAGCCCTCAATCAATAGGAGGGAGTGCAAAAATTCAACAATCTGCTGCCGATTCCGCTGCTGTTGCTGGCTCAACATCCCCCTACTCAGGCGGTACAGTAGGCGGTTCATTGGGAAGCACTTACGATGATGAATAAGAAGTTCTGGATCAGATGGGTGAGTATCGCGCTGATCTGTGCAGCGTATTACGCTATCGTGCTTTATTTCGATCTGGTCTTCGCTCTTAACTTTACAGAGACAATGAGTCAAGGCGGAGAATTTACCCCTTCTCAATGTACCTGGTTTGTTAAGGAGCTAGCGCAAAATCACTCTGATTCGGCTTTAGCCTCCATCATTGGTTTCGCTGTCTGCGTCCCTTTGATCCTGCTCATCTTCAAGAAAGTGAAATGACTGTCAAAGGCTGGCGAGATCCAGCCTTTTCCTTCCTCCCTCATTTTAGACAATATGTAGTGGCACACTGAATTTGGCCACCCAGGACTGCCCCCACCACCTCGGTAAACGATTCTGCCCTAAAGTTTGAGTATAGGAGGAGCGTATGGGCACACCACGATTTACACCTGAATTTAAAGAAGAAGCCGTCCGTCAGATAATGGAACGCGGTGATTCTGTTGCCAAAGTATCTAATCGTCGGGGCGTTCCCGCACACAGCCTCTACAAGTGGCTACGGGCGTGGGGTCACCATATTTAGAGCCATTAGGGTGAACGAAAAGATGCATACCGTTGCCATCGGTCAGCTTATATTGTTTGTCCGCTGGCATAGCTGTTCCGACTTCGATATCTTTTAACGCCATGCTTATCCCCTCCCTACTGGTAACAGCGTTATCGAACTTGGAATACCATCATTTATACCTATATCTGTTGGTAGATGTGCATTGAAGTGGGTTGACCTTGAGAGAGCCAGTATCGCGGGCGCAGGAATGACAGGTAAGCACTAAATTTCAGGCACAAAAAAAGCTGCCCTTAAGCGACTTGATTGTATCTTTTGGTGCGAAGGCCGGACTCGCACATAAATCATAACCTCATGATTTAAAACATCTAATTAAAAACACTTTCATTTTATACCAACACAGATACCAACGCGAAAATTCATTGTTCTTCGGCATCGAACCCGGACAAACATGACTGAGTTGTATTAGCTCAGATTTGAGCTGACACAGCTCTAGCACAGATCTAAACCTAATCTGACCCAGTTGCGGACGTTGCTTACATCATCTTGATATTCAATGAGGGCAAGAATAGATTATCTATATTTGATATAACTAAGCAAGGCGAATCTCTACAATGATATTTATAGGAGCAGATAAATGGCTGATATTGATTCTCGATACAAACTAAGCGGGTCTTTAAACCCCAGTTCGCTTCCCATACTTGCTGCTGACATTCTTAAATGGTCTCTTGGTCATACTAAGGTTCGCATTCTTGATGGCCCTGGCGATGGTAGAAGAGATATACTTTCAATAACTCCTGAAGGTATACCGCATTTAACCCAATGCAAACACCACTCTGACGACACAAAATCTGTTAGCTCACGAGAAACAGATGAAATTGTTATAGCTTTGGCAAAGTTTGGAGTTAAGTCTGCTTTATTTTTTACGAATGGCCGCATTTCTCCACAGGGAAAGCGTGAATACATTGATAATTTTCCAGGTTATTCTCTGGACTATATTGACGGCGACTTAATGTTGCAATATGTTGAAGAAAGCCCGTTACTATCGCGAATGTGGCTCCATGGTTCTACCTTGGGAATGATTACCCATCGCTTGCTTATCCCCTTCATCATTAGGAATGTAAGTGACGATAGCACTGTAAAATTAAATGCAAATCAATATAAAGATATTTCTAGCTATTGGGGACCACGTGAATTATTTGAACCATTCCGAGCATCAATTAAGTCTGGAGGCATTGGTGATTTGTCGGCTAATTCGATTAGCGGAGAGCGTAGACTATCCCTGACAGAACTACCTAGTGCTATTGCTGATATGAAACAGAATGTATTGCAAACATTGAAGGGAACTTATTCTGGAGTGACTGTAAGATTTGGTAAACCCGCTTTGATTAACCCCAAATCTAATAATGAGGACGACAATATTTGGATAGGAGGGATTGAGCCAGAGAGTTACATCATAAATTTTAATGGGGAGATAAAGACTGAAAAGGAATGGCTTCTTCCTGAACTGGGAGAGGACTGGCAATTCCCTGATAATATTTCAGTAGCTGAAGTTGAGTGGGCCGGTTGGTTTTCAGAAAATCATGATGCATTCTTGATGTACGAACTCCTATGGCCTTATGTCACTGGAAGCAATCACCTAGTTGATGTTTATGAGCATTCTGAACGAGAGGCCGTTAATCAATCACTTTTTGCCGCTGTAAATGACGAACAACTTGAATTGATACTTCAAGCTCTTGTTCCTCAACCTGATTGGTTTGAAAGCCTGGGAGGGGAAACTGTTCTAGGATGGCTACATCCTTTTTTGTGTCATAATAAAAAAGAGCAACAAAGAAGTATCAAAGTTGAAGATGGAAAATATATTCCTTATCATCCTGAAGCAGAAAGATTTTTTGTAGAAGCAGAAAATATTCGTCATCAACTTAAAATAATGGGTATTGATGAGTTTGAACCTGCTCGAGCAATTCATTTGGCCGCTGCATTAGCAAGACCACTGGTCTATACAAAGTCATTTGATAGAGCACCTGCAGCACAGATTTTAGAATATTACGATAATATACCATCGCCTATTTATTTACTCGATCGTAACATGACTTACTTACAAATGTGGGAAAGCTTTGATGAATCTGTTTTTGAAGTGGATATAGATATTAGAGCTTTAGAAGCCCAACTTCCGGATGGGTTGACGCTTAAGCTGGATGTCAAAATGGGAAGGCGCACAGAACGGTTATTTGCAATGGTGATGTTAATAGCTAAAAGTATAGGTCCTGAAAGTGCCACCCATCATGCTAATCGATTAATGAACCTTGTGAGTTATATGACTCCAACGTTGAAAGAAATCGTTGAATCAATTTGGCCTGGAGCTGTGTTGGCGACAAAACGTTTTTGGCGCGATGAAGTAGGCATGTTTTTTGAAGGCGGTAAATTTATAGGCCGTCCATGGGTTATGATGATGCCTCCTGACAACGCTACCGATCAGTCTCCGGAGCTATATATTATTCGCCCCGATCAGTTAGCAGAAAACAAATAGCAAACATAGGGCTCATTGACCACTTTTACCTTCGGAGCCCTATATCAAGCCCACATATTCATTTTCGACTCTAAAATGTGCATATAATGTAATGATTGTTTTAGACTTCCGCCATTTAACCTCAAGACCGCCAGCTGTAACTGAGTTTTATGAGTTTAACCCATGGATTTCGACAGTTCCAAAATGGCTTGTATGCTATGATTTTCACTTTCTGTTTTAGCTAGTATTTGAAATCTAGTGGATAAAAATCAAGGCCATAACAAGATAACCATCTTCTAAGTGTTAATGCCCGCACCTCGCTCAGAGCAGACCAGCCCGCCAAAATTCTGGCCGTTATGTGCAATATGCGGACATTGTTATATCTGACATGAAAAGCTCATTCCGCTATATAGGCATTAAGTCGGTGATGAGTTAGATATCTCTGAGTTGATTGAAATCTAGGGTTGTTAGGGCTACAACAGTAGCCCTGTACAAATGACTGGAGTTCAGACCTCTGATGAAATTGAACACTAATCATTGGAACTTATTCTTCATTAACATTTAAAAAATGAGTGAATAGATTGTCTAATTTTGTTAATTTAAAAATATTATCTGAATCATTATCGATGATATGCAAGAGTGATATCATGGATGATTGCCTTTCAGCGCTTAAGGTCAATTCTCTAAGGTAGTTATAATCTGTGGAATACTCGGTCTCATCACTAAATTTAAGAAATTGGGGCATTGCATCCGGCCTGTAATCAGATTGTCTCATTGCCCATATCATTCCAGCTAATAATGATGATTTTACAGTATAATATTCAAAACCTCGGCTAACAGATTGACGATAATCTTGGTATATCTCATTACCCAATTCCCAACTCATCACAGAGACATACAGGGCGTGCACAAATTTGTTTCTAATTACAGGGTGGGGGTGAGAAACTTTAACGCTATCTAATTCCGTATACTTTCCCTCAGATAATTTATAGAATACATTAAACATTGAAGTTTGGACATATAAAAGCAAAAAAGTGTTAGGTGGTGTTAATGTATCATTTCTCACCATCATCCTCAGTGTTAAATACATGCCTTCGAGGTCTGCAAGTATCTCTCTGGCATGCTGGTCAATGTTCTTTTGGATGACGCTGGGAGTTACCTCAGGATTGGAATTATTAGTGTTGCTTGAGTAATCTAGTTCATGATAAGTAACCGATTCTTTTATTTCTTTTTTTATCTTGTAATGCCCTTGAACGTGATGTGCAAGTTCATGAAAAAATATCCACGCAATCATTAATTCAAACATGGCAAAACGGCAAATTAATTCTTCATCAGTCCACATGGTATTTCTGTTGTTAGGAATATTTTTGTATAGCTCGACCATATGAGCGACCGTGTCAGACGCGCTGATTCTTGGGGGGATACCACCTTCGAATAAAAATTCAGCATCACTAAAGGGCTCATCAAGAGCGTTGAAATGCCAATTTCCGCTTTCTAGATTTTTAATGTAACCTGGATAGGTAAATGACTGGATGTAGATTTCCTGAACCATTCCAAGGTTAATTTCAATATGGGTTCGATAGCGTGAATCATGATAACTTGTACAAGCTGCATTGATGTTTCCATCAAGAGGGAGTTCATAAGTTAAACACCCAGATTTTTTTGAGTATATATTATCATTTGCCCACATAGCTAAATCATCCAAGACCAATCGAGCCAGTGGTTCAATAAAATCTATTGGTGCGCAATTTCTCTCAAGTTCTTTTAATGTGCTATTTATAAATCTCTCTTCAATAATTTGAAATAATTGTATTTTAGCTCTTTATTTATTGTCAGTCTAGTGATGAAGAGGTGCTGAAATATTTCAAAGATGGAAGTTTTTAATTCCGCGCTGCTATTAGCCTCATTCCAGAATAATTTTTACTTTGATAAATTATTGAGAAGTTCATCATTGTAAAATTAATTATTTTTATAGACACACAACACAAATTCCTCTTATAAATTAAAATCAAAAAACCTTCTTTATTGCTGGATTTTATCTGGAAAAAAGGATCATAATTCTGTACAGAGTAACACAATCTGCTCTTCGCTCTTCGCTCTTCGCTCTTCGCTCTTCGCTCTTCGCTCTTCGCTCTTCGCAGACTATCAGATTTGATTGTGTGCTGCTAGGGAAAACCGTCACATCAAGTCTGAGCTAATACAACTGAGTTAAGATGACGAAATCTGTTATATATCATCTTCCTCGACAGGCTCCAGCACATCAAGTAGGACTCGCACCATAGCGATGGAACCAATACGGATAAACGCGTCTTCTCCATCTATATTGGTTAACTGATATCGCTCTGTTGATTCCGGCTCTAATTCCAGAATGTCAAAAAATGCATTCAACTGACCGATATCGCCATCACTTTCTTCCTTAGACTCATCTGGCTCACAAAAAAGCTCAATAACCGGGCCACCATTCACCATGGTGATATGGACATTTCCATATTTTCCTTCATTCGCATCACCATCCTCGCCAATCTTTGCGCTAATGATTTGTTTGTAAGCGAACCCATAGGGACTACCTCGTTTAATAACTCGTGGTAATTTGAACATAGCCCTACTTATAAAAACATTATTTCTCATTTGGCAGGCAACATCCCTGGATAGTACTTCGCCACAATGTCATTCATCTTCTCCACCAGATCCAGACGATTAAACGTGATATGCCCGCTGCCCTTCTGAAAGTAGCGAATGGTGAACAGCTCATCCTCGAAGACCTGCTGATGCGGGTTGTCGCGCACAAAGTCCATAAACCGGATAGAGATATCATGCCGGTTATCGGGAATGGTCTTCCCGTCAAGTAGGTACAGCATCCTCTCCAGATCGGCGAGCTGATCGCGTCGCCAGCCCCAGTTCAGGCTGTAGCCCCATCTGTCATGCTTCACCAGATTGTTGACGATAATCTTCTTGCCGAAGTAACAAGGATTATTGGTTTTGTAGTCCCAGCTCAATCCCTTGAATAAATTAATTATCCCGCGCTCAAAAACGTCCTGCTTGTTATGGTGCAACTGCTCAAAGGTACTCAGGATATTGGCTTCACTGATGGCCGGAAGATCGCCCTCCTCCAGGTTCTTCGCCCACTGACTGCGGGCTTCAGCATCCATCAACGTTAACATCCCGGACTTCAGCATCAGATCGCGCCAGATGCTGCGGTCGATATTGCGGGTGATGACAGGCATCGCTTTATCTACAGGTTGCACCAGCCAGCAGTCGAAAGCATGGCCCTGCCGCATCGCCCAATGACTCGCTATGTCGCCGCCAATTTCTGAAGTGAGTCGGGAAACGTCATCTAGCTGACAAATCAGCGCCTCAATCTGTTTCAACGCAGCATTACGTCCTGTGACGATGCGTTCAATACTGGTGGAGCAAATCAGCTCATTATGATCGGTTAAAATTTCAGCTTCTGTTTGCATGGTATTTTGTCCGTAAAAAGCAAACACGCCCGCCGGGAATGGCAGGCGCATTATGCAATGAGTTAATAAGGAAAAAAGATTGGTGATGTAAATTGGGAAGACGGCTCGCAAGATTCAGCGTATCGAAGGAAGATGTCTTTGCCGTAACAGGCCGGTTGCCTGCCGCGCCCGCAAAATATCCACTGCGCCCAGATAAGGTGACTGTTCCTGACAGTTAAACCCTCTGCGATCGATACGTACCAGTTCGTACTTTTCCACCAGAAAATTAACGGCATCAACCAGTGTGATGCCTGCGTTGATATGTTCCTGAATAACGGTTTCATCGCTGAACGGCGTGTCATTCAGGGTAAGGCCATAATGTTGCTCCAGCAGACGGGTAAGCAGCATCTGCCAGACCGTCACGGGAGACGGGCACGGCTTAGCCGCCCGCTGAATTGTTGCAGGTAAGGTTTTCATTTTTTCTCGCGTGTGAAAAAGGTTTAACGTTGAGTGGGATAAATAACGATGTAGACGTAACCACAACTACCGAGAGTATCGGCTTCACAGGTGAAAGCGTTGTGGTAGAGAGTGACGCTGTGCGCATGACGGGGATTAAGTTCGCCAGTGCTCAGCATCAGTTCCATCTGGCGGATAAAATGCGGGAATGCTTCTTCCAGCTTCAGACATTCGGCGTCACCAAATTTACCGGTGATATTGGCCCGGTCAGCCAGGTAGTGCAGTCGGTTGCCTTCCTGTACCAGCCTTGCGCCAAAATTCGGTGTGAAACTTCGCTTTAATCCCCACTGTATGGCATCAGTCAGTGGCATCTTTTGCTCTCCTTCATAACCAGCCACGTTCGGCAAATGAAACCACTGTCATGCCTCCGACTATGCAGTGATCCAGCACCCGGATTTCTACCAGCGACAGCGCCTTTACCAGTCTGGCGGTAATCTGTCTGTCGGCCTGGCTGGGCTCAGCTTCACCGGAGGGATGGTTGTGGGCAAAAAGCACGGCGGCTGCATTATGGCGAAGGGCTGATTTCACCACTTCGCGGGGATGCACTTCCGTGCTGTTGATAGTGCCGGTAAACAGGGTTTCGTGAGTAATTAGCTGATTTTGCTGGTTAAGATACAGCACAAGAAACATTTCGCGCTCCAGCCCGGTCATTTTCAGACGCAGCCAATCCCGGACAACCGTTGTGGACGTGAATGATGCGCCTGGTTCGCGCAGATGGTGTTCAAGCAGCGCCAGAGCACGCTGAACAGTACGCCGGGTTGTCAGCGGTAGTTCCTGCTGTGGTGATAAGTTGAAAGTCATACCTATTCCTCAGTCAATAATGCGCATGATGGCGGAGCATTCCTGATGGTGCAGAGCATACTCACGCAGACGATAAAAGTGCGCTGTCATGGCATCGCACCCGGTACGGCAGGCATGATGGCTGTACTCGATAAGACAGACGGCAATTCCGGCGGCCTCTGCACTCATTTGCGTGTTATTGCCGTTCATGCTGTTAAAGAGTTGCCATTGCACATCGCTGTCAGTATCCGGCACCATAAAAGCGCCGTCGTTACTGAGCGTGTAAAAATTCCAGATTCCGCCGCTGTAATCCGCACAGAAACGGTCCATCCACGCAAAGATACGCGGCTCCAGTAATATCCACTGTGGAATAGCGGCAAAATGCTGCGGCCAGAAGCCGGGGCGCTGTTCATCTGCGACAGGCGTGGCGAAAATAGTGTCTGACAATAAGGTGGCGTCAGTAATTGCAGTATTCATGATTAATCACTCCGAAAATAAAAAAGCCAGCCGGTCAGGGCTGGCGTGATGATGAGTCGTTAAATCAGGGGGTTAAAACGCGGTGAGAAGTCATTTCTGCCTACTCTTGTGACAGGTGATGCAATGAGTGAGGCGGCATAAAAACAAAAAGGCCATGCTTCCCGATGGAGGCACGGCCTTTATGACTGAGTCAGAAACAATACCAGGGGGTTATTGCCCCATGTACTCCACCTTTGCATCGGTGGCGTTACCATCAGATCCTACAGTAACAACGATTTTATCGTAGGTGCGGTAAGCGGCATTGTAGACTTCATATACCACCGTATTTCCCTTCACTTCATAGCTGCCAAAATCAGCGGCGTCTGCCGTTTCACGGTCATATTCTTTCGTGTACGCCTGTCTGGCCGCTTTCATTACCGAACCTTTGTTGACTTTCAGCGGCTTGTTCCCGGTGGCATCTGCTGATGCGCCTGTAAGAGCGTTGACATATTTCGGACAAACCTGGAGCATATCACCACGGGTAAATTTCATTTGTGTGCCAAAGACCTGCACGCTGGAATTATCCTGAGCGGCAATTGATTCAATGGCTTTCCTGGCTGCGGCGGGTGCCTGTCCGCCTTCGATTTCAACAGCTTTATAGCCTGTCTGTTGATTACACATCTGAGAGGTGGGGATCAAATTCCCGTTAATACTGATACGGCTTCCCATCAGTTCCTGCTGACCGTTGGGGCAACCCTGCAACTGGCCGAAGATACCAATAGTGTCTTTTTTCAGCATAACCAGCGCCTGACCGTCTTCCGTCATGGTCTGGCACCATCCGTTTTTCACCATCCAGTTGCCTGCTTGCGCAGAGACAGAGGCGGCGGAGAGAAAAAGAGCAATTATTGTTCTGGTTTTCATAAATCACCTGTGGATTGGCAGCAGCGGTCGGGAAAGAACCACTGCATAAGTTATTAATCAGTCAACATCTGTCAAAGGAGCAGGAAACGGCGCGAAACGAGCTAGGATATCCTTACTTTTTGATAGGTTAAGACGATCAATTCATGGATATCGAAAGTTATTATTGATAGATAATAACGATCAATTTCTTATTATTGATCGTTTATACAGATCGATATATTCTTTTCTGACATACACTGCCCTGAAAAAGTGCAACGTTTGACCCTAAGGCGCATGCCCAGGGACATTTATAGATTCAAAGAAAGAGAGGGGTACGCGATTAAACATCAGCAGAAGAAATTAACCTGCCGTGTATACACCGAATACAGAAGCACTGCGGTGGCAGGCTCCCTGTGGTCACCAACAGCACTTCTGGGAGCGGTAAGCGCCGCCGCAATCGGTGTGCATAATCTGGCGACATGGAACCCGGACTATGAAATCGGTAAGAACTACGTAAAACGAACCTTATCCGTAAGGTATAAAAAGTAACGGGTTTACATCTGTCCGTGGCTGAGTCTGTCCGGTTCAGCCAAAAATCCTCTCCCATAATTCCGATGCAAGCTGTACCAGTTTTTCCCGCAGCCTCCTCAGCAACAAGCTCCAGCCAGAAGGCAGACGCTCAGAAGTGATCACCGTATCAAAAGCCGAACCGGCTATTTCACCAAAACGCTGACGTACAGCGACATCACTCTCCTCCGTATGATTTTCTGGCTTTAACTGGCAATAAAAAGCGCTACTGGCCTGTACAGGTAACGCGTGTATCATCAGTTCCACTAGAGCATGCAGGTTGTAGCCGGTATGTGCTGAAACAGCCATCACCGGGAAAGAGGACGGCAACTGACCAGCAATCTGCGAACTGATAACCGCAAGTGAAAGGCACTGCTCAGTTGAAGGAACAGCCTGACCGGCAGGTTCTGGCAACGGAGGAATGCGATCTGCCTGGCTGATGACAAACAGGAAACGGGAAGCATCCGCGCCATAAGCAAGTAGTGACCGGTGCGTGACAATATCCACCGCCCGCGCACGATCATCAGCACGCAGGACCCAGATAATCAAATCCAGCTCCGTCAGCAACTTCTGATACAGAGCCGAATATTCCGCATCGTATTCCGGTGTCTCGCCCACTCCAGGCAAATCCACCAGTGTCATGCTGCGCTCGCCCACGGTGAGCACTATCCGCTGGGGTTCACGGGTACAGCCCAGCAAATCGCTGGTCAGACATACCGGTTGTTGAAACAGGGCGTTGCAAAGCGAGCTCTTACCCGCCCCGCTTTTGCCCATAATGCCAATCACGGGCTCGTAGTTGATGGCGTGTTGCAGGCGGGAAAGAATACGTTCGGTCGTTTGTTGGGGTAAGAAATTAAGGCAGGCACGCAGGATATCACTGGTATCCTGCGATTCGGGGGCTTGGGACATGTTTTACTCCTGTGAAAAGCAAAGCCGGAAGGAAATCAACCGGCTATTCACATAAGTAATATAGGCATGAAAATTAGTGGAGTTATTGTTTTTTCTTTAATAAAGATATTTTATATTCATTAGGATTGTCTTTATATTTTCCATATTCATCATCAATCAGCCTTTCAATAAATTTATTTATATTAACACCATGCAATTTAACCAGCTCTTTAAGCTCTCTACGGGTTTTTATAGAAATTTCAGTATTAAGATTGAAGCTTTTCTTTTTATCTCGTCGCCCGCGCTGCTGAAACGCTTTTTTCATGTTATCCAGAAGTAATTTTTTATCCTGACAATCAATTTTATTCCCCCGTATAACCCAGCAATCAATTGCCCCCATGATTGCAATATATTTCTCATTTGCATCTGCGGGCTTAAACCAAAAAAGGATGTTATCATTGACATCCTTCCTTTTTAATAAATAATCCCACGCCCATTCAATACCCTCAGAGTCTTTTTTCTTTAACCATTTAAATTGTCGAACAGGGCTAATCAAGTGAAGCCAGATACTACGAATATGTTCGAATGACTCTTTAATTTGGATAGGATTGAAGAAACCCGAGAGTTTATTGAAGAAGGTAATAATTAACCGACTCCTTTCAGCGGAGCTGACGGGATTATCCGGAAGTCTAAAAAAAGAATATAAACAATGATCCTCTGAATCCCAGCCATTTTGCAACTTTAATTCTGGCAAATTGAGACGGCTATTTGATGCAGTGCGGATATATATCCAAAACCAGAAAATGGCTCGCTCATTGGCATCTCCTTTTAACCACCTAAAATCAACATCACGAAGGTAGGGATCTTCACCTCCATTTAAGACTTGCTTTTTAGGGGGAGTATCTTCCTGAGCCAATACATGCCGCATCACACGTTCTATCGCAGGGTCAGTTTGATTTATTTCGGACACCAGAGTAGCAGGAGAAAGATCGACATCTGTGCACTCGTGCTTACTATCATCGCCAGGAAGTTGCTTCACCTCTGATGCCTGCAATAAAGATCCTTCCTTGTTATTTTCAGGATTGGCAGAAGTGGGTGGCTGCTCAGTCGAAACCATTTCTTTCTGTGATAATTCAATAGAGAATAATTCTCCAAAAGCACCTAAATGATTATCCTTATCATTCTTATTCATGATAAATACCTGTATTTAAAAACACTATACTACGTATTTAAATTGTATTTTTACTGGAGTCAACTAGTGAGTTTAATGTAATGCTAATTCTGAGGATAAGCCCACAATAGATGGCTAAAATCTAAAAAATAACTATGCCGTTATGATTTTTTACTGTCGTAATCATCGGCAAACTCTATACGCATTTTACGAAAGAATTTTCAGGTATATCAATGGGCGCATCATGTTAAAAGTGACATCAATGGGCTGTATGATTCAGGCAGATGTAACTTTCTACTTCCGAGCTCATAGTATGAGATAGATGCCCGTTACTCTCCCATCGACAACAGGCTCTCTCCCAACTCAACACCACCATACGGGAGCATCACTATGATCAGCCAAACGACCTTGCCATTAACTAAAACCCTGGATTCAAAATCGGTATTGAACGATCAGCTCGTCGACATGGCATTTATCACTGCCTACACCAATATGACCGACAAATGGTTCTATAGATTAATTTCTGAAAATGCGTTCCCAGCACCAATTAAACTTGGCCGAAGTTCTCGTTGGCTAAAAAGTGAAGTCGAAGCCTGGATGACAGAACGGATTAAAAACTCAAGAGGACAGTAACTATTAATATTTAGAAAAGACATTGCTCTTAGTGACGAATGAAAAATGCAAAAATCAATTAAATATCCATTTCAAATGACAGAGGTTACATAGAAACAAAATTAGCCACATCTAGAATTGCATCAAATAATTTAATTTGGGTTTTTTAGTATAATTAATACTCTCCCCAGACTTACATTTAGTATCTATCCAATCTATTCACTAAACATCATTACGTATCGTACTTACCCTTATCACGTACACTGAATATATTTTATCTGCACTCCTCCATCATCTAACAACGTTTTAAAAAACAGATCTAACCTATGAATAATAGTCACCAATATAACCCATCATGGAATCCAAACTGGTTTCTTTCAGTAATTCTGGATAATCATATAGATGCAATGGTAGCCAGATATTCTTGTTTACTAACATTACGCCTAGACTTTTTTTATAAAAAAGATACCCCCCACTACTTACATCAAGATCATCATGCACTTGAGCGTGACCTGCGATTATTGATGAATAAAATGATGCAAAAAGCTGCAGTTGTGGGCTATTTCTGGGTCATTGAATGGACTGTAGACCATGGCTTCCATGCACATGCAGCATACTGGCTGGATGGACATCAAACGCAAAGATCCTATCCTTTTGCACTGCAGGCGGGAGAACTCTGGAAGGAATTAACTCAGCAGGAGGGCTATTTTAATATCTGCCAATTTAAAGAGCCTTATAAAGCCGATATCAATATTCCCGTGCGTTACAATGAGCCCACCAGTATTCTAAATATTCGTCGAGTATTGAGCTATCTGACAAAAGAAGAGCAAAAAGAGGGGCTCTGTTCATACGGATGCAATGAAGTCCCACAACGTCCAATGTCAGGGAGGCCTCGTAAAGCGATGGGCACTATTTCTGAAAATTAGTACCGAACCGTTCAATCGCTTGTTCCACAAACACATAGAAAGGCTCGCAGGTATTTGAGTTTCAGGTAAATGTTAACAGTACGAAACGTATGCTTTCATCTGCGCCTTCTGTATCATTGCTGCCAGTGCAGTACCATGAGACAACATTCAACAGTAATGTTGTTTAGTGAATAAATCTGGGCTCACTTTGTCAGCCAAATTAGTGTGATATCCTTTCCACAACTCCTGTTGTATCCACGACATAAGGCGATGATTGATGGAGCAGTCTCTCAATTTTGAAATGTTGCGCAGCCAGTGGCCGGAACTGGCAGAACTAGCGTGTATGGCGGAACGATATGTTCACTCCGATCCGGAAAGCTGTCTGGTCAAGCTACGCAACTACACCGAATTGATGGTACGTTGGTTATACCGCCAAGAACGGCTGCCTGAAGGCATCAAAGCAAATCTGTATGATTTAATGAACGCCGATGTCTTCACCAGCATGATGCCAGAAGCCATCATCATGAAAATGGATGCACTGCGTATCCATGGCAACCGCGCCGCACACGGTGGACGTATTAAAGCTAAAGATACCTATTGGCTGCTCAAGGAAGCGTATTTACTGGGAGTTTGGCTCTATGTTCGTTATGCCCATGGTAATGTTGATAATTGCCCCAAATTTTCTCTTCCTCCGTTAACACAATCTTCAGGTCGTGCAGATGAAAAACGTCTGGAAGATGCAATCAGGGCTCAAGATGAAAGCCGTGAGCGCGAACTGGCGTTACAACGCGCACTACAGCAGGAGCAGGAAAAGGCCGAACACCTCACTCAGCGCCTGAACGAAGCCAGAGCGCGTAACCAGCATGTTGCCGATATCCTCTCTATTGATGAAGCGGAAACCCGCCGCCGTCTGATTGATTCTCGCCTGCTTGCTGCTGACTGGAATGTAGGTGAAGAACTTAAGAATACCGATCAGGTTACGCAGGAACACCCGGTTAAAGAACAACCTACTACAACTGGCGACGGTTATGCGGATTATGTCTTGTGGGATGAGGCGCACAAACCGCTGGCGGTAGTGGAAGCAAAAAAAACCAGCGTCAACGCCGAGCAGGGGAGAATTCAGGCCCGGTTGTATGCGGACTGGCTGGAGAAAGAATATGGTCAGCGTCCGGTCATCTTCTACACCAACGGCTACGATATCTGGCTGTGGGATGAGCATAAAACTCATGGTTATCCTCCGCGTCGAGTATTCGGCTTCTACAGCAAGGAAAGCCTGCAATATCTTATTCAGCAGCGTGAAACCCGTCTGCCGCTGAACAGTGTGCCGCATGTTAAAGATAACGAAGGTAAGGCCGTTGCCGGACGTTTGTATCAGCTTGAAACCATTGCCCGCGTCAGCGAACGGTTTACCAACAAGTACCGGCAATCGTTAATTGTTCAGGCCACTGGTACAGGTAAAACCCGCGTGGCAATTGCGCTAAGCAAACTGATGATTGATGCCCGTTGGGTAAAACGTGTTCTGTTCCTTTGCGACCGTAAAGAGCTGCGCAAACAGGCGGCGAATGCCTTCAATCAGTTCACCAATGAGCCGCTGTATGTGGTCGGGAAATCGAAAAAAGCAGACAGGCAGAACGCCAGGATCTACATTGCCACTTATCCCGGCATGATGAAAATCATGGACCATTTTGATGTCGGTTATTTCAATCTGATTATCGCCGATGAATCCCACCGCTCTATCTACAACGTCTACGGCGACCTGTTTAAGTATTTTGATGCCCTCCAGATTGGCCTGACGGCCACGCCGATTGACATGGTGAGTAAAACCACTTTCGGACTGTTTGGTTGTGAAGGACGTATCCCTACCGCTAACTACAGTCTGGAAGATGCCATCGCCGATAACAATCTGGTTCCCTATGAGGTTGTCACGCACACCACGGAATTCCTGCGCGAAGGCATCAAACGGGAGAAGTTAAGCGACACACAAATCCGCGAACTTGAAGAACAGGGTATAGATCCCAATACGCTGGAATTTGATGGTAAGGCGCTGGATGAGGCAATTTATAACAAAGACACCAACCGCTATATCCTGCGTAACCTGATGGAAAATGGCCTGAAAGATCGGGACGGCCAACTGCCAGGTAAAACCATCATTTTTGCCCGTAACCACAAACACGCGCTGCTATTGAATGCATTGTTCGACGACATGTACCCGCAGTTTGCTGGACGCTTCTGCCAGGTCATCGACAACTACGATCCCCGCGCCGAGCAACTGATTGACGATTTTAAAGGGCTGGATGAAAGTACCAACAAAGAGCTGACCATCGCTATCTCTGTTGACATGCTTGATACCGGTATTGATGTTCCGGAAATTGTGAATCTGGTCTTTGCCAAGCCGGTCAAATCAAAAGTGAAGTTCTGGCAGATGATTGGCCGTGGTACGCGCCTCTGTCCGGGACTGTACGGCTACGACGATAACGGCAAACCACAGGATAAACAGAAATTCCGCATCTTCGATCACTGGGGCAATTTCGAGTATCACGAACTGCATACCGAAGAGGCCGAAGTCACAGCGACAAAATCGCTGGCGCAAAAACGCTTCGAAGCATGGATTATGCTGGGGGCAGCCGCTCAACGTAAGTTCGACAAACAGGCGGTGGATTTAGTCGCTCACCAGCTCCGTGAGCAGATCAACGCGCTGGATGAAAAGTCGATTGCCGTACAGGAAAAGTGGCAGCAAAAAGCGCAGTACAGCGATGAAAAAGTGCTGCGCCAGCTTTCCCCGAAAACACTGCAGGATCTGCTATCTGTCCTGGCCCCGCTGATGCAGTGGCTGGACGTGCGCGGTCAGAGCGATGCTATGCGCTTCGATATGGATATTCTAGCGGCGCAAACTGCCCGTTATACCAACCCGGAAGAGCTGGATGTGCTCTGGCCGGTCATCATCGAGAAAGTGGAACGTCTGCCACCGCATCTGGCACAGGTGCAACAGCAAGGACAGCGGATTAATCAGCTTCGTGATTTAGGCTGGTGGAAGCAGGCCAGTCTGGAAGAACTGGAAGATATCCGCATTCATCTACGCGGCATCATGCACCTGATGGAAAAAGACGCGACACCGAAATTTGGCTCAATACAGGTGGATATTACCGAAGATGCGAACCTGATCCAGACGGAAACCCGCAAAACTAATATCCGCTCGATTGATTTCAAACTCTATCGCCAGCAGGTTCAGGGAGCGCTGGAACCGCTGTTCCAGCAAAATCCGGTGTTGAAGAAAATCCGTAACGGCGAGACAGTCACGCAAAGCGAGCTGGATGAGCTGGCGAAGCTAGTGCTAATCCAGAACCCTAACGTTGATATCCGTGCGCTGAAAGAGTTCTACCCGCAGGCAACCGCCAGCCTGGATAAACTTTTGCGTACCATCATTGGGATGGACAGCGACGCGGTGGAAGTGCGCTTTGCCCAGTTCGCCGCTGACAACAGGCTGACCAGCCAACAACTGCGCTTCCTGTCATTGCTGAAAAACCACATCCGCGATTACGGCACCATTGAAATGCGGCAGCTCTTTGAACAGCCGTTTACGCATATCCACAACGAAGGCGTTACTGGCGTATTCCCGGATATAGAGCAGATCGCCCGGCTGCAAAAGATAGTCGAAGAGTTAGGTGTTGTGACCGACGCAGCGACGGTATAATACACGCATGATAAGCCCCGGCAATGGGGCTTTTGTATTTATAACAGGGTATAGACGTTAACAATGATTACCGGTGACTTAAAAAGTAAAATAGACGGACTATGGGAAGATTTCTGGGTGGGTGGCATCACTAACCCACTGACCGTAATCGAGCAAATCACTTACCTGATGTACTCCCGGATGCTGGACACCCAGGAACAACGCGACGAGAAGCGTAAACAAATCGCGGGTATTGATTTTAAACCGCGCTTTGCTCCTGAGCAGCAGGAGTTCCGTTTCAGTCACTACAGCAACCTTGGTTCGGACGAAATGATGGAAGTGGTGCGCGATGGCGTATTCCAACATTTCCGCCAGCTTGGGCAGGCTGAAGATACGAAGGTGACGCTGCTGGGCAACTTTATGAAAGATGCTCGTCTGGAGATCGTTAAACCATCACTGCTGACCAAAGCCGTAGAGGTGATCAAAAACCTGCCGCTGGATCGTGGCGACACCAAAGGCGATCTCTACGAATACCTTTTAAGCAAGCTGACCACCGCCGGGATCAACGGTCAGTTCCGCACACCGCGCCACATTATCCGCACGATGGTTGAAATGATGGAGCCGAACCCGGCGCGCGGTGAAACGATCTGCGATCCGGCCTGTGGTACGGGTGGTTTTCTGGCGACCAGCTATGAGTACCTGCTGGAAAAATACAGCTCGCTGGAGTCCATCCATACAGAGATTGTCAGCAACGAACGCGGTGAGCTGGAAGAGCAAAAAATTTTTACTGGCGATCTGCTGACGCCGTGGCGTGACCATGTGGATAACAACATGTTCCACGGCTACGACTTTGACACTACTATGCTGCGTATCGCCGCTATGAACCTGATTATGCACGGCGTGGAAGCGCCGGATATCCACTATCAGGACACCATGAGTCAGAGTTTCAACACTAACTTCCCGCAGGCCAGTAAAAATGCTTTCAACCTGATCCTGGCGAACCCGCCGTTTACCGGTTCACTGGACGAGGAAGATATCGATTCCACACTGTCGGCAATGGTGAAAACCAAAAAAACGGAACTACTGTTCCTGGCGCGTATTCTGCAAATGCTGAAAGTGGGCGGGCGCAGTGCCACTATCGTGCCACAGGGCGTGCTGTTTGGCTCCAGTAAGGCGCATCAGTCGCTGCGTAAAACGTTGGTGGAAGATAACCAACTGGAAGCAGTGATCAACCTGCCTTCCGGCGTATTTAAACCTTATGCTGGCGTGGCGACAGCGATCCTGATTTTCACTAAAGGTGGTCAGACGGATGAGGTCTGGTTCTACGATTTACAAAATGATGGCTACAGCCTGGATGACAAGCGTAACCCGATAAAAGACAACGATCTGCCGCATCTGCTGGCGAGCTGGAAACACTACCGTGCTTTACGTGGTTTGCCAGTAGATAACTTTATGGGCGAGAAATTTGCTTCGTTGCTGAAGCAGCAGCACCCGGAAGGAATTGATGCTGGCGTTGATTTTAAAGATCGCACACAGGCGGCGTTTGTGGTGCCGAAAGCGGATATTATCGCACAGAAATACGACCTTTCTATTAATCGCTATAAAGAGGTTGTATATCAGGCCGAGGAGTATGAAGATCCGAAGGTGATACTGAAGCGGTTAAAAGATCTGGAAAAAGAGATTCTGGCGGATTTGGATGAGCTGGAGGGGATGCTGTGAGTTGGCCGATGGGAAAAGTTACCGATATTGCCGAAATTATATCCGGATTTGCTTTTAAAAGTGAATGGTTCGGTGCTGGTGATGCGAAAGTTATTCGAATCGGCGATCTAAAGAACGGTCGAATTGATCTTAGTGAGGCTATGGCCTTTGATGAAAAAATTCATAAAGTTCGCGCACAGTATAGAGTTAAAAGTGGTGATATTTTAATGGCTTTATCTGGAGCTACTGTTGGGAAAATCGCAGTTGCTGATTTAGAGGCTGAAGGGGCGTATCTAAACCAACGAGTAGCCGTTATTCGAGGAAAATGCTATGAAAATACCGAGTATTTGAAATACATCTTTACTGGGAGTCGACTTCAAAAACTACTCTTAAATGCAGGTGGCGCCGCACAACCTAACCTTAGCCCAAAAGATTTGGCTGAGATGGAAATTCCCCTTCCTCCTCTAACTGAACAAAAACGCATCGCAACCATTCTTAATAAGGCAGGAAATATATGCCAAAAACGCGAGCAAGCCATCAAACTAGCGGATGGTTTTTTGCGGGCTAAGTTTTTAGAGATGTTTGGGACTCCTGTAAACAACATACATCGTTTCCCGAAAGGAAAGATTCGCGACTTGGTTGATTCAGTAAATTATGGAACTTCAGCAAAAGCTTCTATTGATTCTGGCGAATATCCTATATTGCGGATGGGTAATATAACGTATCAGGGTGGGTGGGATTTTAAAGATTTAAAATATATTGATCTCAGCGTAAAAGAAAAGGATAAGTTTTTGGTTAAAGAAGGCGATCTCCTTTTCAATCGTACTAACAGTAAGGAACTTGTTGGTAAAACAGCTGTGTATGAAGAAGAGCGGCCGATGGCATTTGCTGGTTATTTAATCCGTGTTAGACCTAATCCTATCGGAAATAACTACTATATTTCAGGGTATCTTAATTCCACCCATGGTAAGATCACATTGATGAATATGTGTAAAAGCATTGTTGGCATGGCTAATATCAATGCACAGGAATTGCAGAATATAGAGATATTAATCCCACCTAAGCATCTACAAGATGAGTATGAGATTATTTATAAAAAAGTAAAAAAAGGACTAAGCATTTATGATAAAAGCGCGATGCAACTTCAACTTTTAGCATCAAACCTATCGAATAAATATTTCATGTAAGGTTCATTATGAAATTAACTAAACTTGTACTTGAAAATTTCAGATCTGTTAGAGAGGTGCAGGAAATTGACTTTGCACCTGTAACATTGCTATTGGGGCCAAACAGCGCTGGCAAGACTACTATTTTAATTGCATTATTTTATCTTCAACAAATATTAGACCGTGAGCAATGTGACCCTATATATTTAGAAGCTATGGGGAACAGACGCATAGATGGATTTAGATCTCTAGTCCATAATGGGGATCTGAATAATGTAATTACTATTGGTATCGGTTTCGATCCTGAACAAACAATAGGTGTAGAATATAAAACATATTTAGAAGAACTTAGTGATATTTTCGATATTCATTTTATAAAAATGAGAGACATTGCGGATGAAACTGAAAAAGTTTATGTAGAGTTTAAAATCGCATGGTCACAATTGCACAAAACAGCATATATAAAGAACTATGCTGTTTCTATAAATAATGAATTTATTGGAGAGCTAAGTAATGATGAGTATACTAAATCATCTTTAGTAAATAGATTGAACTTTACGCATCCGTTGCTTCTTCCTATTGATTATAATTTATGGCTTGAATCTATTGATAAGGAAGGATTAGATACGATTGTCAGTGAATTTGAAATGTCTTTAAATGACTTAATTCCTGGCTTAGATCGTAATAAAACTGGTGCAACAGAGCAAGTAAAAACTGTTGATTATATATTTGAAGAAGATAAAGAAAAAACAATGCTTCCTGTTTTTTTAAAGACGAAAATTGGTGCATTACCTCAACTGGGAAGAACTGTTGATACAAATTTGAAAGTTTTTGATATATCCGAGTCAGTTGAGTATTTTAATCGAGACATAATCACCAGAGTGCTAACGCAAGTTTTTACTTCTCCGTTAGATAAATTAAATGATTATTTAAAGACTAGCGTATCAATTGGACCGTTAAGAATTATACCTGATTCTTCATTTACGCCAAATCCTTATCCAGAACAAAATGGATGGTTTGATGGTACATCAGCATGGGACAAGCTGTGTTTATCTCAACATAATGATAGTGATTTGATTAAAAAAGTAAGTGATTGGTTTTCCAATAGAGATAAACTAAACACTAATTATAATATATTTAGTGGAGGAGAATTTGATATAAAAACCTCCCCTCAACTCTTAGGTCTGAAAGATAATGTTTACTTCCGTAAAATAGATTCAAGCCAAATGTTATTTCCAAATCAAGTCGGTGTCGGATTAACTCAGATCGCACCTCTTATTATTGCAGCCAATATAGTTCAGGATGGATTAATTGCTATAGAGCAGCCTGAGCTACATATTCATCCCGCTTTACAACTCGCTGTAGCTGATCTGTTTACCCAATACCCTCCTGATGTTAAAAGAGCTATGTTTTTAGTCGAAACACATAGTGAGCACATTTTGCTTCGAATTTTAAAAAGAATTAGACAAACAACGGACAATGAATTACCTGAATCAAATTACCCAGTAAAACCTGATTTTATATCTGTAATCGTTCTCGAGGATAATAATGGTTCGACTGTTATTAGGAAAATAGATATTACTGATGATGGTGACTTTAAACAAAAATGGCCCAAAGGTTTCTTCGAAGAAAGAAGGGGAGAGCTTTTTTAATGTTCTACGAATGCGCCATTTCACCAGAGGCTTTGTTTGAGATCGCAATTGATCGGAGAAATTATCGTGACTTCATCAAAGGATTTTCTACGGGCGGTAACTTTCTGTATAGCGAATTACCAAAGCTGAAGAGAAATAAAAAACAATTGCTAGAGTTATTAAATGCTAATCATAGTGAACTTCAAAAAAAACGATTAGAGGATCTTATTGTTTTTTTAAAAAATAATAAGGTTAGTAGGGTTTATGATTATGTTGGTGACATGTCATGGTCAGATAACATCTCTGCTGTAAATCGAATTGAACAATTTGATCATATAGTGAGCTCTACTCCTTATGATAACCTTGATGTAACTAATATAGATGATTTCTTTGGATTAAATTATGCTCGGCAAAAAATTGTTGCTAGAATTGCTGGGGATATGATATCTATAATCTCACGCTTATTAAAAACATCAGAGCATATTATTATTGTCGACCCATACTTTAGTGACAAACAAAGATGGTGGAATGTATTTATTTCATTACTTAGGGTTAGCGCTAATAATTCTTATAAAAAAAACTTAAATATAGATGTTGTATTCGATGGGAGTAAAGAAAATTCCCCAACGGTAAATTATTTGGCTGATAAATTGAACCGTAAAAACTTTGTCTTTCCAGAGAATTTTGCATTAGCTGTAAATTTTAAGTCTTTGGCTGCACGCGAAGGTAATGAACGACTGCATAACAGATACGTTCTTTCCAATCTCGCTGGAGTTTGTTTCGTGCATGGTTTAGATGAAGGAGAAGGAACAGATGATGTCTCTATTTTATCGGAAGAGGTATATAATAAAAGATGGGAGCATTACACTACGAATAATGTTTTTGATTTAATCGAACAGCGTGAAGTTATATTTTAACCATTCTTCTTTACTGATTTCAATTAAGTCTTATAAAATTACAAGGAGCTTTTAAAGGTTATTAAATAAACAACTTAAAAAACATTATGATTATATTTATCCTGGCCGAGACTATCAAAATGATAGTCCCGGCCCTCTGTTATCTACATTACTTCTAGAAAAAATAGCCAACCAGTCTCCCCTATAAGGCAGGACAAGTGGTTTTAATTTAACATGTATGATAAACAACTCATGCGCCATAACCTAGATTGATCTTCGCATAGTCAAACGGCGTAATCCCTTTCTCCCGGTTCGCATCCAGAAAATCCGCCCACCATTGCAGCATCAGCTTGCGCTCATCCAGATGCTCCGCTTTATGGATATACGCCGCCCTCACCGAATTGCGTTCCATATGGCTCATCTGCCTTTCCACCGCATCCTTCGACCATAGTCCTGACTCAATTAACGAACTACAAGCCATTGTACGGAAGCCGTGACCGCAAACCTCAACTTTAGTGTCATAGCCCATCACCCGGAGCGCACTGTTTACGGTGTTTTCACTCATTGGCTTACGCGGATCATGATCGCCAATAAAGATCAGCTCATGTTCGCCACAGAACTGCTTAATCTGCTTCAGGATCGCCAGCGCCTGCTTTGAAAGCGGCACCAGATGCGGTGTACGCATCTTTGAACCTCGCTGAGAATGTTTCACATCAGGAATGGGCTCTCGCTCAGGTGGGATGGTCCACATTGACGTTTCAAAATCGATCTCTGACCAGCGAGCAAAACGCAGCTCACTGGATCGAATAAAGATAAGCAAAGTCAGTTCGGTTGCCCAACGGGTTAGCGGCCTGCCGGTATAGTTGTCTATTCTCTGGAGTAATTCAGGGATACGCTTTAACTCCAGCGCCGGACGATGCTGTCGATTACTGGAAGCAACCGCCCCCGCCATCTCCTGCGCGGGGTTATAATCAATCAGTCCACTTTGCACGGCATAACGCATGATAGCTGTGGTGCGCTGTTGAAGGCGGGAAGCCACCTCAAGACGTCCAGACATCTCTACGGCTTTAATAGGTGCTAATAAATCACGAGTTTTTAACTCAGCGATATTACGCTCACCAAGCGCTGCGAAGAGATTATCTTCCAGACTTTTTAGCACACGATGGGCGTGTTCTTCAGACCACTTTTTATTGGTGCCATGCCACTCGATCGCTACCTCTTTAAAGGTTCGTGCTTTACTCTGTTCAACCTTATCATTTTTCTTTTTGTCTCCCGGATCGACGCCATTCGCTAGTAGCTTACGCGCTTCGTCACGACGTGCTCTGGCATCCGCCAGTGTGATTTCAGGGTAAACCCCAAGTGCCAACATCTTTTGCTTGCCGTCATAACGGTACTGCAAACGCCAGTACTTAGAACCATTAGGATGGACAAGCAGGTGCATACCGCTGCCATCGGTCAGTTTGTATTGCTTATCCATTGGCTTGGCTGTTCTGACTTTGATATCTGTTAGAGCCATGCTTATCCCCTCCCTGTTGGTACAAGCATTATCGAACCGGAAATACCATCATCTGTACCAACATCTGTTGGTAGATGTACGTTGAAGTCGGTTGAACTTGAGAGAGTTAATATAGCGGGAATGATGGGTAAATACTGGATTTCAGGCACAAAAAAAGACGTCCGTTGACGTCTATTGATGTTCCGATGGTGCGAAGGCCGGAATAGAAAAAACAATTAATTCATTGTAATTTATATATAATTTAAAAATAAATGACATTTGTGCCCCCTTTTATGCCCCCTACTGAATTTTATCTCACTTACTTTGCTCAAGTTGTATCCACGCAACATCAAACTCTCCGGTTCGTGTCCGTTTGGCGGATCCAAACCAGTACATGCATGAAATTTTCTCGTGGTGCACTACATGTAAGAGTACAAAGCTTGCTTGCTATTCCGACTGAGACCTTAAGCTGGATCGTTAATGCATAGTGAATACTCAAACTATCTTACCTATCGATGGCTAAATAGCAGCACGGAATAGTTCTCCACTTTTTTCCAGGTCTTGCAGCGCAAAAGATTGTGCTTTATAGGTAAGGAATCCCTTCACAATACAGGCTCTCAGACCATCGCTTCTAATTGAATTGATGTTATCTGAAAATGATAACTGTAGCGATATTTGGCAAAGCCGTTTAGCCGTTATGGAGATAATACTCTTATATTATTTTCATATTAATTAAAAGCTGAATATTTCTCGAAAGAATAATTCAGCTTTTATAATACGTATTAAAACCACTTTATTATACAGGCCAATCCCACTGCTTGTAAGCTGTAAACAATCGAGTTAACTCAGCCGGTGCTAATATATCAACGATATTGTCCCTGTATCTATGAAATTTTCCTAAAGTTACATTTTCAAAATGGTTCGGTTTGTAAGGATCAAAGTTAGGCAACTCACCAAGAGTAGAAATATCAGTATTGATTGTTTTAAGCCAAGATACAAGTATAACCTTTGCTCCAGTTTTCTCAATGTAGGCTCGGGCTGATTCAAAACTGTAACCTCGAGTCGTAATATCGTCTATAAGGAGAACTGTTTTTCCAAATCCCAAAGGTGGTCTTTTATAAATAGTCGTTGGGTTTCTATGCGGTTTAGGATTAAGACAAATTGTATTTAATTGGTTGCAATGATCAATTGCAATACCTTCATTTCTTGCCTTTTGTGATTTTGTTGATGTTGTGTGTCTTAAAATAAGATCAGGTATGTATGTTTTTCGGAAGCATTTACCAAATAGTGAAATAGCTTCATCCATTATGTTATTACCATGCCCTTCTTTATGCCCAGGATAAACACTAACATAATTTATATGTTTGTGGATGCCACTAAAATATAAGCTAGACACCAAAGCACCTGTCCAGAACTCAGGATGCCCCAAACCATGCTTTGCCGCTGCACGAGCATCCTCCGAATATAAGGTATATTCTTCTTTCATTGTACTGAAAGGGGCAAGTGCATAAAAATTAAAATCACCATCATGAATTTCATGGCACCAGAGATGATCTCTCAAACAAAATGTATCTATAAATCTAGCAATATCTTTAGGCGATGAAAATTCAAACCCGTAATCTGTTTTATCGGCCCACCAGGTTGCTCTTAAAAAAAGCAACTCCCCATTTACTGCAGTTTGCATGTCGTTTAGTGATGCGCCGATGTATAAAGTTTCTGTACTTTGCCATCCCATCAAATTAAGTACATACTTAGTTGCATCAGCTGTAGGTTTTCCAGGAATACTCCTATCCTTAGCTCGACATAAATACGTAAACTCTCCCCAATGCTTCCGTAAGATATCTTCTAAGGGAATACGGTCATCACCAACAACCCAAGCGCGATTTGTAAATACGACAAACTCAATATTTTTATTTTTAAAATATTTAATTAATTTATCAACTTCAGAGAAAATATCACCATCAATTTTACCTTTTGGTAAAATAGTGTCTTCAACACTGAGAATCACACCTTTGATCTTGCTCATTTCTTTTCCTTAGAGATCTAAGCTCTGCTGTGTTGGTTCTGCTCTCAGATTTAAATCTTCACTAAAAATATAATCCATCATTTCTTTCAATTCAGTTGGCATTAGAAAAGATAAAGATTTTCGATTTTCCTCTGAAAAGCTCAATTCCGGTCTTAAATTATATGTATTAGGTAAGTACGGATTAGCAATTTTCTTCGAATATTTATAAGCATATTCAACTGTGTGAGCAGTACCGCTTTTTATCTTCCACTCCACAGGAATAAGAGATGTGCACAGCGCAGCTTGAATTCTATTGCGTCTTACAAAATTTTCAGCGCTATAAATTTGGTCAGGCAAATATTCAGTGACAATTGCACCTCCGCTTATAACTATTTGATTGTAGAGATTTTTAGAGCCCTTGGGATATTCTACAAAAATCCCGTTACCTAACACTGCAATTGTAGGTATCCCATAACGAATAGATTCATAATGGCATGATTGGTCAATCCCAGTAGCTAAACCACTTACAGTAACTATATCTTTTTCATACAACCCAGATACAATTAGTTTAACCAGAAAAATGCCATCATCTGTTGGCTTTCGCGTACCAACGATTGCAATTGATTTCTTATTAAGAATATCTTGATTCCCATGAACAAAAAGCCAAAAAGGAGGATCACTTATATTCTTTAAATTAGTTGGGAAAGTAGGTTGATCAAAAAAGGTTAGAACAATTCCTTTTTTATTTAATTCTCTCGCTCGTTCTAATCCTTTCGCCCACAACTCTTGTTGAAATTCCTCCCACGCGATATCTTTGGGTAACGCAACCCTTAGATACCCAGCCAAAGCATCAGCTGAACTAGCTTTTAAAAGATTTTTAAACCCTAGTTTGGATTCGTATATTTTACGGAGAGTCCAATAACCAACACCTTTTAAGCAGGTCAACGCAAGAAATGCTATGATTTCATTTTTCCAAAACTCTCTAATTTCAGTGTAATCTTTATCTTCCATTTCTTTGCCTTATAGATTACAACTCACGCAATACTAATAACAAAAATAATCATATTGTAGACATGTTATAAATAACATTTTAGCATCCATTTGTGAAGAGGCATCTTCTTACCTTTCCACGTTCTACAATCGCTAACTTAGTATGTCTTGTAACTCTTTTTGTCGTTTAACTACCATCCTCTCATACTCCCTGATTCCACTTATGAACCCAATCAATACACAGACAGCAGTTTTTCTTCTTTCTGCGGTTGATAGAACGATATATCAGCTTTTTGGTGGTACCAAAGATTCTATTCATAAATTTATCTCGCAAGTGATCAAACACACATACTCTTTCAACTTCTTTACTCAGCGCGCGCAGCCCCGCCCGCCTGCCCGCTTCGCTTAACAGAATGGTTTTCATGCACCCCGTAAATCGTCTCAGGAGCCGCCACACAAGGGCTTTCGCGTCAAAAACGGCGCATGAGACTCATGCGTTTTCATGCACCATAGACATGCACTCATGCGCTCTCAGGCCAGCCAGGAAAAAGGCGTAAAAAATCCCGGTACAGTACCGGGATTACGTGGGCATTTTATGTTGATCAGACAGGGATTTGCTGACGGCTTGATAACTTTGATGCAGAGCCATAGCGATTGAGCGTTTTCTTTTGCTTTTCAGGCTCTTCCGGTTCATCTGATTCCTGTTCATTGCGCCGGGGTTTCATAATTATCGTATCCACACTTTCCAGTGCGGTAAATGTGCAGGAACATTCAAGATTCTGGCACTGATACCATGAGCGTTTAACCGATGGTGCTTCATAGGCGGAGGTTCTGGCGTGTGCCGTAGTGCCGCATTCGGGACATTTAAGTGCCATCAGATACCCTCCGCGGCTCGGTTACGTTTTTGCAGTTCTTCACGTTCCTGCCGGATCTTCATTTTATGAAGGGCCGCCGGAGAGGGAAGTTTGCGGAAATCAGCAAGGGCAGCATAATCCGGCGCAACACCTGCCAGTTTAAATACCGGGTCCTGTTCCGGCATCGCAGCGTTAGTAAGAGCCGGTTTGGTGATATGTTTGTGAATAAAGTCTTTCAGTACTGTGTCCGGGTCATTAACTGAATTCACCACACCCACAACGGCACTGGCTTCCCGCCCCATTGTGGTTTTGAGCAGGCTCAGTGTCTGGATTAACGCCTTACCATGCGACTGCATGAAGTCTTCCCAGATTTGCTTTGCGCGAATTTCCACAAGGGTGTTATGTGCGCTGATATACTGCCCGGCTAATTTCCCGGCCTCCTGCGGTAATAAGGCATTTTCGCTTTCCTGAGCTGCCAGCAGTTCATCAAAATCCTCAAGCGTTTCTCGTCCCAGCGCAATTTCCGTGCGCAGTTTTTTCATTTCCTTTGAGACTACGCCCTGACTTTCACGAAACAGCGTGCGCCATTCCTCATTCAGCGCGTTAGTCGTGGCTTCCATTTCAGCGCGGCGCTGGCGGATTGTCGCAATATTATCTGCTGCCGCTTTTTGCTGACGACGTGCTTCAAGCCATGCGTTTCTGGTTGTGTTCAGGGTTTCCAGTGCCCGCTGCGTTACAGCCGGAAAAGTGGAAAGGCTGGTATTCTCTGCGGTGTTGTTCATGACTTCTCCTGTCGGGTTGCTTCGTTACGTCAATTGTGTCGTGGCTGACACAAGCGCACTATCGGTGCTCAGTGTGTGGTGGCTGGCACAACGGGCGTTTGCAGTTATTCAGGCGTGGCTATGAAAGCCAGCCAGATAAAAATGCCTCGGTTTCAGTCTGCGTTATGTCCCTGCAGTGGTGGAACAGGTGAAACATGTGTTACATCATTGTTCTATAAAGTATTTATATGCACAGCACAGGTGGAACATCGCGGGTAACAAGGTGGAACAGCGGATCGGCTGGCGTTCCACCTGTTCCACCTCACTATTTCAAAAGGTGGAACAGGCTCAGCCCTTGTAAAATACGGTTGTTCCACCTGTTTCACCTGTTACCCTTAATAAATAAGACTCACGCAAAGCCTTAACCCGGCACCTCGCTGTTGAAGACATAGAGTCTGCGGGGATTCATCTCTGGCGGGCGAATGGTTGTCTGTAGCTTGCCATCGGTGGAGGGCAGCAGGTATCCACGATCCGCGCACAAACGCGCCACCTTGCGCGGGTCAAATCCCCGGCAGATTTCTTTCCAGCCGGACGGCATGACGTAGAACGTGGTGACGGCTTCCGTGCCCTGCGCGGTACTCCCTTTCTCCACCCTGCGCCAGCCCACCATATTGCCAGGGCGGTTGCGCTCGTCGTGCCAGTCTGCAAAGCGGCTGTACTGATTCGCGGTAAAGAAACTGCGTACCTGCTCCAGCGCGGCAATATCTTCCTGATTGGCAGTATGCCCGCGATCTTTCAGCCATGCGTTCAGGCAGACGCGGGTTGCCCGCAGGGCTTCCCCCTCAGGCCAGCCGGTGATCCCCAGACGGGTTGCCAGCTCGCCCGCCATCGCCACCAGTGCAAATCGGTTGACGGCCCGGCCCACCTGATTACCCGCATCTTTCGGGGTCAGCGCGGCGGTATATTCCTTCATCAGTGACTTTGCCTGTGCCGTCAGCCCGTTAAGGTCAGCGGTCAGGGCTTTCAGCCACTCCCGGAACGGCGAACCGTAGTAGCTGGACGTGGCCCACTCCAGATGTTCCGCCAG
>SKEP01000342.1_pt1 | contig 31121 bp, 55 predicted proteins | sample 4826901 | NCBI WGS metagenome assembly SKEP01 (sample SAMN11008806, study PRJNA524170) | human gut metagenome | biome: Human fecal sample; material: Feces; isolation source: fecal sample from pouch patient p4, p43, p49, p54, p55 | host: Homo sapiens | place: Israel: Tel-Aviv | collected 2014-03-20
TTGTTTAACTGAGATACTATGTGTGTTGAGGGGCGGTTTACCCCGTACCTCATATTATTTTACCTAAAATTCTTTGTTAAACAAAGATTGAAACAAAGAATTTTAAATAAAGACAAAATAAGGAGGATGCAGAGATGGAATTAACAACACTCTACAAACAGTACAGAGCCGCAAAACTGGCGGCAGATCAGGCGGCGAAAGAAGAGGACAAGCTCAAGAAAGCCCTCAAGAAAGCAATGGAAGAAGCCGGAGTTAAAAACTACACAGATGAGGACGGTTTTCTCTTTGAGAGAATTGTTCAGAACAGAAAGAGCATGGATGAAAAGGGTGTGCTGGAGAGCCTCAAAGAGAAAGGACTTACTCAGTGTATCAAGACAGTTGAGGCAGTAGATGAGGCTAAGGTACTTGAGGCTATCGAAGCTGGAGAGTATACGGCTGAGGAGCTCCAGAAGTACCTCACAGTCAAAGAGGTTGTGATGTTGAAACTCACAGATCCGGCAAAAGTCAAGAAATGATAACTGTCTGGAATACTCCGATAGCGGCAAGCGTGGAGCAGATCCTCAGGGATCTCAAGCTCATGCTTTTCGCTGAGGGGTTACTCAGGGATCAGAACAATACCGGATCTGATGTGATGGTTACTTGTCCATTCCACAATGGAGGGCATGAAAGAAAGCCCTCCTGTGGTGTGAGCCTCAAGGAAAAGATAACGCCGGATAAAACCTATGAGGCTGGTACAGTCCACTGTTACACCTGTGGGTATACCGCTGACCTCCCTACTTTTATCAGTGATCTGTTAGGGATGGGAAACCCTATGGAGGGTTTTAAGTGGCTGGTAGGACATTACAACTACTCAGCAAATGACCGGGAAGAGATTCAGTTTAATTTCTTCCGGGGAACTGATGAGGGACAGGTAGCCGCTATGGATGAGGGAGAGGTTGAGGAGTATCACAAGAACCTTTTGAGAAGTTCAAAAGCTCAGAACTATCTCAGGGGGAGATGTATAAGCCGGGATGTGATGGAGATTTACAACTTAGGTTTTGATCCAGCGGATGAGGTGGTCTTATTCCCGGTCTACTCCAGAAAGGGAGATGTGCTCTTTTACAAGAGCCGCTCACTGGTGGGAAAGCACTTCTTTAATGCAAAGGACATAGACAAGACCGCCGCTGTTTACGGACTCTATCAGACCTTAGAGGCAAAGATCCCGGACAGTACAGAGATCTGGTTAGTGGAAAGTGAGATAGATGCTCTGAGCCTTGTTTCTAAAGGTATTTTAGCGTGGGCTTTCATGGGATCGGATATCTCAGAAAAGCAGATTAAGGAAATGTGTCAGAGCCCTTATAGGAGATTTGTCATAGCTACAGACAATGACGAAGCCGGGAGGAAAGCGGCAAGACGGATAAAGGACAAGCTCATACCTTTAGGATTTCGCTTTTTTAATCTCAAGTGGCTGACGGATCTCAAGGATGTAAATGAGCTGATTCAGAATTACGGAGATGATTTTGAGGATTATCTCCACAGGTATTAAACAGGAGGAAAACAGGATGAGAACAGGATTATATAAAGGATTAAGCAATGAGGAACTGGTAGAACTGTACAAGGCTGGAGATACAGAGGCTTTTGATGAGCTGATGAAAAAGACTGAGGCACTGAGAAGCTCTTTAGCTCAGAGATACTTAAACATTCCGGGTAGTGAGTTTGAGGATCTGATGAGTGAGGGAGCTATAGAGATGCTCTCAGCTATCCAGAATTTTGACAGCAAAAATTACAGCTCCTCTTTTAGTACGTTTTTGTACTCAGCTATCTCCCGTCATTATAACGATATGTTTACAGCGGCAGTTTGTGAAAAGAGAAATCCGGGCTGTTTTGTACAGAGTTATGAACAGGTTAATTCTAACTCAGAATATGAGGAGGATGGGGATAGCTTAGGATCATCTGAGTTCTCTGTAGAGTGTGAAGATTACAGCATGGTAGAGATCAGAGATCTCCTGAGTAGACTCAAGCTCTCAGATAAGGAGAGAGTAGTGGTTAATCTTCTCATGGCTGGAAATAGCAAGCCGGACATTGCCCGGAGGCTTGGAGTAAAGACTCCCTCTGTACATAGCTATGTAAAACGTATTGCAACAAAGATAAATTTATCCGGGGCTTATGCCTAAAAACATCCCTCCTCTCTGGTTAATACTATTTGAAACAAGACAACAGGAGAGGAGGTAACACACATGAGAAAGCGTTTAAATGTTTTACTGGCACTGGTTACGGGAAAGGCTATTGTGATTGCTCAAAGTCCTGAGGAAAAAGTAGCGGATGTGTTAGTAGGAAAGAATGTTTCTAAAAAGTATGCAGTCAGTAGCCTGTATAGCACTTTAAAGGCTATGGCACTGTAAATATAAAAAAAAAACAAAAACAGGAGGATACAGGAACAATGGGAAAATCATTAGGAGAGTTAATTAACAAGTATGAGGGACAGGGATTTTCAAAAGCTGGTTGGTTTTCACTGAAAGATGATGGAGACTCAGCAACAGTCAGAATGTTACATAAGGGAGCTATCGGTACTGAGCCGGACGGATCTCCTAAGTATGATCTGGATGTATATGAGGTACATAAGCTGGATGTTGATGGATCAGGAAGAGACAGAACTGTACTTTGCAAAGGAGAGGGCTGTGAGCTCTGTAAAGCTGGTATTAAGTCACAGCTTAGAATGTTCTTACAGATGGTTAATCTTGATGAGAAAGATAAAGAGAAACAGCTCCAGCTCTGGGAGAGAGGTATCACAGACATTAAGCAGATCTTAGGTATCATTGAGGAGTATGGAGATCTCAACGCAAGAGACATTAAGATTAAAAGATCCGGGGCTAAGGGTAGCATGAAAACTACTTATCAGTATTTCCCTAAAGATAAGACTGAGAGAGAGTTACCGGAAAAGCAGAACCTTGTAGGCTCCCTGATCTTAGACTTATCTCCTGAGGATCAGATCAAGGCTATTGAGGGTAGACTGGAAGTAAAGAAGAATAACAACAATGAGGGCGGCGGCTCATCTGATGGAGCTGGAGACAGTACCAGAGTATTTTAAGCTGATGGGAGTGAGGCGGTAAAGTTTCACTCCCATTTTTATAACAGGAGGAAACAGGATGGACAGAAAAGGACTGGAAATAAATATGAGCCGGGAAGAGGTCGGAATGGATGATATCAGTAAAAGACTGGTACATAATAAAGTGTGTAATGTAACAGTAAAGAGAAATAAGAATAAGCTGGAGAACGCTCTTGCAGTTATTCAGGAGCTTGTAAAATCTGGCAGACTTCACGCAGAGGGAGAGGTTGAAACTATCAGGACTCCAGAGAGATTAAAGGAGTACATGGATCACTGTAAGCAGTCTGGAGAGTATGTATTGGACGTAGAGACAACAGGGTTAGATATTTACAATGATATCCTTGTGGGTATCTGTTTATACACTCCGGGAGAGACAAGTGCTTATGTTCCGTTTAATCACACAGATCTCCAGAATGTAAGAGTTGCGGATCAGATGAGTGAGGAGCAAGTGAGGGATATAACGCTCCCTTATTTACAGGATCAGGAGCTTAGATGTATTAACCACAATATCAAGTTTGATAATAAGAAACTGGCGTGGGATTGGAAACAGATCATAGTAAATATTTACTGGGATACCCTGATAGCTGGTTATGTCTTAAATGAGAATGAGCCTCATGGATTGAAACCACTCTATAACAAGTACATCCTCCACGGTAAAGGATCCTCTGAGGATTATGGGGATCTGTTTGAGGGGATCCCATTTAACTATGTTCCTATTGAGGTAGCTACTGTATATGGTGCGAATGATGGATTTAAGACCTATGCTCTGTATAAATTTCAGGCTCAGTATCTTAGAGAGGATCATCCCCGTGAGGACTTTAGGAAAATGTATTATGTTTTCCGTGAGGTAGAGATGCCTCTGATCCCACTCTGTACTGATATGGAAATGAGAGGAGTAGAGATCAGAGAGGATTTTGCTAAGGAGCTATCAGAAGATTTCAACAAAGAAATGGTAGAGGTAGAGGCTAAGTGTGATGCTTATGTGGAACAGTTTAAACAATACATACTGGATCACAATAACCTGATGAGACTCACAAAGGGTACTTGTAAGATTAACTATAGCAGTCCTCAACAGGTGGCGGCTTTATTCTATGATATTTTCAAGCTGAGAAGTGTAAGCCGTAAAGAGCCACGGGGGACAGGAGATAAGATCATACAGAAATTTCTCAGTACAGCGAAAAAGAAAGATACAAAGAAATCAAGAGAGTTTGCTGAGTTTCTGGAGAATTATCAGAGATTTAAGGAAATCAAAAAGCTGTTAGGAACCTATGTGGATAAGATCCCTCAGGTGAAAGAGCCTAAGATCAATGCAGTATATACCACCTATAACCAGTACGGGGCAAAGACGGGAAGATTTTCAAGCTCTGATACAGTAAGTAAAATCAATCTCCAGAATATCCCGTCAAAGGAGAAGAGGATCAGGAAGATCTTTAAAGCCCGTGATGGGTATAAGCTGGTGGGTGGAGACTTCTCACAGATTGAGCCCCGTGTACTGGCTTTCCTGTCAGGTGATGAGAGTATGATTAACGCATACAAAGAGGGGAAAGATCTTTATGCTATCATGGGATCTCAGGTGTATCAGTTACCTTATGAGGATTGTAGAGAGTTTTATCCTGATGGAACTGTAAACGCTGAGGGTAAACACAGACGTACAACTATGAAGAGTGTACTCTTAGGTATCATGTATGAGCGTGGAGCTACAGCTATTGGAGAACAGTTTAATAAGAGTGCTGAGTGGGCTCAGCAGTTGATTGATAACTTTTACAAGAGCTTTCCTAAGATTAACCAGTACCGCCTTAAGATTGAAAATATGGCTGAGACTTATGGTTATGTAACTACTATCACAGGAAGAAAAAGAAGATTGCCGGATATGCAGTTAGAGGATAAAGATGATTACAGATATCAGGAGGCTCACAGACAGAGCCTTAACTCAGTAATACAGGGATCCTCAGCGGATATCATGAAACTCTCCATGATTGCTATTTACAATGATCCACGGTACAAGGCTCTGGATTGTCACATGATTATTACCGTACATGATGAGTTAATCATGGAAGTACCTGAGGAGCATATTAAAGAGGGAGCTGAGCTCTTAGTAGGAACCATGAAGAGAGTAGGACATAGCCTGATTGATCTCCCTATGAGTGTGGATGCTGAGGTTAATGATTACTGGTATGGTGAGAATTTAGCTGAGAAATACGGGGTATAAGTATGAGCAAAAAAAAAATAGAGTGGGTATCTTGTGAGGAGGATACCCCTCTTGTAACTGGGAGCTTTCAGTATTGCTCAGACAATGTAATAGGGCTTACAGAGTCCGGGAAAGAGCTGGAAGTGTTTTATAACTACAGAAATGATTTGTGGTATAGCTGGGATACCAGTAAACCATGTACAGAAAATATTGTGAAATGGAGGAGTAAGTAATGAGTATGTTAGAATGGGCTAAAAATGAGGTAGCTATTGCAAGTAAGAGAGAAAGAGGAGATAAGCCTGAGGGTGAGTGGGATTATGGCTGTGCTTGCTATGACAGTGCTATGAGAGCTTTTGAGAGCCTCTTAGGTGACGGTCATAGTGGTATGAGTATTGGATTTACTAAGAATATCCTTAACCGCCTGATTGACGGAAAGCCTCTTACTCCTATTGAGGATACAGAGGAGGTATGGGGAGAGCCTTGTATTGATAGCAGAGACAAAAGTAAACAGTATCAGTGTAAGAGAATGAGTAGCTTGTTTAAGAGAGTTGCTCAGGATGGATCAGTAACTTACAGTGATATTAATAGATATTATTGTACAAGTGAGGAGAACCCTCATGTAAGCTGGCACAATGGTTTTGTAGCAAAGATTTATAATGAGATGTATCCGCTCACTCTTCCTTATATGCCTAACAGTAGACCGGATGTTATCGTATGTGATGAGCTTTTGACAGACCGGAAAAATGGAGATTATGATACCTTAGCTATTTTATACATCAAGAAAGCAGACGGGGAAAGAGTTGAGGTAAATAGGTATTTTAAGGAGAATGAGGTATCATTTACAGAGATTTCTCTTGAGGAATATAAAGAGAGACAGAGATTACAGGAGGAGCGGATCAAAAGTGAAGCTGAAAAGTAACAGATTTGCAGTAATCCCGGTCATGTGCTCTCATTGTAAAAGATATGTCTGGATGGAACCCTATAGATCTGGAGAAACATGGAATAGGTTTATAGATCGGTTTGTAAAGATCCGGCTCTGTAATGAGTGTGTTGGGAGATATGGAGTAGGAGGCACTGATAAAAAGAGCTCATAAGGGCTCTTTTTTTTTTGTCTAAATTTCTTTTCAGATCTGGTTATTACTCAGTGAATATAAAAAAAGGAGGATACAGGATCATGGGATTATCAAGTTTAATCAAGGTAGCTCAGGGAAAGAACGCCGCTAATGTATCCTTTGAGGATGCTTTTCTTAAAGGGTATGAGGCGGCTGTAGTTAAGTATGAGGAAGAACATAAACAGCCTATCCCGGCTGATTATTTCCGTCCCTCTTCTATGTATGGATGTGAGAGGATGCTTTATTTTATGAGGACAGGAGAGGAACAGGATAAGGAGGAGCATGATATAAACCTTATGGAGATTTGTCACTCCGGGACAGATAGACATTTACGGATCCAGCACCTTGTAGAGTCTATGGAGGGAGTAAAAACTCTGGATCTGGAGGAGATGGTAAAAGAGGCTCAGGCAAAAGGAGTAAATACAGACTTTGTAGGATGGAATGAAGATCATACAGAGGCAAGATGTAAAAATGATGAGCTGAGTATCTGGTTTCAACCTGATGGAGTCTTAAATTTCATGGGTAAGGATGTGATCTTAGAGATTAAGACAGAAAGTACCTATCAGCACTCTAAAAGATATGAGCCTAAAATGGATCATAAGTATCAGGCTACTTGTTACGGGCTGGGGCTGGGAATTGATTACATACTTTTCTTTTATGAGGATCGTAATTTCTGTAGTAAAAAGCCTTACCTCTGGAAGATCACTGATGAGATGAAAGATGAGGTAATAAGAAAGATACACCGTGTAAACTCTTATTTGCACCGTAGAGAGGCTCCTCCGGCTGATAAGGATAAATGTACTTATTGCAGATATAAAGAGGCGTGTAAGCGGCTTGAGAATGCTCAGAGAGAACGAGAGATAGCTGATACATATATTCCTCCTGTAGGAGAGGAGGGTTGGTTTAATGGCTGAGAGAAAGAAGAACATGGGAAAGGTCTTTGAGAAAGAGTTTAAGGACAGTGTCCCGGCTGATTGCTTTCTTGAAAGATACAAAGATGATACAAGTGGTTTTTATGGGGTAAGTAATCCGGCTGACTTCCGGTTATATAAATTTCCTGTATTGATTCTCTTAGAGCTTAAGACTCACAAGGGTAAGAGCCTCCCTCTGGCAAAGATCAGAGAGAGTCAGTTAAAGGGAATGATAAAGGCTGTAAATTATCTGGGAGTCTATGGAGGGTATATGGTAAACTTCCGGGATCTGGAGGAGACATATTTTCTCTCTGTAGGATATGTGGAGAATTTTGTAAAAGCTGGAGAGAGAAAGAGTATCCCTATAGAGTTCTTTAGAGAGCATGGTATCAGGATCCCGTCAGAGAAGAAAAGAACCCTGTACAGATATGACCTGAGCTCATGGCTTAAAAGATATGAGTTAAGTGTGGAGGTGAGATAGGTGGGAGTGTTAATGGATATTAGTCAGGTTGGAAAGCATTGTGAGACAAAGGCAGACAGTACCCTTAATAACATGAAGAAAGCGGATCTGATTCAGTATATAAGAACCTTAGAGCATAATTACAATGTTGCTGTAGATTTTAACATCCAGCAAGTGAAAAACTTTCAGAGGATGGAGGACAGGATTGTAAAAGAGCTGGAGGGGTGCGGTATTGTAATGTCTACTGAGAGTGTCCCTCACAGATATTTTAAGGCGGTAAGCGTAAAGAGAGCCGTGGACATTGTGAGGAGAGGAGGAGTATCTCATGGGAGTAAATAAGACGGTAGTTACAAAGTGGTTAGAGGATAGTGGATTTACTAAGTGGGCTGTATGTAGAAATGGTTACAATACAGAGAATCAGTATATAGACGGGGATGGTATTAACATCTGGATTAACTGGGAGTCTGGTAACTTCCGTTTTGCGTGGGTGATTCCTCATACAGTGTTTAAAATTGTAAGCGGTGATATGTCTCCTGTATGGAGATTGGATCATCTGGAGAAGATGTATAACAAATTTTTACGGGAGGTTACAGTTCATGGCAAGTAGTGAGAAGCTCAAAAAGCTGATTGAAGAAGTCCGGGAGGAGAGTTCTGTAGCTGTACAGTTCAGTGAGAAACTTACAAAAGAGTACAGTGAGGATCTTGATAACGCTATTAAGGAGCTGGAGGTTATCATGGACAGCATTGGAGAGAGCTCTATTGAGGATATTCCAGATACACAGCTTGAGTATTATTGTGTTAAGATCCCGGCTCTCATGTATAGAGCTGGGGTGAAGCTGGAAGAGTTTGGACTCATGGCAGATATAAGCTCCAGTCAGAAAAGACAGGAATACAATGAGGCAATGTTAAAGGTATCCGGGACAGTACAGGAGAGAAAGGCAAGAGTAGAACAGCTCACAGAGGATAAGGCTCTTGTAGAGGTTATTTACAAGAGAACCTATAACAGCCTGAGAGGAAAGCTGGATATGGCTGAGAAGATGTATAGCGGCTTAAAGAAAGCTTTATCTAAGAGGATCTCAGAGAGTGATCTGGACAGGTTCAGTAAAGATAGTTATGTGAGGAGAAATGAGGAGGATTAAGATGAGTGAAAAGAGATATGAGGTATTAGATGAGTGTAACCATGTGATTGCTACAGGGATGGATCTTAGAACAGCTTTGCTGTTAATGAAAGCCTTTTGTGAGGAGTATTACATGGAAACAGTTAAGTTGACTTTAAAAGAACTGGATAGATGTGATGCGGATAAGGAGGCTACACAGGAATGATAGTAGATATTCTGGGATCTGAGTATACAGTAACAAGAAATACCTCAGCTATTGAGGGGATGGGTGCTGATGGAATTTGTCAGGCATACAATAGAAAAATCATTTACAGAGATCTTAAGGATTTTCTGGAAGATATAGACTCAGTATCAGCAAAGAAATTAAGAAGAGATGAGGTAATAAGACATGAGGTTATTCATGCTTTCTTTGCTGAGTCTGGATTATCAAAATATGGAGATGATGAGGTACTTGTAGACTGGATAGCTAAACAGATGCCTAAGATCAATGAGGCAGTAGATAAGATCTTAAAATCTGAGGAGGATTAGATAAATGTCAAGTGGTGGAAAATTAAGAAAAATGGTATCAAGATACAAAGAGGCTCAGATGGTTGAGGATATGATCCGTGAGGAAATGGAGCACTCAAAGAAGAAAGAGAAATCTGAGGAATATGAGGATATTCCTGTACATGGTTATTATATTTATGAGTGCCGGGAGTGTGGAGCTGTTTATAAAATGTGGCTTGAAAAGGGCTTAGAGGATACAGTACAGGATAGGAAGTATCCAGAAAAACACAAGCCTGTACCTTTTGGAATCAGATGTAAATGTGGTAGCTTTGACTGTTTTCATATTTTATGGGGATTTGAAGCTACTGAGGAGTATGATCTCCTCAAAAAGGGAGAGAGTTACTTTAAGAATGATCCTAAAGAGAAGTGTGGAGTTCCTGTATTGCAAAAGGCGTATCCTGATAGACACGCCTTTATACGTGAGTATGTAGGAAAGTAGGGAGAGCTATGGATTTTATGGATAAAACTAACGCTTTCCTTGAGAAGCTGGAAGAGTCCGGGATCAGTATATCTAATCAGGACGGGGAAACGGCTGTAATCTGTGAGGATTGTGTAGCAGTAATAAGTAAATCAGGAGATAAGGTAGCAGTTGACTTTGTAAATCAGATAGAGCGGCTGGACTACAGAGTAGGATTTACTGAGAAAGATGTGGAGGATTTTATGATCCTTGAGGATCTTATGGGAGGTGCTGATAATGTCTGAGATTGATGATCTGGTAGCAAGCGTAAATAAGAAGTATAAAACAAACATTGTGAGAAAAGCCTCTGAGCTCAAGAGTGTGGAGTTTATCCCGTATACTTCCCCTAAAATGAATTATCTCACAAGAGGAGGAGTCCCGGTAGGAAGAATGATAGAGCTTGTAGGATTCCCTCAGAGCGGTAAAACTACTACAGCTCTGGACATTATCTCTAATTTCCAGAAAAAGTATCCTGATAAATACTGTGTGTATCTGGATGCTGAGAATACCATAGATAAAGAATGGGGGGAGGCTCTGGGAGTAGATTGGAGTAAGGTTATCCTGATCCAGCCGGAGAGTGAGTATGGAGAGGAGCTTTTAGATATGCTCTTAGACTATATAAAGTCCGGTAAGGTAGGCTTAGCAGTCTTAGACAGTGCTCCCTTTATCGTACCTAAGGCAGTACAGGAGAAAGGGCTGGATGAGAAAAGCTATGGAGGTAACAGTGCTCTTATGAAAGCCTTTTGTGATAAGGCTGTACCTCTCTGTAAGAAAGCCGAGTGTACTTTCCTGATGATTAACCAGCTCAGGGAGAATATTGGAAATATGTACAAGCCGTATAAAATCCCTTGCGGTACAGCAATAGCTCACGCTTGCTCACAGATCTTATGGTTTACAAAGGGATCCTTACTTGATGAGAAAGGTGATGAGAAAAGTAGTACATATTCGGATCCGGTAGGAAATGTGGTAAATGTCCGGGTAGAAAAGAACAAGGTTACAAAGAATGACAGGAGACTGGACAGCTACACTCTCAATTATTTCCGGGGAGTGGATGATGGTACAGATACTATTGATCTGGGAATAAAGCTGGGAGTTATTGAACAGTCTAACTCATGGTTTAAGGTTCCTGTTAGTGATGGAACAGAAAAGAAGCTACAGGGCAGAGCTGGAGTAATCAATTACTTTTACAATGATCTGGATGAGTTTGAGTGGTTAAAGGGGAAAGTAAATGAGGTGGCTATGCAATGAGAGTAAAAGATTTAATAGATAAACTTTCTAAGTATGAGGATTTTGAGCTTGAGTTTGTGTTTGTAGATGCTTTACAGGAACGCTATACAGTGAGATCTTTTAAGGTTGATGAGATAACGGATATAGGACATTCTGATAAAGTGATCTTGTTATCTGGAAAAGAGAATGGGTAGCGGTAATTTGAGGAGCTGAGAGGCTCCTCTTTTGCTTGAGTAAAAAGATATTATCAAAAACATATATAAAAAGTATTGACATATTAACAAAAAGCTGTATAATAAGAAATATAAAGAACAGGATCCACAGGAGGTAATAGATTATGACAAGCATTGAATTAAAAGAGAGATTATTAAAGGCAGAGGAAAAAGCTACTAAGTGTGAAAATACTATTGAGAGACATAAGAAACAGCTTGAAAAGAAACAGGCTAAGCTCCTGAGGGTTGACTGGATGGCTCAGTATATGGATAACCTTAAGGCTGTAATGTGGGACGAAGAGAAGAGATCAGCATATAAGAAAGCTACAGGAGATGAGCTTTACTGGGATTGTTGTGATGTTCAGAGTAAAGAGGAGGACATTAAAGGAGCTAAGAGAAAACTTGAAGATCAGAAGAAAGTGGTTGATAACTGGAGAGAGAAGTTAGACAAACAAGTACAGAAAGAGCTCATGATTGCCACATTAGTTCCTGAGGCATTCAAAGAAGCTAAAAAGGAATTGATAGAGAGCTGGACTCAGAGTGATCTTAGTATGAAAGCTGTAATAAGTAAAGCAAGTGAGGAGCTGGATTACAAAACTTTTTCTAAAATGTATTCTTACAGTGCAAGAGAGTTTTATTTGTACAAAGATGAGGAAGATTTTAGAAAGATAAATGAGCGTGATGCTGATATGTGGCTCTTAGACCTGTACAACAGAGTGGTAGCAGTTACCGGAGAGATTACAGATGCAAGTGGTATTAGATGGGGAGGTAAATGTTTAGACGGGATTATTATTGGAAAAGAGGGAAAGGCTATAGTAGAGACTATTGGAGCCGGAGGTTATAATATCCAGAGATGGCACTTGAGAACCTTAGTAAAAGAAGTGAAGTAATAGGAGAGGATCTGAGAAAGATCCTCTTTTTTTTTTCTCCTGACAGAAAAGAAAATTTCAAAAACCTATATAATATCTATTGACATATTATTAAAAAGGTGTATAATATCTAATATAAGGAACAGGAAATACAAAAGACCGGAGGTAATAGATATGAAAAATATTTTAATGAGATTAGTAGAAGATTTTAACGAGTATTCAGAGCTGGTGGCTCTTAATCGTTCAAAAATGAAAGAGGGAAAATGTGACGATTCAACCTTACAGTGGAACAGAGGTCACTTAGATAGGATTGAGGTATATCTGAATGATGCGGCAGACAGTGTAGGGGTTACTCTTAACTGGGAGTGTAAGGAACATACCTTTGGGTATGATGATTGGAAAAGGGTACTTACATACAGAACAGTAAATATTACTTATGAGGACTTAGAGAAGTTGGGAGCTTAAGGGCTCCCGGAAAGGTGGAAGTTATGACAATTAAAGATTTAGAGTTTGAAAAGATCCAGAATTATGATCCTTATAATGACAGAGCAAAGAGTAATGGGATGGTTACAGAGTGGGTAGCCCGGAATGGTTGGGGTAATGCGGTAGCCTTTGGGTATACAAAGGCTGAGTGTGTAGCAGATGCTCGTAGATATTGTAAATATAACTAAGGAGGAAAATAAGATGAGAGTCAGTTCATTAGTGTATATTCAGCAGTTACTTGAGGCAGAGGTAGAAAAAGAAAAGAAAGCTGTAGAGAAAGTTAAAACCCTCTTAGTAGAAAAAGAGGATGAGGCTGGAGTACAGTGGAATACCCCGGATGATAAGGTAAATGATAATATTCGTTTTCTCAGATCTGCAAGAGCTACTCACAGAGAAAATCTTTCAAAGGTTGAGGCTGTGTTAGAGGACTTTATGGGAAAAGATTGGAACTAAGGAGGGCTTTAAATACTATTGGTTTATGGTATAATTACCTCAAAAGTTGAGGAGGTAATTATACCATGTTCTTTAATCGAAATAAAAATAGTTCTGAGGACACTACCAGATCAGCATACACAAAGGCGGCTCAGTTATATGGGAGTGGAATGTATCAAGATGCCTTAGATTTGTTGTTAAAATTTCCGTGGGACAATTTACCAAACTATTATAGACTTGTTGGAAATTGTTATAAGTGTTTAGGGGATCAGTTCTCAGCGTTAGAGGCATATGATAAAGAGGTAAATCTTTACAGAGGATCAGATCATAATAATTTTATGATAGCTTTGAAAAATCGTTTTGAGCTGGAGAGAGGTATTATGGAATACTATGATCTTACTTGTAGATATAATTTTGAGTTGTCTGGAGAGGTGCTTACGGCTATTTGGGATTTAGAGAGGCTGAAAGTAGGATCTGTTAGAAAGTGGGATTATTATAATCAGACTTCTTTTAGAGATGTGTATGAGTCTGTAGAGGATGCGGTTAAGAGTTTTTATAATGGGGAAAGTAAGGCTCTGAATAAGAATAGTTGTAAAGGGGCTGAGCGTTGGTTAGAAGAATGGAGGAGATTGTGTGAGAATAGATGAAAGAGAGGAACTATATAAGAAAATTTATAAAGACAGTCCGGCTATAGATCCTGTAGTAAGTCTTATGAATAAAACGGACTGGGTAACAGGAGATCCTTTTGAGAAACTGGAGGCACTGAGAGAGCTTAACACAGATCTCTCAGACCTCTATCAAGTATCAATCCCTGTTATAACAGTCTGGGTAAGAGATGATAATTATGTACAGGCTACAGGAGAGATCTATCTTACTGAGCCTGATCTTGAGAGTTTCTTACATCAGTTTAGACACCACTTACAGAACATAGAGAGAAAGTATGAGAGGCGTGGGCTGACCGCTGAGGGAGCCGGGAGAGAATACTGGAGAGTACCATATCAGGACTGTATATACAGAATGTATGGGGAGGATGATAGTAGGGCGTGGGCTCGTTTTGTAATTGATGCGGCGGTAAATAGATAGTATAATATACTCAAAATTTAAGGAGGATAATAGTGTATGAAATGTCCTAAGTGTGGAAGTGAGAATGTATCAGTAACAACTAATACAATGATGGTGAGTCAGAGCCGGAGTTTTCTCTGGAATTTGCTCTTGATTATCTGTACAGGAGGCTTGTGGTTACTCTGGATGCTGATTAGAAAGCGTAAAGAGAAAAAGGTAACAGAAACATGGGCTACTTGTCAGGATTGTGGTAAACGTTGGAAAGTAAAATGATATCAGTAAAGAGGATCTCAGAAAAAGAGTTGAGATCCTCTTTTTTTTTGTCTAAAAGTTGGGGAGATTCTGGTTACTACTCTATGAGAAAGGAGTTGAGGCAGTAAATGAGATCTCATTGGAGTGATGGACATTTATACTCAGGAGACAGAGTAAGAAAGCTACAGGCTAATCATTATTTCCTGATAGATACAGGAGCCGGGGAAAAGGTCTTTTTACATTTACATGATGCTGAGTGTTATTGCATGGAGCACAAGTTGGATCCTGATGAGGTAGTTAAGTCTGGAGATCCTGAGACATGGCTTAGAGCTATAAAGCTGGCACAGACAAACTCATTTATCTTAAAGGAACAGGCTGAGAGATTGTATAAGCTCATAGATGCGGCAGATCAGGAGATTGACAGGCTGGTAGCTGTCCGGGATAGACATGAGGAAACTCAGAAAAGAAATTTTGATAGAGAGTTTGATGCTGAGCAAGTGAGAAATGCAGTAGCTAAGAGATCCGGGATCTATGAGGCTTACAAGGATACCAATGATAGATATTTTTATTATCAGCAGATTGTAATGTTGGCAAGAAAGCCGTGAGGAGGTACAAGATGAGAGCAAGAGTGATAGTCACAATGAAATGTAATCGGAAGTGTAAAGGGTGCTGTAATGAACATCTGGGAGAGATTAACCGGGTGGCTTTTGAGGATCTCTTTAAGTATGAGGAGATTTGTATTACCGGGGGAGAGCCTATGTTAATGTCTGAGCGTGTAGTGGAGATGATCCACAGATTACGCTTACAGGGGTATACAGGTAAGATCTGGCTCTATACAGCAAGTAGCAGAAAGTTAAAAAGCTACTGGGCTTGTAAGATGCTGATTGATGCTGTGGACGGTATTACTTATACAATTCATCATGGAAAGATGGAGACAGTAAAGAGGGATCTTACTGATCTGAGACATTTAGATACATACCTGAAAGAGTCTGACAGATCCGGTAAATCAGACAGATTATACATTGATAGCCGGGTATTTAATCAGGATTATGTAGACAGTCTGGGATATAGCTGGGATGTGATTAAGTCTCTTAAGTGGAGTATGGATGATTGTCCATTACCTGAGGGAGAGGAGCTTGTATATTATGATCTGGAGGCTGAGGGATAATGAGTGTAAAGGAGTTAATGGATCTCATTGTAGCCGCCATAGGTGATTTACAGGGATTGTGTAAAAGTTACATAGGAGTTCCTTATACAGCTTGTACAGTGGAGGAATTTTCTCATAGATGTTTTCTTATTCTTGAGAGATATAATTTACATTTGAGAAAAGTGTTGGGGATAGAGTTGTATTTAGTTGTCGGGGCTAATTTTGATGATTTTAATACAATTAGTGCATATTTAAACTTTAGGAAATCAGTGGGAGCAGTAGTGGAGGTGAATAACAATGCGTTACCATAATATTACTAAGGACGATATGTTAAACGGGGACGGCTTGAGAGCCGTTCTCTGGTTAGCCGGGTGTGAACATTATTGTAAAGGCTGTCAGAATCCTATTACATGGGATCCTAAGGGCGGTATAGAGTTTGATGAGGTGGCAAAGGCTGAGTTATTTGAGCTGTTAGAGAAAGATTACATCTCAGGTATAACATTCTCTGGAGGAGATCCTTTAGCTCCTTACAATGCTCCTGAGGTAGGAGAGCTCATTGAGGAGATAAAAGGGAAGTATCCGGGGAAAACAGTATGGATTTATACAGGGTATATGTGGGAGGAAATCTTGTGGTTATATCCTGAGATCCTGAGAAAGATTGATGTACTGGTAGATGGTGAGTATGTGGAATACCTTAGAGATACCTCTCTGAGATGGGTTGGATCAGCGAACCAGAGAGTTATTGATGTACAGGAAAGTTTAAAGGGAGTGGAGGTTGTTTTACATGGAATACATGAACAGGGCAGAACGCCGGAGAGCGAAGAGACAAGGTGAAAAAGTAAGTAAGCCGCCTGTATATAACTATACTCCCGGAACCTTAAGAAATCAGCTTGATTATGAGGCAAAGGCTGACGTAAGAGAGAAGCTCAAAAAGGTTAGAGAAGAAGCTACAGCGGATGCTATCAATACAGCTATGATGCTTTTACTTACTCTCCCCTGTAATGTGCTCATAGAGAAATACTGGAAAGATGAGCCGGAAAAGGTACAGGATTTTCTTGATACAGTTCTGGATCAGTATACACGCTGGCAGAATGGGGAGCTTGATATAAATAAACTGAGAGCGGATCTGTGGGAGATTGGTGGTATCAGACTGGAGGAAAAGACAGTGGGTTATAAGAATCAGAAAGAGTTGGATAAGATCAATGAGAAGTTAAGAGCCATAAGAGAGGACTTAGAGATCACACGGATCACAGCCGGAGGTGATAAGGTTATACAGTCTGTAGGGCTTACTGTAAAAGAAAAGGGTAACAAGGATCTCATTAAGAAATTGAAAGATCTGGGATTTGAAAAGAAAAGAAGAAAGAAAGTAGTTGAGAGAGGCACTGATACAAACTATGCCGGATACTCTTATTTACTGATTATGGAGAAAGATTTACAGGAGGCTGAGGAATGAAAAGAGGAGAATACTACAGAGGCAGAAACGGGAGAAAGTACGGGATCTGGAATACAGCAAAGAAATGTTTTCAGTTTGGAATTGCTGAGGATACCCCTATGTTAGCTGAGGCAAGACTCTTTTATATGATTGGTGATGATGCCCGTAAGTGGAGATTTACAGCAAAAGCAATACCTGTAGAGGAGGTGGGAAAGTATGAACACAAGAAAGCTGAGTGATAAACAGGAGAAAAGGCTTGCAAGGAATATAGGAGGGAGACAGGTGATAGGATCCGGCTCTACTCCTTTCCTGAAAGGGGATGTAATTACCTCAGATCTCTTTATAGAGGCAAAGACAAAGGCAGTAGAGAGTAAATCTATCTCAGTTAAAAAAGCATGGTTAGAAAAGGCTCAGGAGCAAGCCTACAGCATGAGAAAGAAAGATTATGCTTTAGCTATCTCTTTTGGAGATGGGAAAGACTATTATGTGATTGAGGATAGTCTTATGGAAGATCTGTATAAGTGTAGAGTGGCTCTGGAGGCTGTAATTGACTCTCTGGGAGGCTTAGAGGATCCGTTGGTAGATTTACCAGACTTGAAAGCAAGCGGAGTAAGAGCATTGATAAGGAGGAAACTGAGGCATTGAGTGTAGAATAGCTGGAGGTATGGTAGAGAATGATATTTTCAAGAAAGTATGTTGAAGAACTATTGTCAGAAATTTTATGTACTTTTTCTGGTATCCTTGTTGTAGGTGCAGATTTTTCATATTTTGGACATAATGTGTATTTCTGGGGAGACACTTTGTTATCAAATGAGGTACAGAAGTTTATAGCTGATAGAGTTCCTATTTATTTTTGTGTACACTTTGGTGAAATTCCGAAGAAAGATATAATTTTAGAAAGGGTTAAGTGTACAGTTAAGAACGGTGAATGTGTTTGTGTATGGAATTATGAGGAGGTAAAAGAAATTGGATCAAGAGATGGTAACAATGGTAGATAACAGGAACCTGAGAGCTATAATACATAATATTACAGGAGGAGTCTTTCTTACAAAGGCTGAGTATACTGAGATCTGTAAAATCATTGACGGGGCTTGTGAGAGAAGTATCCGGGAAGAGATGGGAGGATTATAAACATGGCATTTTTACATAAAATAAGTGGTTATCTGGTAGATATAAATGAGGAGTATTTTGAGGAGGATATTGTAACAGAGCTTGAGGAGCGGCTGGATTTGAGCTCTCAACATTTACACGTTGAGACAGCAGAGGTAGAGGCTGGGATGATGAGAACCCACTCAACTATAGAAATTGCGATCTTGCAGAGTGTGAAAAGTATTTTAAAGCAAATGTACATAAGGTAGACAATAACAGAAAAGTAAAGCCGGGGCAAATATGGAAACACTTTAAGACCGGGAAAAAAGTAAGGATATTAGCTGTATCTCAGGATACAGAGAGCGTAGGTAGTTACAGTGTAGTTTATGTGTGTACAGATGGCAAGGTCTGGCATAGACCTTTATGGATGTTCTTATCTGAGGTGGATCACAATAAATACCCTGATGCGAAACAATTATACAGATTTGAATTAGTTGAGTAAATAACTGGAGAGCTGAGGAGAAAAAAGTTTCTTTTTAGCTCTCTTTTTGTCTAAAAAATCTTATATCTCTGGTTATCACTATAAGGAGGTGTAAGGCATGGAAGAAACTAAAAACGTGTGGATCTCAGATCAAGCGGCTGAGGTTTTAGAATATCTCAAGACTACTCACTATGGGGAGAGTATAGCGGTAAAGAGTGGAGCAATATGTGAGTTATTTAATTTAAAGAAAGAGAGTCTGAGGGCTGTGGTAAATTGTCTGAGGAGTGACGGATACCCGGTCTGTAGTTCTTGCCGTGGATATTGGTACTCAGAAAAGCCGGAGGATATTGATAAGACTCTAAAACATCTGGAGGGGAGAATCTCCGGGATGCAAAGGGCTATCACAGGATTAAAAAGGATCAGATCAGGAGAATAAACAGGAGAGACAGGAGCTTATAACTTTCTGTCTCTTTATTTTTGAGGAGGATAACGTGTTTAAAGAGGGCGAATTGATAAAGTATATGATGCCTCTTGATGCTGATTACAGTTATGGAGTAATCACTGAGCTCAAGAAAGGGAGAGCTGAGGTAGTATTAAAATCTTATCCTCAAGGGCTGGTTGTTGAGGTTCCGTACAGAGTGATGGAGCATATAAGAAAGAGGTGATTAAGTTGGGAGCCGTGAGGGTAAAGACTACAAATGATAGATTGCTGGAGATTGATTACAGTGATACAGAGGCAGTAAAGAAAATAATATCAAGCTGGGGAATGGTGGAGAAACTGGCTGAGGGAGGAGATACAGTAGCCTCAGCTATATTAGTAGATCTACAGACAGCAATAGGGGTAAGTATTACAGAGTTCGGAGAAAATAAAAAGGTTGGCTTTGACGTAAGCCGGATCAACAGAGGAGTATTAACAGAGGCTCAGTTTATTTCTCTGATCTATGTGTTAGGGCTGGGGTACAGACAGGATGAGATAGCTTATGTACTGGGCTGTACAAAACAGACGGTAAATGTGCATATACAGAGAGCTCTTAAGAGGATCTGTAGATTTCTGGAAAAGGAGGACAATAAGGGTGAGAAGAATAAGAAAAAGAGAAGAAGATCCAGCCGACAAGTGGCTAAGAGAGCACGATCCGTATTACACAAGCATGAGCCGGGGAAAGGCAAAGATGATAAAACATCCTTACCTCACTCCAGATCAGGAAGTAAGTAGACAGAGAAAGGAGATCCCTATTACTTGTGTATCTAATGTGGATCTGGATTATTTGAATGTAACAAGACAGTGAGGCTGACTTTTTATGAAATACTTACACTATATTTATGAAAGCTGTTTGAAGTAGTAGGAAGTAAAAAAGGAAGATTTAGGAGGTAGATTTACAATGGATATGAAAGAAAGAGAAGTACAGTATTGCAGTCCTGAGGAGCTGATCCCGTATGAAAAGAATCCACGGGATAACAGACTTGCTATTGATGATGTAGTGAGGAGCATTGAGGAGTATGGTTTTACTAACCCTATTCTTGTAAATGAGGAGAAAGTGATCCTTGCCGGACATACAAGAAGAGAGGCGGCTATCTTAGCCGGGATAGAGAAAGTACCCTACATAGTTATTGACGGTCTTACAGAAGCTCAGCAGAGAGCTTATAGACTGGCAGATAATAAGTTATCAGAGTTGGCTCTCTGGGATGAGGATTTACTCAAGGAAGAGCTGAAGGATCTGTTAGATGAGGACTATGATCTTTCTCTTACTGGTTTTTCTGATGTAGATTTGACAGATCTCTTAAAAGATGAGGATGATCTGGAGGATATAGAGCCGGAGGAACCGAAAGAAAAGAAAACTACTCTCCCTATGTTACGTTTTGGATCCAACAGTGTAAGAATTACTCAGGATGAGTTAATCATGCTGAGTAACAGATACAATGAGTATGTAGAGGCTGAGCCGGGAGAGGGATTTGTAACATGGTTGTTAAAGAGAGGCATATAGGAGCGTTATATATTGACGGTAAAAAGGTAGCAGATAAATGTGAGGAGATAGTTGAGACAGTAGAGCTTGATATGGATTTCAGGGACAGAGCTCTTAACTTTCCTGAGAAGCTGACAGTTACTTTCAGTGATTTTAGGCTTAAGAGAAATGATATGCTGAGTCTTATGTATGGTATGAAGATCACAAACAATTATCTTAAATTACATGGCGGCATAATGGCAAGAGAGGTAGCCGGAAGAAAGGGTAAAAGAAAATGGTAGGAAAAATCTTAGCGTATATGATCTATTTTAGTCCTTATGTGTTCTGTATCTGTTTACTTGCGGAGTATGTACTCACTCTGGTAAATATCAAAAAAGAGAAGAAGCTGGAGGAAGAGCGGCGAAAAGAAATGAACCGGGCAATATATACTTTAGCTTTAGAGCTCAGGAGATTAAATAACAGATTAGAGTGTAAGGCGTGTCCGGGGAAAGAAGAGAATACAGAGGAAAAATAAAAGAAATGAGGTACAGATCCGGGGAAAGGAAAAGTACCTCATTTTATATTTCATAAGCCTATGCAATTCATAGAAATGAGGATGAAGAAATCCGGGGAAAAAGAGCATTGCCGGGGAAAGAGAAAATACTGATAAATACAAGGATAAAAGCAGATATAACAAGAGAAGAAATAAAAGAAATAATGAGTAACATAGTAGTAAAGACATAAGAGGTAATAAAAGAAAGTCATATTTTTAGAGCCTTTGAGCTAAAGAGTATGAAATTGACATACATTTAAAGCAATTTTAAAGAGAACCCTCCCCAAAACAAAAGGGAGGAGTGAGTGAGGAGAAAGGAGGTTTAAAAGCTGATGGTAGAGGAAAAAGGGCAGAATCAGGAGGCTGAGGCTCCAGTAGTGCCTAAAAAGAGCCAAAAAGAGACAGAAGCTCAGAAAACAGCGTTTGAGCTTTACTATAACATGGGAGAAAAGAGATCCTTAGAGGCTGTAGCTAACAGTTGTGGTAAAAGTACCCGTACTATAGGGGAATGGAGCCGTAAATTTCAGTGGAAAGACCGTATTTTACAGAAAGAAATTGAAGAAACAGCGGAAAAAGGCTCTACAGCTAATGCAGTATTAGACGTAAAAGCAGAGTATAGAAAGATTATTAGAGCTCTTATAGCTGGATTTATAAAGGATTATAAGGCTGGAAAGGTCAAGGTCAAGAATATACAGGACTTTGAGAGAGTGGTTAAGCTGGATCTGTTACTCTTAGGAGATCCTACAGACAGGGTAGCTCAGGAGAATAAGGAGCAAATAGAACTCACTGAGGAGGATAGAAAGGCTATTTTTGCTGTAGCTGACAGTATCAAAGAGGAGATGAAAGCCCTCAGGAGCTAATTTATTGTGCAAGATTACTTTTGAAAGGAAAAAATCCCTATGGTTTTATAAATACCGCTTGTGAAATATACACAAAAAGTTAATGCCTGTCTAAAAATGGCAAGGAAAACGGTTATTACTGAGTGTAAGTAAGCTGAGAGGCAAGGATCACACAGGAGGTAAAGGATCATGGGAAAGATTACAAAGGGCTTTAAGTATATTGGAGCCGGGATAGTGGATTTATTGGCTGGAGGAGTAAAGCTGTTTGCAAGAGCTATAGGAGCTGTTATCAAGAGTCATAGAAAGAGAAAGCTCAAAAAGGCTACAGCTTATGTAGAGAAATATGGTTATGAGCTCCAGATCAATAGCCGGGTAAGATTTAATAATACTCCTTACTATGTAATGTCCTATGAATACTTTGAGGACGTAGAGAGAAAAAGGGAGGTATCTATTAAGCTGATCGGCGTACCACAGCATAAAGAAATGATGAGGAGGATTAAAAGCAAATGACAGGAAATGAGTATCAGGCTTTAGCAATGAGAACAAATGACGGTAAATCAACAGACAGAGTGATCTCTGGAGTGCTGACTTGTGATCTGAAATGGTTACATAATCAGAATGTTGTCAGAGAGGACACTGAGGGGCTGGATCTGGGAGGAGTCCTCAATGGATGCTTAGGATTAGCCGGAGAGTCCGGGGAAGTGTTGGACATGGTTAAAAAGTGGGTATTCCATGAGAAGAAACTGGACAAGTATCACTTAAAGAAAGAGCTGGGGGATGTAATGTGGTATGTAGCTATGTTATGTGAGAGCTTTGGCTTTGATCTTGATGAGATCTTGCAGATGAATGTAGATAAGCTCAAGGCAAGATACCCGGAGGGATTTGATCCAGACAAGGCGAACAACAGAAAGCCGGGGGATGTGTAAATGTATTGTGAAAAAGAAAAAGAGTGTCCTATTTATCAGATTCACAGAGAGTTAAATGGACATTATCAGAGGCTCATAAATGAGTTGTTAGGAAAAGGCTATTATAACATGGGGATGGATGCTTACAGTTGTAATGCAGAATCTTGTGAGGATATGTTACATGAGATCAGGAGAATGAGAAAGTTGATAAGTACAGGGCGGTGGATAGTTTTGGTATCAATTATTTATACTCTTTGGTCATTTGTCAGATAGGAGGAGAAGATCATGGGATTAGCTGATGCTTTTGGAGCTGAGGACAGAGTACAGGTTAAGTTTTCTACTTTTTATGAGTTGGTAAAGGGATGTACTCAGAGGGATCAGATGCTTAACGCTATTAACTGTAATGTTCCTCATAGATACATCAGAGAGATGGTAACAGGTAAGAGTGAGGAGCCGGAGAAAAAGGAGTTGCTGATAGGAGCTCCTAAAGAAGAAAAACAGGGAGGCAAAAAGAAATGAGTAAAGACATGATAAAAAGACCAGATCACTATTGTTTCAGTAAGTTTGAGCCTAAGGATGTGATCCGGGAGTGGGGGCTTAACTTTAATCTGGGCTCAGCGGTTAAGTACATAGCAAGAGCCGGAAGAAAGGATGATATTGTACAGGATCTCAAGAAAGCAAGAGAGTTTCTTAGCTTTGAGATTGAAGCTCTGGAGGCTGATAGAGGACTCACTGAGGAGGAACAGAAAGAGCTTGAGGAGATCACTAAGAAAAATGCTGAGATTAGTAGGGCTTTGAGATTCTACAGAGGCTTTAGAGGATTGGTTTCTAAGATGAGTAATGCTTACTGTATGAAGCAGTTGGGTGTTAATGATGTGCTGGACGGGTATACAGTAGATTTTCACCTGAGTGTACCGAGAGGTATAAGTATTGATAAGGCTGTAGATATGTTATCAGAGGCATGGGAGGAAAAGATCAATGAAAATTGTACAAGCCGGGTTTGAGATTATGGATCCTCTGAATGGAGAGGAGATCTTAAGGAAGATCGAAAGAGTAGCAAGAGTGTGTTATAAGTCAGAGGACAAGATTACAGTCGGATCCGCTGAGAAGATGGTAAGAGGACTGGTAAAGAGAGGGCATGAGGCAATGCTGGAGCATTTCTCTTTCTCAGTTAAGTTTACAGTAGACCGGGGAGTATCTCATGAGCTTGTGAGACATAGAATAGCCTCATTTGCTCAGGAGAGTACAAGATACTGTAATTACGGGCATGAGGGAGAGATTTCAGTGATTGAGCCTTTTTATCTTAAAGAGTGCCGGGATAAAGAGCCTTGGAAGTATAACGCATGGGTTGAGGCTTGCTGTAAGGCTGAGGATAGATATTTGTGTCTGTTAGAGTGGGGAGCAAGTCCTCAGGAGGCAAGAGCTGTATTGCCTAACAGTCTTAAGACAGAGATTGTAGTAACAGCAAACCTCAGGGAGTGGAGAAACATCTTTAAGCTGAGAGCTGTAGGGGTGACAGGAAAGCCTCATCCTCAGATGTTAGAGGTTATGGTTCCATTACTGGAGGAAGTAAAGAAACAGATCCCGGTAGTATTTGATGATCTGGTAACAGAATAAAAGAAAGATGAGGAGGAGGGCGGCGGCTCTCCTCTTTTTGTGAGGTAAAAGCTATGGTAAGTATTGGATTTTGTGTATTTATTGGTATCATCTCATTTATTGTAGGATCCTTTAGCGGTATCTGTATGATCTGTATGTGTGTAGTAGGAGGTAGCGGTGATGAGAGTGGGGCAGATAGTAACATTGAAGAAGAACACAAGCCGGAGGCTTAGAGTCTTAGCTATATCAGACTGGGATATAGTAACTGTAATGGATCTGGCAGATAAGACAGAAAAGGAGTTTGAGATAGGTCAGCTCCAGAGAGTAAGGAGAAGAAAATAGCATGAGGGGCAATGAGGAGTATAAGGAAGTAGGTAAACGGTGCAAAGGGGCTTTATATCTCAAGAGACATAGGGTGATAAAGAAACCGGGAAGAGGGTACAGATGTAAATATTGTGATCGTATCCTCTCAGATCTGAGGTATGAAGCAGAAAGGAAGAAAAGATGATAAATTATGAAGTAGCTATGAGAATGGTAAATCTGATCCTGTGGGCTCTGGGAGCTGTCTGGAGCTTGTTTATGATAATGGAGAATAACAAGTATTTCTGTATAAGAAAAGATGAGGAGAAAAACATTTTAGCTTGTAATCTGTTAGCGTGGATCGTGTTAATGGTACTGAGTATCATAAGAGTAGTAAAGGTTATACATTAAAGGCAAAGAGGAGCTCAAAAGGCTCCTCTTTTTAGTTCGTAAGAAAGGAGGATATAAAGGTGAATGTATTAGATAGCGTATGGTTAGAACAGTCAAAGAAAGACAAGATCATAAAAGAGATCATTCTAACAGCGGATTTTGAGACAGCATACTATACAGTGTGTAAATACATAACCTGTAGATCCCTCCAGCCTTTACACGCAAGTATCATTCACAATGTATCAGATAATCAAGCCTCTATGGATCTTGCTCCCCGTGGACATGGTAAGTCTACCATTGGTGATGTGGATTTCTGTATCACAAAGGTACTCAGGAACCCGGATATAAGAATCATGATCGGATCAAAGACACAGACTCAGGCAAGTGCATTTTTAAAGGAGATTCGTACTCACTTTGAGCAAAATGTAAATCTGATCCGTATTTTCGGAGACTGGAAGAAAAGCCGGGACAATGTATGGAATGATAAAGAGTTTACAGTAAACCGGAGGACAGTGATTAAGAAAGAGGCTACTGTATCAGCGTTAGGAGCCTCAGGAGCCGTAGTTTCTAAGCATTTCGATATAATTATAGGTGATGATTTAGTAGGCTTTGAAAACGCACGTACAGAGGCTCAGAGAAAGGTTTTAAAGGAATGGTTTTATAGTTCCCTGTACCCTACACTTGAGCCTGATGGGGAAATACATATTCTGGGGACAAGATACAGCCCTATGGATCTGTATGAGGATCTGATTAAGAGTAAGAACTACAAAATAAATGTACAGCAAGCTATCACAGTTAAGGACGGTCAGGAGTATTCTCTTTGGGAGTCTAAGTTTAGCCTTGAGAAGCTGAGAAGTATCAGGGAAGAGGCTGGGCTGATTATCTTTAATATGCAGTACCAGAACAATACAGAGCTTGCTAAAGGTAAGATCTTTAAATACAAGTATTTCAAACACTTTGAGGAATATGAGGTTGATTATGACCTCAACAGAGTAAGGGTTAAGGTATTAGATTCTCAGGGAGTGCCTTACTGGATCCCGGTAAGGATTTACATGGGTGCTGACTTGGCAATATCAGAGGATGAGACAAGTAACAATGACTACTTTGTATTAACGGTAATAGGCGTGGATAAAAATAAAAATGTCTATGTGCTGGATTACCTAAAGGAGAGACTTACTTTTAATGCTCAGCTTAATGCTATTCTGGACTATGGAAAGAATAAGTTTCCTATGGTGGAGAGAATAGGCGTGGAGACTGTACAGTATCAGAAATCTCTTGCTCAGGAGATCAGGAGACTCAGCCTGTTACCTGTAATCAATATTCAGACAAGTAAGGATAAGGTAACAAGAGCAATGAGAAGATCAGCATTATTTGAGAATGGTAAGGTATGGTTTAGGATTGGTATGGATGATCTTGAGGAATGTCTGTTACTATTCCCGGAAGTAGATCATGATGATTTATTTGATGGTTTAGACTTTGCCTTAACAGTAGCGGATCAGGGTAACTCAGTAAGAGTATTGAATAGAGAAGATTTTAACATTTAACAGGAGAGCCGGAGGAGGCTCTTTTTTATTGCGTGAAAAGAGGAGGATGAGAACAGTGATAACAAAAAGACCTATAGACAATGAATTTAACATTGAGAAGAAAGAGAGTCGTTTTAATGTGGCTTTGCTGGATGATCTTGTAGATTATCATTTCAGGAAGATCAAGCCCCGGTACATGAAGTATCAGAAACTCTATGAGGGTAAGGCTAAGATCTTTAAGAGAGCAAGAATGAAAGGAAAGAATAAGCCGTGTAATAAGATTGCAAATGATTTTTGCGGTCAGATTATTGATACAACAGTAGGTTATTTCTTAGGAAATCCTATCACTATCAACTACACAGAGAAAGAAAACAAGGCGGTAGGCACTCAAACGGCTGAGGCTGATGTAGGGGTAGATCTGAAAGAGCTTAAGACTACAGATACAGCGGTACAGGATGAGCTTGACGGGATTCTACAGGAGAACTACAGAGATGATCTTTTCATGGAGTGGGGTAAAGAGTGCATGATTAAGAGCGTGTCTCATCTGTTAGTGTATCAGGATGAACAGAGTAAGACTAAGATCATCCGGCTTAAGGCTGAGGATGTGATTATAGTGTATGCCAACAGCTCCACAAAACAGGCTCTTTATAAGATCCGTCTGTATGCGATTGATACAGAGGATACAGACAGAACTACACTCTATGCTGAGGTATGGAGTGATACAAAGATGGAGCTTTTCAAGAGAACAGATGATACCTCAAACCCACGGGTACAGGGCTTTGAGTTTGTAAGAGAGGAGCCTCATATCTTTGGTAGGATCCCTATTGTTACCCTGTACAACAATGAGGAGGAGATGAGTGATCTTGAGAAGATTGAGAGCCTCATAAACGATTATGACAGGGTAATGAGTGATATATCAGATGAGTTTGAGGCTTTCCGTAATGCTTACCTTGTAATCAAAGACATGGTAATGAATGGGGACAGTATGCAGAAGCTCAAAGAGGAGGGCATTGTAGAGATCACTGATTCTGGAGATATGAAGTTTGTAACTAAGGAGATCCAGACAGATGCTATCAACAGTCACTTAGACCGACTGGAAAAGAATATTTATAAATTTGCTCAGGTTCCTGATCTGTCAGATGAGAATTTTGCTGGAAATCTCTCAGGTATTGCTATCAGATTTAAGCTCTTTGGGTTGGAGACTAAATGTATCACAAAAGAGAGAAAGATGGATAAAGCTATCAGGCAGTTGGTAGAGCTCTTAGCCGTACCTATCAAGGTAGTAACCGGGAAAGATGTAGAGATGAGAAATTTAAAACTGGAATTTAAGAGAAACATCCCGGCAAATATCACAGAGATTGTGGATACAGTAGTAAAACTGGATGGAAAGGTTGACAATGAGACTCTGTTAGCCCTGTTACCATTCGTAGATAACCCAAAAGAGGTACTTGAAAAGGTAAAAGCTCAGAAAAAGGAGAATATGAAAGAGTTTGATCCATATTCTCTCCAAAATGCTGAGGATGATAGCAAAGTACAGTTCCCTAACATTAATGCTCCTCAGAATAACCCTTTTATGAGGAATAACAGTGGAGTAAATGAGGAATAAAGGAGGGCTAAGTGGTGAGTGGCTACTATGTGAATGAAGCAGTAAGGAAAATGTACGGGATCCCACTCTCTCAGCTCACTCCAGAACAGAGGGAGATCTTGAGACAGGACGGGATCAGGAGAGCTAAGCTCATAGATGAGAGACAAAAGGACTTTATGAGGAATAACAAGAGGGCTTTTGAGGATGCTGAGAAGTTAAATAAAGTCTTAGCCTCTATCTATGGATCCTGTCAGAAAGAGATTTTAGGAAACGTAGCTGAGACTATCGCAAAAGTAAAGAAAGCTGGAGGAGAGTGGAGCTATGCGAACCAGTCAGCCCTCACCCGGAGTAGAGGACTCTTTGAACAGATCAATAAAGAGCTGATTAAGCTGGGTAAACAGGAGAATACCGTGTTTAGAACTAATCTCCAGAATATCTATACAGATCAGTTCTTGAGGACGGTATACACCTTAGGACAAACTCAGACAGTAAAGAGTAGCTTTAATATGCTTAATCCCCGTCTGATACAGGATACACTTGATTACCCGTGGTCTGGGGCTATGTTCTCAGATCGTTTATGGTTAGATAAGGACATGCTGGGGAGAAACTTAAGGGTAGGGCTTACTCAGTCTATGATCTTAGGAGAGGACATGGACAGGATAGCGGATAGAGTAGGGGCTAACATCAATACCTCAAAATATAATGCTATGAGAGTAGCCCGGACAGAAACAAAGAGGGTAACATACTCCTCACAGGCGGCGGCTTTTGGGGATCAAAATGTTGGAGAGGTTCGTTATATGGCGGCTAACAATGGGGGAGATAGCCGGACTTGTGATTTATGCCGGGAGGATCACGGGAAAGTGTATAAGCTGGGGGAGGAGCCCTCTTTACCTCGTCACCCTAATTGTAGATGCTGGTATATTCCTGTAGTAAAGGATACCTTTGAGGATAATGAGCTAAATGAGCTTACCGGATCCGTTAGAGGGGCTGAAAACTATGAGAAATGGAAAGAGAAAGAGGCGGCAAGGATTAAGGCGGCTCAGGAGCTTGCAGATAAAGAGAAATCTCCTCAGGATCTTATTACCGCTAAAGTGATGGATGATATGAAACGGGCTCAGGAAGAAAGAAAGGTTCTCTCTTTACAGATTGATTCCTTAGAAAATGAGAGGAGCAAGATTCCCTCTCAATACACTAAGACATTATCAGATCTGGAGCTGAAAAAAGGTCATTATCATGATATAATAAATAAAAAGGCTGATGAGATAGATACTCTTAATGCTGAGATGCTGGAGATCTCTAAAAGAAGAGTGAAAGCCGGGGAGCTTTTAGATGCAAAGAAAATCTCTGAGGAAGAGTATGATAGAATTGCTGATGAGGTAAGAAAAGACAGGCGGCTTAAGAGGGATGTTATCAATAAGAAACTTGATGAGATCTCAGAGATGGAGTTTAAGATCCGGGAAACAGAGCAACAGATCTCAGAGACTAAAAAGGAGATCCAGAAAAAACAGGCTGAGATCACAGATAAGATACAAAAGCTCAATGATGCTATTATGCTTAGTATGAACAGTGAGAAAGACCTGTACCTTGATATTAGCTATGTTGGGGACAGTATGGAGAGGTACAACAATGTGGATCTCTTTAGAAGCCTCAGAGAGGGGCATAGAAGCATTAAAACCTTTGACATGGAGACTTATAAGGATGAGCTTACTCAAATGGCTCAGAGGATGGATAAGGATGCTCTTACTATACAGAAAAAGCTCTCTCATCTGTTACAGAAAAATGAATATTCACAGAAAAAATCTGGGTGGTATTCTCCAATGGAGAAAAAGATTCACATGGATATGGACTCTAATACACATGAAAGGGCTTTGAAAAATGGTTTAAGAGGTTCATGGCAAACTAAATTCCATGAAGAGGGACACCAATTAGATCACATTTTAAGCTCAGTGGAAAAGATAGCCGGGAGTGATGCTTTTGGGTATGCTTTTACTTCCAGTAGATACCCAACAGGAAAGAAAATACAGGCGGCTATTGAAAAAGATCTCGTTAGTTTTCTGAATAAAGCTGTTAAGTATTCCAATGAGAAAGAGGGGCAAAGTTACAAGCCTGTTAAGGGGTTAAGCAGAATAGCCTCAGATACAAGGTTTGCATTTACCCGGTACATGGTACACTTAACCTCTGGAGGAATGGATAGTGTAGCCTCTTGTCAGTTAGGAGTTTTAACAGATGCTATAGGTTTGTACACTAAGGACAGACTGGGAAGAAATCAGTTAGGTTTTGGATGGGGACATGATAGCTCATACAATAAACAAACTGGAATTGATGGATCATCCTCAGAAACATGGGCTACATTTTGTGCTCTGAGAGTTTGTGGAAGTAAAGAGGAAGTTGAGATGATGAAAAAGGTAATGCCGGAAACATGGAAATGTATGGACGGTATCTATCATGATATAGCGGTGTATCTTGAGGATCATGAGCTTGAGTATGGGAGGTAAAGAACATGGCAAAGATTGACTACGATAAAGAACAGATGGAGCTTTTCAGTCTGTCTCCAATAGGTAAAGCCTATCTGGAATACAATGAGAAAGTAGGAGGCAAGCCTTTCGGTTACTGTACAGGGGCTCCTGATTTCCATATTGATGAGAAATATGGAGGAATTGTGGGACTCTATGCAGAGTGTATTAAACAGGGCAAAACGTGGGAAGAGTTATTGAACACTACAGGAAACTGGGATGAAATCCCGGAAGAATAAGGGAAATAAGCCTAACAGGGTAGAAATATTCTGTTAGGCTTATTTTTTTTTTGTCTTTTCCTTAGTTAGTAGGCTGATTTTATAGGAAGTAAACACACATATGTATAGAGGGTTAAATGTAGAAAACCTACGGGGGTTTTACATCTTAAAACTTATAAAAAGGAGGATTTAATAC
>SKEP01000345.1_pt1 | contig 30926 bp, 25 predicted proteins | sample 4826901 | NCBI WGS metagenome assembly SKEP01 (sample SAMN11008806, study PRJNA524170) | human gut metagenome | biome: Human fecal sample; material: Feces; isolation source: fecal sample from pouch patient p4, p43, p49, p54, p55 | host: Homo sapiens | place: Israel: Tel-Aviv | collected 2014-03-20
CATTATAAGAAATGCTCTATCGTATAATAAGAATTATTCTCATTAATGAATACATTAAAATTCTATCATTTCAAGATTCTTTAATAACATTATTAATATGGGTATAATCACTAGGAACAAAGATGCTAAAATACTGTTGACTTTTACTCCAAAATAGTGTATAATCCCCTATTATTAAAGGCATAAAAGATCAAAAGATAACAAATCAATATAAAATTAATATCAAAAATCTAAAGAATTCCAAGATTGCTGGAAAATCCCCAAGCTGTTCAATCTTCACTAACGTTCAGATTGAACCATCCAGGTCGCTACGCTCCCTGGATGAGAAGCGAAAAGAAAAACAAAAGAAAAAAACCTCTCTCCCACAGATCCTCTTTAAAAAAGAGTAGCTGTTTCCATCTTTCTCACTGTAGGGGTTAATCCCCAACATCTCTTCTGTTGCCTTTCTGAAATCGTTATCGTATGATGATGTCATCAGTTAACGAACAGGAGCAACCAAATGAACGTCCAAATCGCCAACATCCATCAAGCTGAGAAGATCTACACACTTATTGAAGAAAATGAAATCCTTCATGCTGTAGCTTCTAGGACAACTGAATTTGATAATCTTGACAGTGACGATCTTGATATTGAAGAAGTCGAGTGTGTTGCTCAAACACTTTATGATATTGCCAGCAGTGGGCTGATGTGTGGATACAGTGGGTTCATCTACACCAATGATCTTTGTAACTTTTATGACGAACATCGGGAGGCAATCTCGAATGCTTTTGAAATGGCTGATGAATTTGGACTTGAACCGATGGAAACGGTCTACCGAGGATTGGCAGTGGCTGATGTTGTTGCACTGAACGAAAAAGCTAAGTGCAATTACGCGATCTTTGCAATTGAGTTCACTTGTTCCATTTTTGTTAATGATATCTATGACATCGAAGTACTTGAATAGGAGGATCCAACGATGAAGTACACTGATGAAGACGTTATCGCTTTCAATTCCCATCTTGAACAGGAGCCTCTCACTGCGATCGCAGTTTCAATGATTGTCAATCGTCCAATCGAGGAAGTGGCTTGCACCAACGTGGAGCAGTTGAAGCAAACGATCAGTGATTGTAAAGATGTTGCACTGCTGACTGGGTTCGACCACAGCATTGACGATCTTCAGATGGAGATGATTTACTCCAATCATGAAAAGACGATTCTTAATCTATTCGACAAAATGGTTCAAGATCACCAGTTTGATGTGAAGGATATCGTTGAGATGTTTGGCTTCAGTAGAGTATATTTCCACGATACCACGTTTAAGAGATATGTTCTTGAAGCAGTTCTCGATCAGCTCATATACGAGCTCGATACTTGGTGTCACTATAATCTAGGTGAAGAAGAGTATCATCAAGTCGATCTTTAAATGGTGTTTAACACGTCTAGAAACGTCTATACACCGTTGGTGTAGCGGCGCTGGTATGACTAGTTGTCTAACTTTCACTAATAGTTTAAACGAGGAAATAACGCGATGAATACGTATGTTTGCACATGGAACAATGAAACGAAGACCCTTGATCAGCTGTATGATATGGTCTTCAAATGGATTGTCAGTTACTGTTCGACACTTAATCAGGCTGAGGTTGAAACGTACACGTTCATTGAAGATTGTATTCGACGTGGGGAGCTAAAACGAGCTGATGCTTGACGTTAAAACGATTCTACAGCTAGACGACTACGTCAAAGATCATGATTGTGTAATGACTACTTTGGAGGAACAACACATGTACGATTTCATTAACGAAGATAATGTTGAACAAGTTAGACAGATTCTTAAAGAAAACCCTCTTGTAGCCAAGGTTGCATCAATCCAGTGTGGCAACCTTAGTGTCTCTTGTATGGATGTAGAGCAGATTCAGTATGTAATGGATGTGTTTCGTCGCTTCTACGATGAGCATCCTTTTGTGCATCTAGAGGCGCTCGGCCTGGACGATCAGAAGATCGTGGATACACTGTATGATGATTATATCAAGGAAGTTTCAGAAGGGTACGCCAATGCTGTGCTCAAAGGAACTATCGAGTATGTTGAAGATTATTTGTCGATCGACGACATCGTTCAATGTAGTGAAGATGCACGTTGTCATTATGTCGAACGCGCATTGTATGACTTGATCGAGGGTATTATTTGGGTCATTGACGATCTTTGTTAATATACTGTTGCCTTTTTGTGTAACTGGGCGGATAATAATCTCAAGTTAAACAAAACCAGTGAGGTATCAAATGAATACAATGATTGAAAGCATCAAAGAAACGATGATTGGGTTGATTTGCTTTGTTGGGATGTTTGCCTGTGTGTTTGAGTTTGGCACCCTTTGTGTTGCTTGGTTTGGTTCTAGTGTTGCAACAACAATAACTGTATTGGTTTGCGGTTTTGCAATCGCGTTATGTTGGCTTGAACTTTTTAAAGTTATGTATCGCAAACTGTTAGCTAAATAATTGTGCATGATCATTCATGTGTGTCTCCTTTAAGTGCAAAGGGGCTAGGATTCCTAGCCCCTTTTGTTTTGTCACTTCAATAAGTCAATCTGATCTTCATCGAGAGGTTGATAATATCCTGGATCATACATTTCCGTTCCATCAACAACTGCTCCAAATGGAAGGTAGTCATCAATTTGTTCCTTGAACCGCTGACCAATTTGTTGATTGGTGTTTGTATTGGTTAAATCAATGAAGTACGTCTGTTGGGTTAGCCAACCAAACAACCACATTGTTGCAGTAAGGTCGTCATTGATTGATGTGTCCTGTGCCCCATACAAACCTTTCTTTTGGCGAACAAAAACGCTTAATTCTTGGATGATTCGATAATCATTAATCAACAGTTGGTGACTATCAATTAATTCTTTCAATGCCTGACAGCCTGTGTTCTTGACCTTTCGTGTTGTCTTAACTCCAATCACACCGTGACCTGCGATCTTCTCATTGTGGGTCCACACAATATTCTCATATTCACAATCGTACCAGAGACTCGATCCCACTGCTTCACCCAAGTCATTGTTCTCAACTAACACCAAAGCTTCATTATACAGGCGACCGATCTTATTAATGATTAATGGATACTCAATGTTTGCACTAACTTTGTTATTTTTAAAAGTACAAACGACCTCATATGGCATCGCTGTAATATCAACAACTGAGAACGCACTGTAGTCAAGTCCTCGCCCCCTACTGACGTCAACAGTGATCACATAATTGTGCTCAGGTTGAGGACGCTTGAAGTACCTGATCCCATTACGCTCATCAATTGGATTGATGTAAGGAATATTATTCAGGATGTGACTCTCAATTAATGTATTACTAGAACCAACAAAGCTGCAATTGTGGCTAATCACCCCGTTCGTATTGTAGCAGTGATCGTATGACTGCACAATATCGTATAGATGCGTTTTGACGGCGTTAAAAACGTTTTTAACACACCGGCCGCCATCAGACAAGCAAGTACCTGGGACGAACGCCGCTGCGCACTTAAAACCGTTTTTACACTCGACTAGATGGTCTAGACCGCACGTCAATGTTCGTTGATCGTCAAATGTCAAGGTTACTGTTGGTTTTGGTTGTGTCTTTTGGATCCCGGCAAAAGGAACGAACTTGTCGTGTGATTTGATCAAATAACGATTATTATTAACTTTCATTTTGAAAACCCTTGACTTTAGTCAAGGGATGAAACAACGATTAAATTTTAATTGTAAATAAAGGAAAAGGATCAGAAATCATCACTTTCTGATCCCAAACAACACGAATACAAATACCACTTGTATCATGTCAGACAATACTTATCCATCAAATAATACTCGAGACTACAAAGCTCAGTTTCAAAAGAAAGCTGAGAATGCCGCTCGACGTGCGTCTCAAATGGATGTAAAGGTATTTCAGTTAAAGATTCAAGAGAATCATCTCAATCAAACCCAAAAACAATTCCTTCATAACATCTTTTTAGAAGCCAAATGGTACTACAATAGTTGTATTGCGTTTGGAAAGGTCGAAGGAAACAAGCCCTATAAAAATGATTGCAAAGCTAAAACAGTAACCCACTACGATAAGGATAAAAATCCAATCGTCAGTGAATATACTTGTTTAAGCGCCGCTTCACGTCAAGAGATCAATAAATAAATTGGAACCGCTTGTAAGAGCATTAAATCCAACATTAAAGCTGGTAATATTAAACACACTAAAGGACTATCGTTCGTCAGTGAAGTTAACAGTGTATCTTTTAGACAGTTCGGTAATAGCTGGAAATTTGATGGCACTAAAATTAAATTATCCGGCTTGAAAAAGCCATTGAAAGTGTTTGGTTTGGAACAGCTGAATATTGAAGGGATTGAATTTGCCAACGCTCGTTTGGTACAAAAGCCAACCGGTTGGTATATTCAAATCACATGCTATGTTCCCAAACAGGAATATAAACACAATTATCAAACGATTGGGATTGATTTTGGTTGTGAAACTAGTTTCACAACGTATGTTGAAGAAACCAATGAAAGTCGTAAATTAAACTATTGTTTTGAACAAAGTGAGAACGAAAAGAGGGTTCAACGTAAGTTGTCTCGTAGAAGATCAAGGAAGTTCTCTAACAGGACGAATAAAGGTTTGCGATTAACAAAACAACTTAGAAAGCAAAAACAAAAAAGAACCAATCAAAAGAAAGACGCAACGAACAAATTAGTCTTTTGGTTAAAACAATTTGAAACAGTAGTGATTCAGGATGAGATGCTATCAAATTGGCAGGCATCTGGACACGGAAAGAAAATAGAAAAAGGGATCTTGGGACGCGTTAAAGCGATTTTAAAGGCCCTTCCAAACACATTCATTTTGGATCGTTCATTGCCAACGTCGAAATATTGCTTTGATTGTTTTCATAAAAATGAAAACCTTAAAGTATGGGAGCGAGAATTCGTATGCCCCAGCTGTGGTTGTATCACTGACCGTGATATTCATGCAGCACAGAATATGATTGCTTTCTACAAGTTAATACAGATGGTACCTACGGAATATAGGGATCCAAAGAGGATTAAGAAGCTCTTAATCGATATTGAAAAGCGTGTGGAGATAAATCCCTCCGGACTAGATCTCAATGACTTAGTCCGCGGATTGTCTGCGAAGCACGAAGCCCTTGACTTAAGTCATTGACTTAAGTCAAGGGTAGTTCACTAACTTTCATTTCATTAATAGGGGACCTTGTGGCCCCCTTGTTCATTTCAATTAAAGAACACCACCATCGATCACTTCAAGTGACTTAAGGTTGTCTTGAACGTACTTCGTTGTTGCAATCTTCATACTACTATCTTTCGTGGCTGGAGAATGACTGAGTTCAATTGATGGAACCCAATTCGAACCACTCTTAGCGTACTCAATTGCAACATAAGCATCAGCATCGCCTTCTGGATTAGCAGGGTTTGTGGCGGCAAACAACATTGTGTGACCTGTACTTTCCGTATAAGCTTCAATGTACCCAATGCTGGAATCCATTGTCGTCTTGTTCTGGCCATCCATGAACGCAATTGATTGCGAATAATCGGTGCCGGCAGCAGGCAATGTGTTCGCAACAAATGAACCTTTCTTCGCACGAACAAACAACTGGGTATCATTGGTTGTTGTATTAACGCTTGGATTGACCCAACTGTTTGTGATGTTGTTCTTGACATATTTTGTCGTCGCCGCACGATTGCTATTATCATTTGTTCCTGGGGTCGCAATGAAAGGATTCAATGACACCTCAGTATAAGCGGTTCCAATGTATGAGAAGATTGGGTGCGTTTCGCTTAGAACAATGTTTTTTGTTCCTGTTCCGGCCGCATAGCCAAGCAAAATATATTGCTTATTATCGTTGGCTCCTGGCAGCTCATCAACCAAGCCTTGTACTGTATACAGCCCCGTATTTGCATCAAGAACGCCCTGCAGATACACTCGTTGATTAGCACTAAAGTTTGATGTAACATTGAAAGAATGTGTGCCATCAAAAGTAATCACTGAGTATAGGGTGCCAGCAGCACCAGTCTGATTTGATGATAGTGTTGGCCCTGCATAGTACATCAGACTATCAGGCCTGATTTTCGCTGTTGTGTAAACCTTATTTGTTGCTGTAGAATCGCTCTTAACGAGGCTGTACAAATTACCACTAGCGTCGGCAGCAACAATCGTTTGGCGAATCAATCCTTCATTGCCAGCCATTGGCACACGATCCCAATGTGCTAATCGATCACCATAATTGATTGTGCTTGTGTAATAAAAACCACTCTTTTTAACAGAAACAATGCTATCTACGTTATGTGTAGTGCTTGTAATCCCCTGAGCTGAACCGACAGTCATCTTCGGAAGCAACTCAAAAGTGCATCCATCACCTTCAACCGCGACCACATTAAATGTACGCTCGTATCCGGCAATATTTGGGTTGTTAGATCTTGCTAATGAAAACGCAATATAATGACCCCCACCGTTTGACAGTGTATCTACGGTCGCCAGCTTAATGTTGATACCTTCGAAAGCGATGACGTTATTAGCAGCACGATTAATCCAGTATTTGTAGCTATATTTGTTACCACAAATAATGATTTCGCAAACACCACTACAGTTATAATCGGTGAATGGAGCTGTACAATCAAATGCAAATTTGATACGACTACTGCCTAATGGTGATGCAGGAACAATCTTCGCAAAATACATCATTCCTTGATCAACAGAAGTTCCAGATGCTTTAATGTTTGGATAATTTTGTTGATCGACAACGTTTTGTTGAGCTAAGTCAATAGCATCATTGACCCAAGCAGTTGTGGCAATGCTAGCATCATTACTTTTAGCTTCTGGTGTAGGTGCTGTTGCTTTAACGGTCCCATTAGTGTAACTGATTACAGACAAAGCACCATATTTTCCACCAACTTTATTAGCCTTTGCACGAAGTTCACTAGTGACGTTACCACTTTTATCAACGGTACTAACAATCTCTGTATAATTGCTTTGATTTGATTTGTCAGTCACAACAATCGACTTGCTCACATCAGATGTTGGATTGGTGCCAACAGTCACTGAGTTATTGACAATCGTTGCGCCATCAACAACCTTAATTGGCTTGTTTGCCTGAAGTGTTTGTTGGATCGTCAGGTTACCTGATATCGTACCACCTTTTAAAGGCAGAACACTAATATTGCTGGCAGCTGTAGCTTTTTGAGCATCATTCAGTGTCTGTTTTTTATTGAAGCTGACGAATTCGTTGGTGGCATTTTGAAGAGTTGCTAAGATGTCACTATTATTTTTGACTAGTTCCATTAATTCTTTAATGGTATCATACGAACCTTCAGTGTCACCAATAATTTCATCTTTCAACTGACGCTTAGCTTTTTCAATTTCAGATTGGGTCCATCCAACAGTACTGACGACTGTATTTGCTTCCCTTGCAATTTGTGGAACACGTAGCGTACCACTAATTGTGTTGTCGCCCTGTAATTTGACATATTTGGCATCACCATCAACCTTGGTCAAATACGTATCGGCGATGACACGATTTTGACCATCACGATCAGCTTGTGTTGCATGATTAATATTACCAACGAATGTACGTGCAGTTACCTTATTTGGGAATGTGGCATTACCAGCGTCATCCATTAAAGTGGCTTGAAACGTCGGTTCGGTTGCATTTGCATCGACATCAGATTTACGTGTATAGTTAACCGTGATCCCATTATTCAAACCAGAAACCAACGCAATCGTGCCGTCACGAAGCTTATGAGACGAAATCCCTGCAATATTTCCACTATTTTCGATATTGATTACACTACCTGACGATTGGTTGTTGATTGAGGGAATTGAACCACTGGTTTTAGAAACAATTGTTGGAGCTGTAATTTTGCCTGTGCTTGGGTTTGCAGAAAAAACAGGAGCAAAACGAACACCACTCGTTACCGTATCGGCTTGATTTGCCTCAGAAGCAAATACTAAAGGATATTGTGCATCATTATTGGTTACTACCTGAGTCGTTTTATTGTCGGTCATTGTTGTCGTCAAATCACCAACAACGTTCCAATTTGTACCATCGTAGACAAACGTGTATACAGTTTTTGCCAACAAGCTGTTAGCAGCAATTGCATTGCCGTGATAGAAAATTGGCTTATTGCCAGAACCAGTGACATTTAATGTTGGGTTATTGGCTGATACCGCATTTTCAAACTTCACTGAAATAGTTGCACCGGTGATCAATTTGAAGTTAGGAACGTTGACCGCTTTTGCTGCCGCTGCTGCTGGGGTTGTGCAACTTGCATAATTGATCACATTAGATGACCCATTGAACAAAACACCATTAATCGAACGTGAATTGGTCAACGCCAAAGCAGAACCATTAATCTGGATCCCATCAGCAAGTTTATCAGACGTGACTGACCCATCCTTAAGAGTTGAACCACTTAAGGAGTTATCTTGAAACTCGAGACCATCTAGTAGAGACGTTGTGCCCCAAAACTTAATTGTTTTGTCGTCTGGATCAATTTCAATTAACGCATTCTGTTCAGGTACAATAGCATCATTTGCACCACCTGTAATTAACCACAGATGATTGTCCTCTGGATTAGTGGCCAACCCACCTTTTCGCCATGTATAATTTGGGCCCGTTCCACCAAACTGCATGCTATCCATGATAGCAGATGGATGAATTGGAGGTACCACTGCATTAGTAATATTTTCTGCCATAATTGCAATTAATAGCGGTTAATTACTCCGCTGTTGTAGCTACATTATTGTATTTCATACTTAAGATCACTATGTGTTTAAATAATATTACAATGCTTCAAGCAAGAAAGCCACAAATGCTTCAGCATCGTGGATGAATTGCTTGGAAAAGTAAAGTATAAATAAAATATAGATGGTACCTATGGGATGTAGGGATCCAAAGAGGATTAAGGTTTCCTTAATCGATATTGAAAAGCGTGCGGAGATAAACCCCTCTAGATCATTGGAAGAAGTAATTCAACTTGTGGTCCAAGGGCTGTCTATGAAGCACGAAGCCACAGATGCTAAAGCATCGTGGTAGTTCACTAGTTCGCGAACAACTTCTTTATAATACCGACATGGCGATCGCATTACATTACCGCAAACATTTAAGCATCAACGAGCTCGAGCCTCATATGGCAGAAAGCGATCACGTTCTTGGCCGTCCATTAACAATGCTCGAAATCGATGCCAATATGAAAACTATTGATTTGGCATTTGATAAAAATGAAGATGATCATACTGCGATCTACAAGGAAATTGCGAAGAAAGCCCCAATCAATTATCCTATTTTAAGAGGCTTTGTTGGGTTACCAACGTACAAGAACAAAAAATTATTACCAACAACATATGTTGGTGATGGTTCAACATCGCAACCTGTCCCAGTCGGTGCATTAGCTTTTGATAATGAAACCAAGGGTGTGATGCTTCGAGTCGATCATAGTGCTGAAGGTTGGATTGCTATCAGCACCGAAAAAACAATGGGTGATTATGTCCGCCGTGCCGGTGATGACATGACTGGACCATTGACTGGTACAACATCAACGTGGTCAAATACAATCAAAGCTCTACCTCCTGATGGTGAAGTGGGTGTTACGGAGGTTGAAACGGTAGCTACTATTGGGTGGGCTAAGAAAACAATCACCAACATGATTGAAGAACGTTTAAATGGTGGTGGCGAAGGATCCAATAATATTGTTATTAACAAAGGCGATTTGATTATTAATAAAGGGAATATTATTGTAGATGGCACAATCACAGCCAACCGGTTGCAAGGCGATTTAGACTGTGGAGTTCTTTAATATATTAATGATTGTATCAAGTTTATTGTCGATATCATTAACACGTTGTTCCAATACTGCAATTTGATTTTGCATGTTTCGTTTTTCAAGCTGCTGGATTTCAGCAGCTTTTCTTTTTGCAAGATAAGCTGCCCGTGCCTTATCATTTGTATTGATGATCGCTCCAGAAGAATTGTCTCGAACCAGACCGTCAATTCCAAGTACTTTTGTATAACTCATTTCAATTATCTCAGTGATTGTTAAGTATTCAGAATACAACACATGTGTTGTAATAATTTAGATAGGTTAACAAAATGGATTTTTCAAATTATCTTGAAGAAGCGTTCAGTGAACGAATGAAGAAATCGATCGATAAGAAGCTTCTCACTAAGGTTGGCAAAGCTCTTGCTAAACATGTTGGGGTTGGCGTTGAACAATCTCAATTTACGTACGTACCTGGCTACCGTTTCCGTCTTGGTGCTGCACATCCTTCTAAGACTGGTGATAAAAGCGCAGTAGAAGGTTATGTAATCGTTGTTCTTAAGGATGGCACAACGCAGCTAATTAGTGTGGCGGATAGTCGCACCGCTTATATTGTGTGGGAAGATGGTCGCCAAATTGCTCGTCGTGAGAAGATCAGCTCGATGAACGATTATGTTAAAGGTGTTAAAGAAGCGTATATCGTTGAACGATAGGACCGTGTTGAAACCAAGCAGCAAGATCGTAAATTCTCTAAAATAAGAAACGATCATCTTGCTGCTGTGCATTATGAGATTACCAAGCGTATGGAGGTTCTCCGGGCAGTTGGTACCGATTATGTTAAAAATGTAAATGCTAAATTCAACAAGTTTGGTGTTAAGCTCACCAAGCTGGCTGCCAAGAACATTAGCGACGATCGCATCGGTGTTTGTATTCAATTTGAATGTAAAGATGAAATGATGGAGCGTGCTTTCAACGGTCGTCCAGAAGTGATTAAAGATGAGCATGGGGCCCCACACATTCTCTATGCTCCTCGTTATCGTGTAAGCGATATCGATTATACTCCAAACAATTTCACTGAAGTTACTGGTGATTATTTTGAAGCTAAGAACAAGCTTGAAAAGTACCTCGAAACGTTCCGAAATGCACATGAAGTGAGCAAGATCATATACGATATCGATATCTCAAAAATAATGGTTAAGGAAGATTAATCGTTATTGATATGAAACCGATGGTATACCATCGTGGTAGTTCACTTTTAGCATAAAGAAAAAGGCCCCTCAGAGGGGCCTTTTGTTTTACCTGTTGAAGATATTAGATGCAGCCGATTACTCGGAAATCTCTAATCATTGGTACACTTGAACTATTATAGCTCTTGAATACGATTTTGACTGCAATTGTGTCAAAACTCTTATCATTGTCATAAACATAATCAACATCAGTAAATTTCCAAGAACCAATATCAACAAGAGGATAACCCTTTTCAGTCTTTACTAGCTCCCATGGAATTTCATTATAAGGAATTCCACCAGATGCATCATACGCTTTACAATATACGTCAATTGAGCTCATCTTTGGAACACAAGCTGCAAACATAATCTTTGCCATATTACACGTGTTCTGCATGTTAATAGGCCTTGTGATGTATTTTGCATGTACTGAGCCACCAATTGGACTGATTTCTTCAGTGAAACGATTTCGAATATTCATTTTCGTTCCTTCTGGAGCTTTACCAGCAGCGTTGGCGATTCTGTCAGCAAATAAAATTACAGCATGACTATTGACAATCTTATTGGTAATCAGGTATGGTTTAGTTGCACCTGTTGATACCACTTCAATATATTGTCCTGCAATAATATTTTCAAAGTTCTTTCGCTCTTCACTAGTGGCGCCTTCTGTAATAATTTGGTCAATAGTGATTGCGGCTGTAGCTCCTGGAGCAGTGACCTTTAGTCCTTCCAATGCTTTAGTCTCGATTGTCACAGATGGTTTAATCTTATAACCTGCACCTGGATTGGTGATATGAATAGCAAAGATTTTTCCATCAACAATTTCAGCAACAGCCTCAGCTTGGATACCTCCGTGTTCAATATCAATACCAGTTGGCTCACCAATCTTGACCGTCGCTGTTTCGATATTGGCTCCGACATTGGTCAATTTGATTTCAGTCACGCGACCATAATAACCAAAATTATTCTTCTCGACCACATTAGTGACATCAAGAACATCATTATTGATTACTTGCTCATCGGGATGGTTAATAATGTTCCCAATTGCAATTGCACTCATACGATCACTATCAATGACTGGTGTCAAAGCAGGATTTGTACTAGAGAATGTCACATTTGCAATCAAGCTTGGCTTCGCAGAATCACGTAAGTTTGCTCGATTCCAGATGGCCATTGGTTCTATCAGCTGATTATTATCGTTCATTACAACACCAAATGGTGATACTAGTTCTTGACTTGATTCACGACCACCACTAGTGCCAGTCATCGTGTTCAATGTCATATCAAACGCAGTGTCGCCAAAAGTCTGTGTATTAAAGCTTGGATGAATAGTATCGTAGTTGAAGATTCCTTCAGCTTTGAACTTACCATCACCATAATAACCAGTCGTTGTTGCCGTCGTGCTGCCCAAATCGATAACATAACTGTCTAGGTCCGCTTCAACCACAGTATGGGTACCAACAATACTACTATATGGAATTCCACCAATAGTTGCAACATTTTCATTGACTTGGAAACGACCGTCACGAATTGCAACGTCAGCACCCTTATCATCTTCGGTATCTTTAGCCAAATACAGTACTGTATCATGTTCAATATGGTCAATGATGCCAATTCGCTGATTGTCAGCTGTATACAACGTAGGCCACATGAAATGTTCCTGCTTGTCTTCACCAACATATGAAATCTTTTTGATTTCATGAGTGAAGCGAGTGTTAACCCCAACAACTCGGAATTTTTCCACATTGGTTGTGATTGTACCAGACAGAAGTTGACTACTATCGACTTCATTAATATCATCACGAGTGATCACTGCCTTCATGTTAGTAATCAAACCATGATTTGGATGATGTACACGAACTAGACCGGAATCTGCCTTAGTCTGGAAGCAATTTTTACTCAAATATCGAGGCACAGGATCATTAACCGCGAACTGTAGGTTGCCAATAACTTTACCATTGTTTGTCGAATCGGCAACGTGGAAGTTTGCACGATAAACAACCATCTTAAGATCCTGTGTTTGATCAGGAGTCCAAGTACTTGCATTTTGTGATTTCAACAACACGCCGGTATATGGCTGCTTGCTGACAATATTGGTTGTTCCTGGTACCAATTCACCAACTTGAGCAATCCACACATTATAATCATTACTATCACTAAGAAGAACAACTGCATATTCACTAGTGTCTTCACAATATACTGGGCTTTCGAATTCAAACGTAGTCGCGACGTCGTATTTGGCAGCCTTGACAACTTGACCGTCAGAATCGACATATTCAATCGTTTCGGAGCTCAAATTAATCTGATCAGGCCTCAGTGTTACCTCCCCAAATGGCAGAACTTTGCTGGTTGGGATCCCATTTTCAACGGTACGAATTTGCAGCGTCACTGGTAATGGGTTGGTATCATCAGGAACTGACGCGAAGAAAATGTCAACCTTACTGATGAAACATCCGCCTGGGGTGCCAATCAAAAACGTTTGAGCTAATGGGTCACGATAAACAGCACGCTCACTAGTGGTACTAGTGAGCGTGTTTGTAATTGTACGATCTTCGCTCACATATTGTGTATTGACAACAGCGTTGCGAACTGCATTAACACTACGTTCGCGCTTGTTGTATGTTCCAATTGCACTGTAAACAACTTCTGCATTATAATCATTCTTTGTTGAATTTTCACTTAAACTGAAAACTCGATCACCACAACGGAATTGGAACACTGGCGATTTATTATCACTAGTACCATAATCAATCTTGTCACCGTCTGGGATCCAGAACATAAAGTACAATTCACCAGCAGCATTTGTTTTCAATGCTCCAACGGCATGGTTGCGGTTGCCTTCAGCCCACGCGACCTCACCTGTGGCGCCACTAATTGAACCTCGCAGATGTGCACCCGTTAACGTTGCACCATCGCTATTTTCTTCATTACCATTAGCCGAGTTGCCCGTCAATGCTGTGCCATCATAGTTTTTCATGTTGACAACATACATGTAATCAACAACTCGATTCGTAGAACCCAATCCTGGTTGTTCAGAAGGGCCCTTGCCGGTACCCACGCAAACAGCTGTATAACTTGAGGTGTTCATGTTACCGCCAGTGGTGGCTACAACGACATCACCAATATCCAAGCACGTGCGGTCAGTCTGTTCAGGCCAGAAACTATATTTGGTTGCAATTATCTTGCGTGCATTATTACCAGCATCATTGCCAGCAGCAGTCACACCATCAAAACCACTTCCTGTTACTGAATTTGGTTTGAATTCAACACGCGATGCTGGAACACACCAATAATCAACCTGAACGTTATCAAAGAAAGGATAATATCTTGTATAAGGTTTGAGATTTTTAGCCTTAATCAATAACCAACGACTTCGCATGTATGGTATCGAAGATGTAGAAACAATTCGATCCCCCACAACCTCATAATCAATTTTTGAAGTGACTGTTGTCTTAATACCATTGCGTGACTGACCAACTTGCTGGGTTGTCACAGAAGTATCCTTCCAGTGCTCCGTTAAATTCTTACCTGCACGACCAGTCGTATGATCAAGAACACTACTATTGGTTGTAACCGGTTGTCCAAACCATTGGCTTTGCCAAGAATTCCATCTTGTTCCCTCCAGACTGTTTTTCTTCTCGAGATAATCACCCTCAACTTGGGTTACTACATCAGGAAGATATTCAGATTCAAACCAATCATCACTACTTGGGTTCACGGTCAATGAACCAACAAAAGCTGCAATTGCAAATGGGTTGATGTTCTGAATTCGAGTCGCTAATGACTGTTCAACAATTGGAACATGCGGATTTGCAGGATCCAGCGGAAGCGTGAAAACTTTACCATATGCCATGTAGTTGTTGCTAGCACGATGAGATGTCAAATCTGCCCCAACAGGTGTGTATTCACTCAACGAAAAGCTGTTCTGTGTAAATGGAGGACGACAAATACCTCGCTCATTGTCAAAACAACATGCAACACTCGGATCAGTTAACGATGCAATTCCGCCACTTTGGAAATTATCAACAATAAATCCTTGCTTGAAACGATCCATGCCGTCACTGTCTTGAATATTCATTGACTCAGTTTGTTGTTCTAGAAGACTTAAGGCTGTATATTCTTCGAGACGATCGATTCGTGTTTCCAGCTTGCCAATATCACGCATTGTGTAACGACGATTGTCAATCATATTGACATTAACACTTTCGTTAGATGCATCTAGCGTATATGGGAATAAATCAACATCATACACGTTCATTGACAGATTCGGTGTTGCTGGTGCCTGTGGGCTTGCTGCAGGAATCCCTTTAACATCAACAAAATTACCACGATAATCTAAGCAAATCTTGTCGCGTCGAGCTAGATAGAAACGATAACCCATTTCAATCTCAGTACCGCTCTTAATCATATAAGAACGACCATTTGCACCAACTACATTTGGACGAAAATCGATCACGTCGCGAAGATTAATCCCCTCAAAAGATGGAATCTCTTCATATGGACAATCATAACTGTCAACAGTGAAATAGTCCCCAGATTTGCTATGTTCAAAATAATGACAATATACTACAATTGGACGCTCTGGTGAACTATAACCACTCTTTAGCTTTAGATAACTTTCACCATAATAACTAGCGGTTTGACCAGTAATCAAATCAAAACGATCGGTGATATCAATATAAGAACTATTCTCGTTCAATGTACCACTATCAGGAACTGCATAATTGTACATTCGAACAGAACCAATACGATACACATCAGCAACCCCAAGTGGGATTGTGTTCATTTTTAGTGTATCTGATTTGGTAATAGTCACCTTCTTTTCTTTGCTGGTCTTTGTGCGCAAACCAATGCTACCACCACTCTTGCGTAGGGTTGCTAACATTTGGAATGGACCAGACGCGGTGCCGGCGACGGATACTGTTAAAGAACGAGAAGCTTCTCCTGTGTTAGTAGCAGTAAATGGTGTAATTTTACCATTGACAAACAGGATATGATTATCCCTTTCTTCAGTGTTCGCGAACTTAACTTCAGCACTTGGTGTTACAAAAGTGATCTCCGTCCTACCATCAACCACAGAACCGCTACCAGTGACCAACTCCATTGTAGTATAATCGGCATCAAAATCATCACCTTGTTCACCCACTGTGGTCTGAATCCATGAGTCAGGGAAACGATATACGGAAGCAAAACCTTGTGGGTTAACAATTTCAGTTGTGCACAAATACGCAGCCAAGTTATCACACTTGCTTCGACTATCGGTTTGAATCTTATTTTGGCCGTTGATCACAACACATCGATAATAATCACCCCCTGCCTTAATGTAATCATTATCCATTAATTCTGTACGGAAACTGGTACCAGAACCAGTAATAACTCCCTTACCGTCACTAGTGATACCACCAGTAATTTGTGTTAGTACAGGATCAATATTACAACTAAAACCATTCTTACCAATGAAAGATTTGACCGTATTGGTCAGACGAACACCGTCATTCAATCGAATATCGTAGATGTATAAACGATAGACGCCTTTAACTGGATCGTGAACAGCTCCATTATCCCACTCTAAACCGCGACAGCGACATGTGCCAATTTGATTGCCTTTAACGCCGGACGAACCAATATCAGTCATTTGGTCATAGATGGCCAATAGTCCAGCATCAGTCGAGTCAACTAATGGTGGTACACCAACGATGTTACTAACGCGAATATAGTTACCAACACTTGGTGTCAATAGCACACTTTCTTTGCTAGCAGTTTCACGCGCTTTATCGATCGAAATCCAACTCGTACCAACCTTTTCGATTTCAAACCCTCGAACATACGCTTTGCCACTTTCAAGGCCAATGGCAATTTTGTTGGGGTTGCCACTATCAAGTTTAACTGTTGCAGTTGCTTTGACTGCGTTGTCTTCACTACCTGGGCAAATACAACCGTCAGTGCGACCATGACCACCTTCAAAAGTCACCTTGACGTCGTCAAACAAATATCCACTACCGTAACTATCAACTAGAACGCGAACAACCTTGCCTTCTGAAATTACAGCTGTTGCAGAGGCACCACTGCCAGAATTTGATGTGATGCTGACAAACGGCGGATCAACATAACCATTACCACCATCGATCACATCAATAGAAACAACTTTGCCTTCTGCAGGGTAAACGCCATTATTAAACTTTGGTGATGGAGTAAATTCCCATTGAACACCACCATCTGACTGTTTACCGTCTGTCCAGTTGGGCCCATCACCAACAGGACTGGTGCCAGCAGTGCGTGCAGTGTAACAGTTACCATGATTGCGAACAACATCACCAACCAAATATTTGGATCCAGCTTTCCACTGGCCACGATCATTACTACGATGTTCGCGAACACATGCTTTGAAAGGACGAACTGTGTAGTCGCCACTTTCATCATACGTACGTCGAGCAAGCGTCTTTTCTAATTCATTATATTCAGTTTTTGTCTGTTGTTTGATGATTCTGCCAGCCTGAATTTGACCAAGCTCAATAAACTTGTCATTGTCGACCTTACTGGCGAGATCAACCTTCGCAAGTTTAAGTTCCATCTTGAAACGATGAGCACCAGGAGCTGCATAGTTGTAGCTGCCAATAGCATTGTCAAGAAGCGTTTTGTCTTCTTCTGGGGTAACGATCGTTTCGAACACTTGAAGACCAATACGATAACTTGGAACATTATCATACTTGTCCAAAACAAGTGTTTGAGCATCAACTAATGCAAAGTAGCCATGGATATAATAAATTCCTCGTTCGATTTGTGCAACACTAGCGATCCCAATAGCATCATCTTGATCAAGGATTTGAATCGACGATACCGCCAATTCTTCGAACGATTCACCAGGAGCCCATTGTGCCGTTTTACCTGTGTTAGAATCACCAGCGACGAAACGAACATACATCGTCGTTGGATCGTCACCAGACGCATTTTCAATATGAGCAACAGTTCCTTTGACCTTACTGCTGGTACCAGTTAACGTTCGACCAATCAATTGAGATGGATCACGCATTGAGGTGTCAATCTTGACATAACTGATCCCAGTATCAAACGACATCTCACCGTCTAATACACGAGCACCAGCCTTAAATTGATGGCTGCCAAATCGCTCGATTTGACCTTGAAGAATCGATTGAACTGCATGAAGCTCTCGGCTTTGCAGTGGCATCGAAGGCTTGAACAACACAGACAAGAATTTTTTGTTCTCATCATAGTCGTTAAAATATGGCTTTTGCTTCGCAACAAACATTCGTTTATATGTCCAAAAGAAAAACGGTTAATACACTACGTATTTTGTTAAAATTACTTAAGAGCTCAATTGAGGAACATAACTAATACAAAATATTTCAAATATTACCTGTGAAATTCAAAGCTGTTGCGTTAATGGGTGGTGGTAAAGGCGAGTATGATATCTCTTTACAATTCACCGAACCAAAATATGGTAAGGTTACAGTGACTCATCCATCCAAATCCAAACCAAATGTTGTCGTCAATATATCATCTAACGTTGTGGAAGAAGATTATGGAAACACCACGTATAGTATTGGTGCAGTTTCTGTGGCTACTGTCAAAGGACAAACTATTCAAGTGAATAGTGTTAGTAATAACAACTGGTCCTTTATCATGCCGGCTAATGATGTCATCATCACAGCATCAGAAATTAGACAGACAAAACCTTGTCTCGATGCAGACACTCTTGTTACACTTGCAGATGACCGACAGATCAAATTTCGCGATTTGACTGAAGATGATATTGTTAAGGTGTGGGATTTTGATAAAGGTGAATTCGCTGCTGCAAAATTGCTTTGGTTACCACCTGTTCAAGTTGCTAAAAACTATTACGAAATCACATTGAAAAATGATGTGATTATTAATTAAATTAATAATCACAGAGCGTTCTGCCCAGAAACCGGACGTTTCGAGCGAATGAAAGAATCAGTTGGAAGATGTGTTTGGCACGTTACTGGTCCTTCAAAAATAGTTAATGTTCGTTTTGTCAATCGACAGATCGAATATCGCAATGCAATTAGCTTCCATCATATGAACATTATCACAAATGGCGTTCTGACAAGCACAGGATTTAATAATCTATACCCAATTAAGGATATGAAATATATTAAAACTGATAGGCCCTTACGCACCGAAGATGAGTTTGAATTAGATCGCCGTTGGTATCAAGGCCTTCGTTTATATGAACATTATACAAAACCTAGTGAAGCACGAAATTGCATTACAATTTCGTGGGGAGGTGACGAATGGCTGATTGCGTAATTGTCAAACAACCAAACCCACAAATCTCACAACCAGTGGCAGAACAATATAATCCAATTAAAATGTTTGATGGTGAAGTTGTGGTGATGCCATATGGCTATTGTACGGTCAATAAAATGACAAGTGGCGTTGTTGGAAAATTAAAAGAAGACTATTTGTACCCACAGTACCTATTTTTTGATGCAGGTTGTGGCCAAACGGTGTTGGAATTTGATCAACAATTACCTGATAATTGGGAACAAGTGTATCAAAAAGTTGCCAATGAACCTTTTGAGGATCCAGAATTAGATGCGTTGCTGCCCGATGAAGTGTTTCAATTTGAACAGGCTTTTACATTGGTCAAACAACTTGAAACATATATTAAAAATATACAACAGTATAAAGAAACGGGCATCGATGATGATTATATCAACTCTCAAATCATTCCGGAATTAATTCCTTATATTGAAGGCCAGTTGCCAGTTGAACAGCTGACTGTAATTGATGATACCCAGGAAGCCGTCATTAATCGAGGTATGCGTGCACCCTCAATAACTGTGGATGGTGGAATTATTGTTAATCTGGGGGGGGAATTCAAGAGAATTCCTGCTCAACAAATCTGCAGATCAACTCTATAACACACAAGAGAGAGAGAGTTGTTCAAAAGAACGGTATACCGAGAAACGCCTTATGGAAAGTATTAGCCCGGGCAGGAAGCAAATAACATTATTACTTCCTCGATTTGGAAGTAAGACGTAAATGTCAAACACAACAGAAAATGTCAAACAAAGCAGTAATAATTCATTGTAACGCAAAGCAGAATTCACAAATCACACAATACGTTCTAAACAAATATGGAGCGTTGTGTACAAACAAATCTGATATTGAGCAAATCATCAGATTGGCTAAAATTAGTCAAGAGTACGCAAAACGACGTCGTGCCTATATTGCGAAACGTTTCCAAGAAGAGATTGGCATCAAAGCAGTCAATCAATACGATGCTTCGCACCAACTTACCGATGACGACAATACGCATTATATTACAGCTCAACGAGCTAAAGTTGGCGATTGTGTGATCTATAATGATCCAATTGTCAATAAGGTTCATATCTTTGAAGGATTGGGTAACGAAGCATGGAACAACGCCGCTCCAGGATCGACATTATTCAATTATGATGAAATACCTTATGATATCGAGATGTTTAAGCGAGTGATTGCACCAACGGCAAAGTATTTGAAATCACTTGACACATTGTAATCGATAGTGTATAATCAGTATCGTATTATTGATAGTGAACAACTGTGAGTGCAAACCACAGATGGTTTAGCATCGTGGCAGTTCACACAATATTGTATAATTGGATTAAGATCAATACGAAGCCACAGACGCTTAAGTATCGTGGCGGTTCACGAGCTAATATGGATATAGAAAAGTACGTCGACGAACGCAATCGTTTTCATTTTAATGGATACAATTTTCCAGAGCTTTATGCATGGTCTCTAGGTCATGCTGGGGCTCGTTATGATGGCAAGTTCTGCAGTCAATGTTATATTGACGATATGACCAAAAAATGTCGCCATATGATTGCACCTGGCAATATCATTGAACACACTACGCAAGGTTTTGTGGTGATCAGATAAAAGGAAAGGCCGGTTCGAACCGGCCTTTTTATTATTCGTAAGACTCTTCGTCTTCTTGATCTTCATCAGAGGAATCTTCTTCTTCCTCTTCTTCTTTTTCCTGCTCTTCTTCATCTTGTTCAGAATCTTCGAGCTCTTCATCGACGACTTTCTTAATTTCATCATAGTCGTCCATGACAACAACTCGATCGTCCTTACCAAGCTCGCTGATCTTTTCAACCATATGATGAAGTACTTCATCGTTATCTTCGATTTCTTCATGAACAAGTTCAAAAAGACGCATCAGAAGGGCGCCACTAATACAAACAATGTCCTTTGGCTTTTTATCTTCCTTTTCGGCTTCATTGAGTTGGAGCGCTTCTGTAAGGTATTGTTCAAAATCCATTTTAATTTTTCCTTTTGACTGATCTGAACCACCACGATGCTAAAGCATCAATGGCTTCGTATCGATCTTAATCCAATTATCCAACAAAGCTAACATTGTTGGCAACTGGGATCTCAACGTTATTTTTATAGATACGGGCGTTCCAACCGCATCTTCGATTTTATTTTAAAGACTTAATAGTCTCAATCCTTCGGCGAGAATGTTTTGGGCTGCGTTGATGTCTCGATCATGAACACAGCCGCAATTAGGACAAACCCATTCTCGAACGTTTAAAGGCATCTCTGAAACCTTGCAACCACAAGCGCTGCATGTTTTAGATGAAGGGAAGAAACGATCGATCTTTACCAACGATCCTCCATACCACTTTATCTTATATTCAAGCATGTTTGTAAACTGATACCAACCTTCGTCAAGCAAACTTTTAGCGAGTTTATGGTTACGACTCATTTTGCTAATTGCAAGATCTTCGATACTAATCACTTGGTTTTCATTGACTAGAATCGTCGATAGCTTTTGATTTGCATCTTTACGGCAATTTGAGATATAATCATACAAACGAGCAATCTTTTGCTTTAGCTTCTTGTAGTTATTGGAACCCCTTGCTTTCTTTGATAATGCTCGTTGCATTTTCTTCAGCTTAGATTCCATTGAACGTAAGAATTTTCGGGCAGGAATTTTGTTTCTATTGCTATCGGTGAAAAAGTCGATCACGCCGAAATCCAAGCCAATAACACCATCTTTTTCAATCTTTTGAGGAGCTACTGTTTGACAAAAAAAAGCTAATATACCATTTTCCGGTAGCTTCTCTTATAATCGTGTAGCTTTTAATAATCCCCTCAATCTTTCGATGCTGCTTGAATTTGACCAACATCTTTAGATTAGGGATCCATACTCGATTGTTGTCAAAACGACAGTTCCTTATAATACTAGGGCTACAAGGAACGGTAAACGATTGATTGGATTCGTGTTTTGATTTGAATTTAGGGTACCCACCAAGTCCTTTAAAAAATCGTTTGTAACCGTCTAATAAGTTGGCTAATGAGTTTTGAAGGGTGTGAATTGGAACCTGTTTCAGATAATCATGCTCACCATCAGCTTTCAACTTGGTTATCATTGAAAACATCGAGCTACGATTAACAAACTTTCGGTTACCAGCTTCATATTGCTTAATCGATATCGAGCGTCACATTGAACACTTTACGACAACAACCAAACCATTGATTGAAGATCGATTGAACTTCTCGATTTGGATAAAGGCGATACCGATACGCTTTATAAATAACTTCAGACATGATACAACCATTACTTGTATTCGTGTTGATTGAAGGAAGGAAACTGCGAATTTCCTTCCTTTCTTGTTATCTATATTTAGTACCTTTTTATTCCGCTCGTTTGCCACGATGCTAAAGCATCTGTGGTTTTCTTGCGTGAATCGTTATCAAATGTCCCACCCCTACTTATTTCACTCAGTTACTACTATTATGCAGCTGGACTGACAAGTGGTGTCTTGTTGACATCAACAGTTGAACTATCACTGTTCAACGCAATAGTGATCTTATACTTGCAAACTTCATCATTTGCTGTATCAAGACCAACTGTCATCAAGATAATGTCGTTAGAGCCATCAGCCTTAAAAGCGCAATATTGGACAGGGATCTTATAATCCTTGCCAGTGCTTGTAAAGTGAAGATAAACGACCTTATCACCAGTAATTACCTGACCAACTTGTTCAATTGTTTCACAACCAAACCAATTAGCAATTGCAGCTTCAGTGTAATTTGGTTCTGGTCTCAAAGGAATATTCACAAACACAGGAGCTTTGACAGCAGCTTCGACAATTGAATTAACTTCAGTCTTAGCAACATAATCGCCCTTAGGTTGATATCCGTTGAGCTCAGTCTTGGTAGCGTACTTCTTATCACCAGCGGTCGTATCGAGCTTACTACCAAGCAACTGACCAAGATCAGTAGTGTTTGTGTAATCACGTTTGAGAGCTTCGTCTGTAACAAAACCAGCAATCTCAGACTTCAACGCAAACGTTGCCAACTTAGCAGTAAGTCCCTCAACCTCACCTTCTTGATGAGTATGAGAAGCAGCAGCTTTACCGTTAAGCTCTTCCTTAGTAGCGAGACCAGTAATTGCTGATTTCAGTGCATACTTGCCATCAGCATCAGCAACGGCGATCTTATCATCAAGTGCCTGCTGTAAGCCTGTTACGTTTTCAATTGCATGAACGTGAGAAGCTTGTGCAAACTTCGAAGCTTCAGAAGCTTCCATCTTGCTGTCAAGATCGCTCTTCAGAGCAACACCTTCAGTACCAGTGACACTAGTCCAAGCAACGCTATCGGCGACCTTAGCAGATTCAGCCTTACCACCAACATCGAGTTTAGCATCAAGCTTGTCTTGAAGATCGGTAATATCAGCAGCTACATGAGTGTGTGCAGCTTCAGCCTTGGCTTTAAGACCGTCAGCAAGAGCCTGTTTAGTTGCATACTCAGCAGCCAAAGCTTCAGTCGTCATGTAGCTAGCAAATTTAGCATCAACCGCTTCTACCTCAGACTTAACTGCAATTGCTTCAGTACCGGTAACGTTTGCCCAAGCAACACTATCGGCGACCTTAGCAGATTCAGCTTTACCTTTAATTGCAAGATATGCTTGATCATGGTTATGATCACGTGTTGCAAACTTAGCAGCTTCACTAGCAGCCATCTTGGCATCAAGTGCAGCCTGAAGACCAGTGACATTGTCAACAGTGTGGGTATGAACCACAGCTGCCTTACCATCAAGTAAACCATTGAGTGCTTCAGTAGTTGTATAACCAGCAAACTTATCGTCTACGGTCTTAACTTCACTCTTAAGGGCATAATCGCCAACTGCCTGTTTACCATCTAAAGCATCCTGGAGACCAGTGATGTTTTCGATCGTGTGAGTATGAACCTTATCAGCCTTGCCAGCAAACTTACCATCAACCGCTTCGATCTGTTTCGTAACTTCTGCCTTCTTAGCATATGTCGTTTCTGCAGTCTGGGCATGTTGATTCAAAGCTTCGCTTGCTGCTTGTTTAGTTTCTGTGATCTTAGCTTCAACAGCTTCGGTCGTAGCATAAGGAGTAAGGTTGATAACTGAACCGAGCTTGTCCCACTTCTTACCGTCCCAGGCAACATTCATTCCGGTATCTTCGACGTTATACACATCACCAATGACCTGATCTTGCTTTGGAAGCTGATCTTCAGCAGCAACGCTACCCTTGAACCGATAAATGCTTGCTAACTTACCATCAACTTCGCCTTTGGTGTAGTAATCACCAAACTTGCCCGTTAATGTCGCATTAACACCTTCGAGCTCTACCTTAGTAGCAAGCAATGCAACTACAGCTTCTCGTGCAGCCTTTTCACCCTCAACAGCGGCAGTATACCCTTGGGTAACCTTGGTTTCCAATGCTTGGTCAGCAGCACCAAACGCTTCTGTAACATCAGTCTTAACCTTAGCTACCGCAGCGTCATTAGAACCCTTATAAGCATTGAGCGCACCCTCTACTTCAGTGACCTTTGTAGTGACTTCAGTCTTGGCAGCTTCAATTGCTTTGGTATATTCGCCGGTAACCTTTTCGTCTGCAGCCTTAAACGCGTTCTTCGTTTCAGTGATTGCATCTTGGCGAGCAGAGGTTTCGTCACCAATTGATTTGGTTAATTCGGCAACCTTTGGTTCGTAAGTTTCAGTCTTGAACGTTTCAAACTTCGTGTCAAGTGTCTGACGAGCCTGAGCTTCATCAGCATCTGCCTGTTTAAGAGCGTCAACATCAGTCTTGTACTGACCAGTCTTGAATGAATCAAAATCAGCAGCTGCAAGCTTCGCATCGATCTTAACATTCAGCTGTTCTTGGAGTTGGGTATCGGCAGCAGCAAATTCACCACGAACCTTAGCAAACTCAGCAGTGTTGGCTTCACTATGAGTTGTCAAATCACCAGCGACTTTCTGAACAGCCTGTTCGCGAGCAGCCTTTTCAGCTTCGTCTGCAGCTTGGAACGCAGCAGTAACCTTAGCACATTCAGCAGTGATCGCTTCGGTGTTGGCGGTCTTGAATGTTTCAAAAGCCTGTTCATGTGTAGTAAGCTTACCAGCAACATCAGCTACTGCAGCTTCACGAGCAGTCTTCTCGCCTTCAATAGCAGCTTCGCGATCCTTAACTTCTTGAGTGATCGCGGCGACGCGGGCATCAGTTTCTACTTTGATTGCTGCATCACGATCGACAACTTCTTGCGCGAACTTACCATCAACAGTTTGCTGATACTTGGTGAATACAGCGTCATGACTATCAACTTTGCCTTCTACACGAACGATTTCGTCCTTATTAGCATCGATCTTAGGTTGAAGTTCAGACTTAGCCTGGGCAACCTTACCGTCGACGCTTTCAATAGTTGCATAAGCAGAAAGGTCAATTGGGCCACCAAGTTTGTCCCACTTTTCACCATCCCAAGCAACATTAGCGCCATCAGCATCAACGTTCCAGACGTCACCAACTACGTTTTGTTCCTTAGGCAATTCGTCTTCAGTAGCCACACTACCCTTATAACGATAAACACTAGCAACTGCACCAGCTAACTTTTCTTCAACTTCAGCCTTAGTTGCTAAAGGCGTAAGATCAGTCTTAAGCGCAAATGTTGATTTATCAGCTTGATAGATGCTCTGATCAAGCTTTTCACCCAAAGCATGCGTAACTGTATTAGTGTATGCTTCATGAGTGGTCTTGTCGAGCTTTTCAGCTAACGTCTTAGCAGTAGCTTCCACATGAGCATCGTAGACGTTCTTTTCGACCTTTGTTTCTTTTAGCTGCTTAACTGCTTCGTTGTCAGCCTTAACTGCGAGAGCTTCATTAACTTCAGTCTTAATTGCAAACGTTGCCTTGTCAGCAATATAGGTTTCTTTTTCAACCTTAGCTGCAAGTGCATCAACAAGACCTTCAGTATCAGCAATTACATGGCTGTGAATCTTTTCAGCCTTTTTGGCAAGCTCAAGATTGACATATGTCTTATCAGCTTTAACAGCTAACTTTTCATCAACAACAGCCGTTAGAGCGAAAGTACCCTTATCTTTACCATATTGTACAACAAACTGATCAAATTCAGGCTTGTTAACATAAGAACCGGCCGGTTGCTTAGCATCAAGAGCAACCTCGATTTCTTTCTTTGCTGCTTCAAAATTGGCTGTAGAAACCTTGTTATTGAGTTCAGAAACAATGACGCCTTTATCAGTCTTATATGTTTCCTTATCAACGCGCTTATTGATTTCAGCTTCAAGTGCCTTCTTATCAGCTTCGTGTTGTTCGGCGTTGACCTTAGATGCTAGTTGTTGGACGACAAAATCTTGATCTGCTTTGGTATCAAGTGCTTGTTGATTTTTGGTCTTAAACTGATCAAAAGAACCACAGTGTTCATTAAGAGCTTCAATGGTGGCTTTCTTAGACAATTCAGCATCAACAGACGTCTTGTCAGCCTTAGGAGCAACCGCATCGGCAATCTTTTGGGCAACCTGTTCAATGGTATCATAGCCACTGAGATCTACAACCCCACAAAGAGCATCCCATCCACTGCCATTCCAAGCGACATTGTCACCAGCATTGATGTGATGTTCTGCGTCTGGTTGAACAACGTTCCACACATCGCCAACTTGAAGATCTTCCTTAGGAAGTTCAGCATATGTTTCAACACTACCTTTGTAGTGGAAAGCACCAGTTAACTTACCGTCGATTTCAGACTTAGTGTATACACTGTTGCTTAACTGAAGAACATTACTCTTAACCTTTTGAATTTCGCCGTTAGTTTCCGTTTTAAACGCTTCAAAAGACTCGAGTGGTGTCTTTGTATTAACTTCACCACTAAGCGTTTCTACACGTTTTTTAACCGCTTCTACACCAGCTTCAACACCAGGTACCTTGTTGGCCTTAGTGATCAAATCGACGAGCTCAATTTCGTGCATTTGACCTTCAGCATCACGACGCTTGAGATCGAATCGAGATGGAGTGATCATTAGAAGGCTAGCTTCTTTACGATCGCTTGGTTTGTAGTTGGTCATCACTTGAATAAGCTGGCTACCAACATACACACCACCTTGTGAACCAGTGGGATTAGTTTCAGATGAAGAGAGCCTTACTTCATCATCTGCGGTACTCACAGCAACAGTACTATGTCGACCAGTCGTTTTTGCAGAAACAAACTTCGCATCACTTTCTTTGTGATAATCCGCGATCTTTTTATCAATTAAAGCATTAGTTGCTGTTTCTGAACCAGAGATATCATCAAGAGTAGCAACCACCTTACCATCATTGATCGTCACCTGACCATCAAGAGAGTTAAGGTTCATTGAAACTTGAGAAGAACCCAGGTCGACCTTATTCCACTTGCTTACCATTGCAACGTTAACACCTCGACCATCAGTAGTAACACCACTGATTGAATCAGCATTAGCGAGTTGAATCGTCTTACGTTCTGCAGGATCAACACCGGCGGAGAATTTCTGGAATTCAGGATAATCGCCAACCGGTTGTTTTGTGGCTAACTGTTCATCAGCATAGGACTTGACAGATTCAATAGAAGCGTTGAGTTGTTCTTTGGCGTTATCAATTCGAACACCAAGAGAATCAATAGCGCTATTAACGGTTTCAAGTTTTCCTTCAAACTTCGTGTTCAGTTGACCAGCAGCTTCACCAACCTGCTTAACAGTAGCTACCGTTTCTGTATCGTTAATCGTGACGATACCATCTTTAGCGTTTAAGTTGGTTTCAATCTGCGCAGAACCAAAATCAGCCTTGTCCCACTTGCTAACCATTGCAAGGTTAACGCCAAGGCCTTTGGTGGTTACCCCAGAGATGGTATCATAATTGGCCAACTGAATCGTTTTGCGATTTTCATCACCAAATTCTTGATATTTGACGGCCTTAGAATCTAAAGTTGCTAGCTTTTCAGCTGTAGCTTTTTGTTCAGCATCTACACTATCAATTGCAACTTTGTTCTTGGTGACGATATCGTTTAGAGCGTCGATCGCGTCACCGTTTTGTTCAATTGCATCAGCAACTTCTTTGATAGTGTCAAGTGTTTCAGGAGCACCATTAACAAGATCAGCAACCGCCTTATCAATTTCCTTGACGATTGTGCTACCTTCAGGAACATCGATTTTAGCAACCTTAGGAGCAAATTCGTCCAACGTTGACTTGTTAGAAGCAACGTCACTAACAATCTTGGGAATCGTTGTTGTAGTAAGATCTACGAGTTCGTTTTCGTTACTATCAACCTGACGACTCATCTTTGTCAAGTCGCTAGCGTAGAGTTTATCGCCGCGACCCCAAGACATTGATGTGTAATTGTCAGCCATTCGTGATTGATTTGTTTTCTTCATGTTTTATTTCCTATGATGTTTATTGATTATTAACCAAGGGTGATAGAACCATCTACTGGATCAAAAATCAACTGACCATCAGAAGGATCAAGACCTTGCCCAGGCTGGAATGATTCACCAGCATCACCACTAGTGCCGTCAGGACTATGGAAATTCTTAACACTGACTAACAATTCACACGTGATCATTGGATCACGTTCTTTGCGATCGACAGAACGCCAACGATACCAACCAGGCTGCTTAAGACCAACAGAACGAAGAACCTTTGTAGTTTTACGATCATTGTCAATCATTTCAAGAGTAACAGGAACCATCGCAACTTCAGAGCCTGGAGTGAGATGCTTGTTGTACATGAATTTGACAACAAAGAATAGACCTTCTTTACCTACTGAACCTTCTTCAAATGTATAGTGCATTGAAGGAGAAACAGTAGCTACCGTGAAAACGAGACCCTTATTATCAACAAGAACGTTATCAAAATCGTTGCAAGGAATAAACATAACCTTGTCACCTTCAACGAATTGAGTAGAGGCTTTGCTGAAATCTAATGATCCATCTTCAAGAGTAGCGCGCTTGAGATCGATCACTGTGGTACGTGCGTACCAATGAGGCATACTGGCTGCAATCTCCGTTGCATTACCAATACTAGTATTCCAAATTTTCATTTATCTTTACCTTTTGTTAACAAAAGAATACGAATTATAATTTGACGGTCAAATAACAACCAAATTATCATAATACTTAAAAAGAAAGGGTGAAAACATTTTCACCCTTTGAATTCAATACTCAGTGTCGATTATGCTACATTATGACTGAATCGTTCTTGTTCAATTTTACGAACAATTGGTACCATCTTACGCTGAAGTGCATTAATAAGAGCAGGTTTAGAATCGACAATCTTTTCGACTCGCTCACGATCACTATAACCGAGCTCGTTAAATGGTTTGTTACCAGCGAACTTGCTCTTTAACATTCGAATTGCAAGACGTCTTGCACGCTGTTGAATCTTTTCAGGAGAAGCACGTTTCATCATTGCGATCTTACGTTTTAGAGCGATCTGTGAAGCTTTGGCTCGCATTTTAATCGCTTTACGAAGACGCTGTTGAATTGAAAGTGCTTCACGAAGTTGACGTGGATCAGTGCAGTCAAGAATTTCCTGATCAATCTTACATTGACAATGTGCAAGCTCATCATCACTATAGTCGGCACAAGCACAATATTCAGGATCCTTCATAAATTGATCCTGATCACCATATTGCACATCAAGTTCACCATCATCATAATAATTAACAAAATCATCTAAAGGAACTGTAGCAAGGAACTTATCGATATCATCATAAGTGATTCCATTTTCACGATCATAATCATTATCGTCAAGATCTAAGTCGTCCCACTCAACTTCTTCATCAACATCATCACAAAGATCAGACTTTGTTAACTGAATATCAGCCCAACTCTTGAGATCTGGGGTGCCATTGTACTTTTGAGCAACGTAATCCCAGATTGGACTCGAAATTGTGCTGGTATAAAGATCACACAACTCTTCTTTAAGATCTTCCTGAGATTCAGGAAGAGTATCTTCAACAGATTTTGCCAATTTTTTAGTTTCCTTATCTTTTTCCAACTTTTCAATAGCGGCCTCAATAGTGTCCTCAGGCTGCTCTTTCGCTTTAATTCCAACTGCCTTTGCAAGCAAATCAGCTAGAGTTTGAATGTCTTTTTCTTTCATTATAGAAAGTAGCTAGTAGTATTGTTCAATAACAATACTTAAAAATAGCGACCATTCATATAATGGCCACCAATTGCTTTTTGTTTCATATTTTTCAAAAGATCTGTAAAACCTTGATCAGGTTTCTTTCCTCGCATCTCATCAAATGAGAGCTCACAGGCCACAGGTACCTGAACAATATGAGGATTTTCTTTAAGATAATGTTCTCGTTCACTAATACCCATACGTTTTTCAAACGTACAGTTGGTGTTAATATCTTTAAATCTATACGTTGGCATATTCTAGAATATTTGCTTATGGTCATTCATGAGTATTATATCTATGAATGATTTCTTTGAATTATATTTTCTTTTTGTTTTACATCTAGGGAACGTAGTGACCTAGATGTGTTAGATCTGAACGTTAGTGAAGATCTAACAGATTAGGAAATCTTTAAAAAATTCTAAAATTTTTATTTTTAACTTTTATCCAATTTTTAATTTCTCCTAATAATAATTGATTATCTAATTTTTTTAAAT
>SKEP01000346.1_pt1 | contig 30868 bp, 20 predicted proteins | sample 4826901 | NCBI WGS metagenome assembly SKEP01 (sample SAMN11008806, study PRJNA524170) | human gut metagenome | biome: Human fecal sample; material: Feces; isolation source: fecal sample from pouch patient p4, p43, p49, p54, p55 | host: Homo sapiens | place: Israel: Tel-Aviv | collected 2014-03-20
TCGGTCCTACCGGAACCGGTGCAGCAAAACATATCAACACAGGTCTTGATCTTGCTGGTGGTGTCAGCATTACCTACCAGGCCAAGGAGAGCAATCCGACAAGCGAAGAAATGTCAGATACTATCTACAAGCTCCAGAAGCGTGTAGAGCAGTACAGTACAGAGGCTCAGGTATACCAGGAAGGATCAGACCGTATTACAGTTGAGATCCCTGGTGTTACAGATGCAGATACTATTCTGAATGATCTGGGTAAACCAGGTTCCCTGTATTTCATCACAAAAGAAGATGCTGACGGAAACCAGAACTTTACTACAGGACAGGATGGGTATGTTCTATCCAGAAGTATGGATGAGATCAAAGAATCCGGAAGTGTTGTTCTGGAAGGTTCTGATGTGGCAGATGCACAGGGCGGTGCCATCCAGAATCAGAGCACAAGTGCCAAAGAATACGTAGTAAGCCTTACACTTACTTCTGACGGCGACAACAGCGGTAAAGAGAAATTTGCCGAAGCTACAAAGAATAACGTAGGCAAACAGATCGCCATTGTATATGATAACAATATCATCAGTGCTCCGAACGTAAATGAAGAGATCTCCGGTGGAAAAGCACAGATCAGTGGAATGTCTGATCTGGAAGAAGCGCAGAACCTTGCTTCTTATATCCGTATCGGTTCCCTGGGACTGGAACTGGAAGAACTTCGTTCCAGCGTTGTAGCTGCACAGCTTGGTGAAGAAGCAATCTCCACAAGTGTTCTTGCAGGTGCGATCGGTCTGATCATTGTTATTATCTTCATGATCATTGCATACCGTGCACCTGGTGTAGTTGCAGGTGTTGCACTGATCCTTTATACCTCATTAATGCTGATCACACTGAATGCCTTTGACATTACCCTTACCCTGCCGGGTATCGCTGGTATTATCCTTGGTATCGGTATGGCGGTGGATGCCAACGTTATTATTTATGCACGTATCCGAGAGGAAATCGGCGCAGGGGTATCTGTAAGAAATTCCATCAAATCCGGTTTCAGCAAAGCTTTCTCCGCAATCTTCGATGGAAACATTACAACTTTGATCGCATCTTTCGTGCTGATGTGGCTTGGTTCCGGTACAGTTAAGGGATTTGCTTATACGCTTGCCCTTGGTATCGTGATCTCCATGTTTACAGCACTGGTTGTATCCAGATTTGTAGTGAATGCACTTTATGCAGTTGGTGTACGTGATCCGAAGTTCTACGGATCTACAAAGGCATGCAAATCAATTAATTTCCTTGGAAAGAAGAAAGTATTCTTCATTATTTCCATTATCCTGATCCTTTGCGGACCAGTAGCGATGCTCGCAAATTCACATGCAGGAAACAAAGCATTAAATTACAGCCTTGAGTTTTCAGGCGGTACCTCTACAACAGTTACATTTAACGAAGATATGGACATTAAGACCATTGACTCTGAAGTAACTCCTGTTGTAGAAGAGGTAACAGGCGACAAGAACGTTCAGCCTACAAAGGTAGTGGGAACCAATCAGGTGGTGATCAAGACACGTTCTCTGAATCAGAGCGAGCGTGAAGCTCTTCAGAACGCGCTGGTTGAGAAATTCGGTGTAGATGAGAGCACAATCTCCACAGAGAGTATTTCTTCTACCGTAAGTAGTGAGATGCGCCGTGATGCCATCGTAGCCGTTATCGTAGCTACAATCTGCATGCTTCTTTACATCTGGTTCAGATTTAAAGATATCCGTTTTGCAAGCAGTGCGGTACTTGCACTTCTTCATGACGTCCTGGTTGTACTTGCATTCTATGCAATTGCCAGAGTATCCGTAGGTAATACATTTATTGCATGCATGCTTACTATTGTAGGTTACTCGATCAACGCAACAATCGTTATCTTCGACCGTATCCGTGAGAACCTGCACAGCGGTTCCCGTGAGAAACTGGAAGAGATCGTAAATACAAGTATCACTCAGACACTTACAAGAAGTATTTATACTTCTTTCACAACTTTCATTATGGTAGCTGTTCTTTACGTTATGGGAGTTTCTTCTATCCGTGAATTCGCAGCACCTCTGATGGTTGGTGTTCTTGTTGGTGCATATTCTTCTGTATGTATTACAGGTGCATTGTGGTATGTAATGAAGAAGAAATTCACAGGAAAAGGACAGCCGGCAATTGCCACAGCTTCCACAGCCGGAAATTCTTCTTCCAAACCGAAAAAAGCCCGTGATGTATCACAGAAAGATCCGACTCAGCCAAAGAAGAAAAACAGAAAAAGAGTAGCTGAGCGTCTGGCAGCAGAGGAAGCTGCAAAGGATCAGCAGAATGAACAGGAACAGAAATAAACAGATATGACACATAAATATCCCGAGGCAGCAATGCCCCGGGATGTTTTATATAATAAAGATATGCAGGAGAATATCAGATGGAAAAATGGGTAGTGACAGCTAAGAGAGCAGATTTTCAGGCAATTGGAGAAAAGTTTCATATTGATCCGGTGATTGCCAGGCTGATCAGAAACAGGGATGTGACAGACGAATCGAAAATCAGGGAGTATCTGACAGGAACCATAGAAGACCTTCCATCTCCGTGGCTGATGAAGGATATGAGAAAAGCCGTGGATATTCTGAAGGAGAAAATATCTGCACAGGCTAAGATACGAATCATCGGAGATTATGATATAGATGGTGTTACTTCCACTTATGTACTGCTAAAAGGACTTACAAGGATTGGTGGGAAAGTGGATACTTATATTCCGGACAGAGTAGCAGACGGATACGGAATCCATGAACACCTGATCAACAGGGCAGAAGAGGACGGGATCGATACGATCGTTACCTGTGACAATGGAATTGCAGCTGCAGCGGAAATAGATATGGCAAGAAAAAAGAATATGACGGTGATCGTAACGGATCATCATGAGATTCCATACAGGGAAATAAACGGGACACGGCAGGTGCTCCTGCCTCCGGCCAACGCAATCCTCAATCCGAAGCAGTCCGACTGTGATTATCCGGAAAAAGGACTTTGTGGTGCAGTGGTTGCCTTTAAACTGATCATTGCACTGTATGAAGAATATGGAATCTCGAGGAAAGAACTGGAGGATTATTATGAACTTGCAGCGATTGCAACAGTAGGAGATGTGATGGATCTTCAGGGAGAAAACCGTATTTTGGTAAAAGAGGGACTGAGACGTTTAAAGGACACTGAGAATATCGGATTGAGAGAACTGATCCGTGCCAATGGACTGGAGGATATGAAAATCACTTCTTATCATGTGGGATTTGTACTTGGTCCCTGCATCAATGCAAGCGGCAGGCTGGATACAGCTGCACGTTCCCTGGCTCTTCTGAATGCAAAAGACAGGGAGAAAGCCGCCAGACTTGCAGGTGATCTGACAGCTTTAAACCAAAGCCGAAAAGCACTGACAGAGAAAGGAAAAGAAGAAGCCATCCAGATGGTGGAAACGACATCCCTCGGTCAGGACAGAGTGCTTGTGATCTTCCTGCCGGACTGTCACGAAAGTATTGCAGGGATCATTGCAGGAAGGATCAGGGAAAAGTATCACAGACCATCAATTGTACTGACCAGGGGAGAGACCGGGATAAAGGGAAGCGGCCGTTCCATAGAAGGCTATTCCATGTTTGAAGAACTGGTAAAGTGCGCGGATCTGATGACACAGTTCGGCGGTCATCCTATGGCAGCAGGCCTTTCCATGGAAGAAAAAAATGTAGAAGAATTCAGAAGACGGTTAAATGAAAACTGTACCCTTACAGAAGAAGATCTGCGCCCAAAAGTGATCATAGATGTACCGATGCCTGTTTCTTATATAACCAGAGAGCTGATAGAGCAGATCTCTTTACTGGAACCTTTTGGAAAAGGAAATACCAAGCCGGTTTTTGCCCAGAAAGGACTTCGTGTTCTGGAAAGCAGGGTGTTCGGGAAAAACCGAAATGTGGCAAAAGTAAAACTTATGGATCCGTCAGGTACAGTTATGGATGGGGTATACTTCGGGGAAGCAGAAGAATTCGTAAGATTTATAGATGGGAAAGACAGTATTTCTGTAACTTACTATCCGGAGATCAACATTTTCCGGGGACGTGAAAGCATTCAGATCGTAATTCAGAATTATTGTTAGGAGTGGCATGGAGTGGGCAGTAACCCAATGTTATTGTTCACAGGCAATATCATTTACTTAGGGAAATTTCTTACTAAAAAAGAAATTTCCTTTTTTCTTACCAGTAACTCAAAAATTTCTTGACATTACATCAATTTTGTGCGGCTTTTTTCTGATTGACATCAGAAAAAAAGCCAATTAGTTAGAAATGTATTTACGATTTATCATCTAACTAAGGAGGCAAAAATGACTTATTCAAATTTGATGAAACAGGTGCTTATGGCATCCATTGACGAACTTTCCCAAACACCTGAAAACTTTGCGGTCCATCCGGATAAAGATTTTACTCGTAACAGAAAAATTGGCTTTCATGATTTCCTTCTTCTTTTACTGACCATGGAAGATGACTGTTTAAGAGAAGAACTTTACCATTTCTTCGGACGCACGGATGAAACACCATCAAAAGCCGCTTTCTATCACCAGCGTGCAAAATTAAAAGATAATGCACTATGGGAACTTTTGCAGAACTACCGTTATGTCTGTAAAGATGTTCCAATGGATTTTATTTCGGAAACCTTCACAGAATATCTGCTATCCTTACGGATTGTCCGAATTGAGATTGCACCAGGCATTTATGAAAATCTGATTACAAATCTTCCTGATATTGAATTTGATATGGATGACCTCAAGGAACTCTATCATCTCCGATGGGCACAGGAAAATGCATACCGCGACTTAAAATATCCGTTATGCCTGAAAGCATTCCATAGTAAAAAATATACATATATCGTTCAGGAAGTGTTTGCCAGAGCAATCAGGCCTAATAGAACCTTTCGCCGCCAAGCCAGGTTCAAACAACCTATGAGCTTTTGTTACCGATAATGATAACTGCTCATAATTAATATAGACCTTTTATCGATAAACGGGAAGTAAAATATAAATTTTTGCTTACCTTTATTAAGGTTACCCATAAATAGATGTTTTCCAATATTTTTGTTGCATTAAGAAAAATAACAGCTATAAAGAACTACTTTTTGTCAAACAAGATGCATCCGTTTTTAGATAAATCCTTAAATATACTAAGCTTATAGCGCTTGGCGGATATATTTCTATTATTTTTCTCTTAAGTAAATGACATTGGGAGTGAACAGTAACAACCCAATAATTGTTCAGTCAGAAAGACACGCTGCTCTAAGGATTGATTCTGAAATAAAAAGGTGCTATACTATAAAATATTTATGATTTATTATATAAAAAAGTATTTTTATTCATAGATTATAAAGCTTTGGAGGAAATTAAGATGAAAAAAATTGAAGAATACGTAAGAAGCATACCGGATTTCCCGGAACCGGGAATTATTTTCAGAGATATTACAAGTGTTCTGCAGGATGCAGACGGTTTGCAGCTGGCAATCGATTCCATGCAGGAATGTCTGAAAGGCCTTGACGTGGATGTGATCGCAGGTACAGAATCCAGAGGATTTATCTTCGGAGTTCCGATTGCATATAATCTTCATAAACCATTTGTGCCGATCCGCAAGAAAGGAAAACTTCCATGTGAAACAGTATCTGCAAGCTATGACCTGGAATACGGCAGTGCAGAGATCGAGATGCATAAAGATTCCATCAAACCAGGCCAGAAGGTTGCCATTATCGATGATCTGATCGCAACAGGCGGTACCATTGAAGCAGCCATCAAGCTTGTAGAACAGCTTGGCGGAGAAGTAGTGAAAGTTGTATTCCTTATGGAACTTGCAGGATTAAAAGGACGCGAGAGACTGAAGGGATATGATGTAGCATCCGTAATTTGCTACGATGGTAAATAAGCACAGCTGATTGTGCAGGACAGGCAGGTGGGAGCATATGGCAGAGATAACGAAGAGTACAGAAGCAAAGAAAGATGAAATGCAGGTTGAGAAAGAGAAACTGGAATCTGTAAAGAAAGCAGATGCGGCAGTAAAGACCATGCACGATTTTACAAGTCCGGAGGTACTTTATGAAGAACTGATAAACAGTGTCCGGAAGTATCATCCATCAACAGACATCTCCATGATCGAGAAAGCATACAGAGTTGCGAGTGAAGCTCATGAAGGACAGAAAAGAAAGTCCGGAGAGCCATATATCATTCACCCGCTTTGCGTAGCAATCATTCTGGCAGATCTGGAACTTGACAAAGAAACGATTGTGGCCGGCCTTCTCCATGATGCGGTGGAGGATACCTGGATGACCTATGAAGAAGTGGAAAAGGAGTTTGGCTCAGAGGTAGCACTTCTTGTAGATGGTGTTACCAAACTGGGACAGCTGTCTTATTCCGCGGATAAAGTAGAAGTTCAGGCAGAGAATCTGCGAAAGATGTTCCTTGCCATGGCAAAAGACATCAGGGTTATCCTTATCAAGCTGGCAGACCGTCTCCACAATATGCGTACTCTGCAGTATATGCGCCCTGAGAAACAGCAGGAGAAAGCCAGAGAAACCATGGATATCTATGCTCCCATTGCCATGCGTCTGGGTATATCCAAGATTAAGGTGGAACTGGATGACCTGTCACTGAAATATCTGAAACCGGACGTCTATTACGATCTGGTAGAGAAGATTGCCCTGCGAAAGAGTGAAAGAGAACAATTCGTAGGTGCCATTGTAAAAGAAGTCAAGAAACACATGGACGATGCCAACATTAAAGCGCAGGTAGACGGACGTGTGAAACATTTCTTCAGTATTTATAAGAAGATGGTCAATCAGGACAAGACCATCGATCAGATCTACGATCTTTTTGCAGTGCGTATTCTGGTAGACACAGTTAAGGACTGTTATGCAGCTCTTGGTGTCATTCACGAGATGTACAAGCCGATTCCCGGAAGATTCAAAGATTATATTGCAATGCCGAAACCGAACATGTATCAGTCTCTGCATACCACACTGATCGGACCTAATGGACAGCCTTTCGAAATCCAGATCCGTACTTTTGAAATGCATAAGACTGCAGAATATGGTATTGCCGCTCACTGGAAATATAAAGAATCCTCGGACGGCAAAGCACCGGTAGGCAAGAGTGAGGAAGAGAAACTGAACTGGCTACGCCAGATCCTGGAGTGGCAGAGAGATATGTCTGATAATAAAGAGTTCATGAGCCTTCTGAAGAATGACCTGGATCTTTTTGCAGACAGTGTTTACTGTTTTACACCTCAGGGAGATGTAAAAACCCTTCCAAGCGGTTCCACACCTGTAGATTTTGCCTACAGTGTGCACAGCGCAGTGGGAAATAAGATGGTGGGTGCCAGAGTAAACGGCAAACTTGTTCCTATTGAATACCAGATTAAAAACGGCGACAGGATCGAGATCATCACTTCCCAGAATTCTCAGGGACCAAGTCGTGACTGGCTGAAACTGGTAAAGAGTACCCAGGCGAAGAACAAGATCAACCAGTGGTTCAAGAAAGAATTGAAGGAAGATAACATTCTTAAAGGTAAGGAAATGCTGACCCAGTATGCCAGAGCCAAGGGATTTAAGATTGTGAATTACACGAAACCTCAGTATCAGGATGCTGTTATGCATAAATATGGTTTCCGTGACTGGGAATCTGTTCTGGCTGCTATCGGTCATGGTGGTCTGAAAGAGGGACAGGTCTTCAATAAGCTGGTTGAAGCCTATGATAAAGAAAACAAAAAGAACCTCACAGATGAGCAGGTTCTGGAAGCGGCAGGGGAGACCCAGGAGAAACTTCATATTACGAAAAACAAAAGCGGCATTGTGGTAAAAGGAATCCATGATGTGGCAGTACGTTTCTCCAAGTGCTGTAATCCTATTCCAGGGGATGAGATTGTGGGATTTGTTACCAGAGGACGTGGAATTACTATTCACCGTACAGACTGTATCAATGTGCTGAATATGTCAGAGATGGATCGTACACGTCTGATCGAGGCGGAATGGCAGCAGCCGGATACGAAACAGGCTGAGAAATACATGGCGGAGATCCAGGTTTATGCCAACAACAGAACAGGTCTTCTTGTGGACCTGTCCAAGATCTTTACAGAACGTAAGATAGATCTGAGAAGTATTAACAGCCGTACGAATAAACAGGAAAAGGCGACGATCTCCATGAGCTTTGAAATCGGAAGCAAAGAGGAATTAAGATCTCTGATCGAAAAGATACGTCAGGTAGACAGTATTATTGATGTAGAGAGAACTACCGGCTGATAAGAATCCGCAAGGTATAAAAGAAAGGAATTTCTATGAAGAATTTAGAACTGCAGAAATGCATCCTGGGTCCTGTATATACAAACTGTTATTTTCTGAAGAATAAAACTACAGGTGAAATGATTGTGATAGATCCGGCTGATTTCCCGGAGAAAATTTATGAGAAAGTGATACAGATGGGTGGAAAGCCCGCAGCGATCCTGCTGACACATGGACATTTTGATCATATTATGGCGGCACAGGCAGTGAAAGAAAAATACAATATTCCGATCTATGCCTGTCGTCAGGAGGAAGAGATGCTTCGTGAACCTTCTGTGAATATGACAGCACACTATGGCAAAAACTGTTCTATCATACCGGATGTACTGCTGAATGATCTGGAAGTTTTCCAGGTGGCTGGATTTACAATTCAGATAATCCATACACCGGGACATACGAAAGGAAGCTGCTGTTATTATATAGAAGAGGAAGATGTACTTTTCAGTGGAGATACAGTTTTCTACGGCTCTGTAGGAAGAACAGACTTCCCGGGAGGGAGTACCGCAGACATTGTCAGAAGTCTGCATAAACTGGTGGATTCCCTGCCTGAGGAGACAGAAGTATTCCCGGGACATGATGCATCTACCACCATTGGTTATGAAAAGAGGTATAATCCATTTGTATAAAATAGGCATTCTGTTTGAGAACAGAGAATTTGAACATGATGTTTATGAACTGATCAAAGCATTTTATCCCGAAGCGGAGATACATACTCTTTACGAAGATGAGGAAGCAGAGTATGACCTCCGCTTCCGTGTGGAACGGGATAATGACAGTTACCTGATCAGATATGAACGGGACGAAAACAAGGGCGTGATAAGTGCAGCTGTGATCAGGGATGAGAAGATCAGAGATTCTCATAAATTAAGAAAAGAAAATAAGGACAGCATCAAATATGCCCTGTATCAGCTGTTGGTGAAACTGACCGGAAGAACACTTCCGTGGGGAAACCTTACAGGGATCCGCCCTGCTAAACTGGCCATGGGAATGATCGAGTCAGGGATGAAGAATACAGAGGCTGCACAGGAAATGCGAGAGAAATATCTGGTCAGCCCGCAGAAAACTGCCCTTGCCATTACCATTGCAAACAGAGAAAGAGAGATCCTTAAGGACATTGATTATGAGAATGGGTACAGCCTGTATATCGGGATTCCGTTTTGCCCGAGCATCTGTCTTTACTGTTCTTTCAGTTCCTATCCGCTGAAAGTATGGGAGAAGAGGACGGATGAATATGTGGAATCACTTTGCAAGGAGGTAAGGGAAACTGCCCGGATGATGAAAGGCAGGAAACTGGATACTATTTATATAGGCGGCGGTACACCTACCACATTGCTTCCTCATCAGATCAGGAAACTTCTTGATACAGTTGGAGAGTCTTTCGGTTATGAGGGACTTGCTGAATTTACTATAGAGGCAGGCAGACCGGACAGTATTACCAGGGAGAAACTGCAGGCGATCCAGGAGTATCCGGTTACCAGAATTTCTGTAAATCCACAGACTATGAATCAGGAAACTCTGGATATTATCGGCCGCAGACATACCGTTGCCCAGACAAAAGAAGCTTTCTATCTGGCCAGGGAGCTGGGATATGATAATATCAATATGGATCTGATCGTAGGGCTTCCAGGGGAGGATATTTCCATGGTTGGGCGTACCCTGGAACAGGTACGGGAACTGGCTCCTGACAGTATGACGGTTCATTCTCTGGCTGTGAAAAGAGCAGCAAGACTGAACATTTTTAAAGAAAAATATCAGGAAATGTCTTTTGAAAATAATCAGGAAATCATGGATCTTACCATGAAAACTGCCTATGAGATGGGAATGGGACCATATTATCTGTACAGACAGAAGAATATGAAGGGAAATTTCGAAAATGTTGGCTATGCAAAGGTTGACAAAGCCGGAATTTACAATATACTGATTATGGAGGAAAAACAGCCGATCATCGCATTAGGCGCAGGCGGTTCTTCCAAACTGGTCTTTGACCACGGAAACAGAATTGAACGGGTAGAAAATGTGAAAGATGTTTCCAATTACATTTCACGTATAGATGAAATGATCCAGAGAAAACAGACAGCGATCAGTACCTGGCTGTAAAACCGGGAGGGAATGCTTTGAGTACAGTACAAAAGACAGCAGCCGGTTCTCAGCAGAGAATTCTGGAGTTTGACCTGTCATCAGAATTACATCACGGAATGCTGGTAAGTAATCTGGCCTATGCAGTAGCAGAAGAACTGGGACTTCCCCATAAACAGTGTTATGATCTGGCTATTGCCGGAATGCTTCATGATATTGGAAAACTGAAACTGACAAGCTATATCAACGGGCAGGAGCAGGATCCGCTGGTGATCGAGGAATTGAAATATGTCCGTATGCATTCTACATTGGGATATGAAGAACTGAAAGATCAGGGATATTCGGATTTCGTGCTGGAGAGTATTCTGTACCATCATGAGAATTATGATGGCAGTGGATATCCGTCCAATAAGGCAGGGGAAGAGATTCCTATCGGGGCGCGGATTTTGAGGGTCTGTGATGTGTATGCAGCACTGATCTCAGACCGGCCATACAGGAAGGGATTTGACATTTCCACAGTGATGGAACTGATGATCGATGAAGTGAAAAACTTTGATATGCAGGTTTTCCTTGCATTCCAGAGAGTTGTTCATAAAGATGAAAAAACAACGCGATAAAAGGAGGACAATATGGCGTTAAAGAAAAAGCCGGTAACCGGTATGAAAGACATTTTACCAAAAGAGATGGAAATCCGTAATTATGTGATGAACATGATCCGTGAGACTTATGGAACATTTGGATTTTCAGCAATTGAAACTCCATGTGTGGAGCATATTGAGAACCTTTGCAGCAAGCAGGGTGGAGAAAATGAGAAACTGATCTTCAAAATTTTGAAACGTGGCGAGAAGCTGAAACTGGAAGAAGCAGAGCAGGAGGCAGATCTGGTGGATTCCGGACTTCGCTATGACCTTACCGTACCGCTTTCCAGATATTATTCCAACAATGCCAATGAACTGCCGGCTCCTTTTAAGGCACTCCAGATGGGAAATGTATGGAGAGCAGACAGACCACAGAGAGGACGTTTCCGTCAGTTTATGCAGTGCGATATTGATATTCTGGGAGAGCCTACTTATCTGGCTGAAATTGAACTGGTGCTGGCTACTACAACACTGTTAGGCAAACTGGATTTCCATAATTTTACTATCCGTATCAATGACAGAAAGATTTTAAAGGCAATGGCACAGTACAGTGGATTCCCGCAGGAGAGCTTTGACACAGTATTTATCATTCTGGATAAGATGGACAAGATCGGTCTGGACGGAGTAGCAGAAGAACTGGAGAAAGAAGGATTTGCCAGAGAAAGTATTGATACTTATCTGGGAATGTTTAAAGAGATCACTTCTGATATTGAAGGTGTCCGCTTTATCAAAGAGAAATTAAAAGATGTACTGGATTCTAAGGTTGCAGAAGATCTGGAGACGATTATTTCAACTGTTGATTCTGTAAAAACAGCAGATTTCAAGATGGCATTTGATCCGACCCTGGTACGTGGAATGTCCTATTATACAGGTCCGATCTTCGAGATTTCCATGGATGAATTCGGCGGCAGTGTAGGCGGCGGCGGACGTTATGATGAGATGATCGGCAAGTTTACAGGAAATAATACCTGTGCATGTGGATTCTCCATCGGATTTGAACGTATTGTTATGCTTCTTCTTGAGAGAAACTACGAAATTCCTACAAAGAACGGCAAGAAAGCATATCTCATTGAGAAAAATATGCCTGCAGACAAACTGCTTACAATCCTGAAACAGGCGCAGGAAGAACGTAATGCAGGAACACAGATCAATATTTCTATTATGAAGAAGAATAAGAAATTCCAGAAAGACCAGATGACTGCAGAAGGTTATACAGAGTTTGTAGAATTTTTCAAAGACAGAATGTGATCACGTTAGATTTTATAATTAATATAGAAAAGCATGAAAAGAGGAAAAAAACATGGCTGAAAGTATGCAGGGACTGCACAGAACATGCCGATGTGCAGAAGTAACAAAGGAAATGGTGGGCAAAGAAGTCGTTCTTATGGGATGGGTTCAGAAAGCCCGTGATAAAGGCGGAATCATTTTCGTAGATTTAAGAGACCGTTCCGGTATTGTGCAGCTGATCTTCGAGAACGGCAGCATTGACGAAGAAGGCTTTGCCAAAGCAGGCAAGCTGAGAAGCGAGTTTGTAATCGCTGTTACCGGTGTGGTAGAAGAAAGAGGCGGCGCAGTAAATAAGAATCTTGCAACAGGTGAGATCGAGCTTCGGGTAAAAACACTCCGTGTACTGTCTGAGGCAGAAGTACCTCCTTTCCCAATCGAAGAGAACAGCAAGACAAAAGATGAGATCCGTCTGAAATATCGTTATCTTGATTTAAGAAGACCGGATCTTCAGAAGAACATCATGCTTAAGAGCAAAGTTATGATGCTCACAAGACAGTTCTTTGCAAAAGAGGGATTCCTTGAAATCGAAACACCAATGCTTGGCAAGAGTACACCGGAAGGTGCAAGAGATTATCTGGTACCGTCTCGTGTCCATCCTGGACATTTCTATGGTCTGCCCCAGTCACCGCAGCTGTACAAGCAGCTTCTGATGTGCTCCGGTTATGACCGTTATATCCAGATCGCAAGATGCTTCCGTGATGAGGATCTTCGTGCTGACAGACAGCCGGAGTTCACGCAGATCGATATGGAGCTCTCTTTCGTAGATGTTGATGATGTTATCGATGTAAACGAGAGATTCCTTGCATATCTGTTCAAAGAAGTTCTTGACATTGATGTAAAACTTCCAATCCAGCGTATCACATGGCAGGAAGCTATGGACAGATTCGGTTCTGATAAACCGGATATGCGTTTCGGAATGGAACTGCATGATGTAAGTGACGTAGTGAAGAACTGTGGATTCAGCGTATTTACTTCTGCCCTGGAAAATGGCGGCAGTATCCGTGGTATCAATGCAGAAGGACAGGGCGCTATGCCTCGTAAGAAAATTGATAAACTGGTTGAATTTGCCAAAGGTTACGGGGCCAAAGGCCTTGCATACATTGCGATTGCCGAAGATGGCACAAGAAAGTCTTCTTTCGCCAAATTCATGACAGAGGAAGAGATGGACGCTCTGGTAGCTGCTATGGATGGTAAAGCAGGAGACCTGCTTCTGTTCGCGGCAGATAAGAAGAAACTGGTTTATGATGTACTTGGCGCACTTCGTCTGGAACTTGCGAAACAGATGGATCTGCTTGACAAGAATGAATATCGTTTCGTCTGGGTAACAGAGTTCCCGCTTCTTGAGTGGAGTGAAGAAGAGAACCGTTTCACAGCAATGCATCATCCATTCACTATGCTTATGGAAGAGGATCTTCCGCTTCTGGATACAGATCCTGGAAAGGTCCGTGCGAAAGCGTACGATATCGTATTAAACGGTAATGAAATCGGTGGTGGCAGTGTCAGAATCCATCAGGATGACATTCAGGAGAGAATGTTTGAAGCACTTGGATTCACAAAAGAAGCTGCCCACGAGCAGTTTGGATTCCTTCTGGATGCATTCAAATACGGAGTTCCGCCTCACGCTGGACTGGCATATGGACTGGATCGTCTGGTTATGCTTATGGCTAAGGTTGACAGCATCCGTGATGTTATTGCGTTCCCGAAGGTTAAAGATGCTTCCTGTCTTATGACCCAGTCTCCAAGTGCAGTAAGTGAAGTACAGTTAAAAGAGCTGGAACTTGAAATAAGACCGGAGAAAGACGCTGAATAATTATGAAGCTTACAGTCCAGACATTTTTAATTGTATGTCCGTTGGTTTTTCTGGCTGGATTTGTTGATGCTATTGCAGGCGGGGGAGGCTTGATCTCCCTGCCTGCATATTTACTTGCAGGGGTTCCAATGCATAATGCCATTGCCACGAATAAGCTGTCTTCAGCTACAGGTACTGCAATTTCCACAGCGCGTCTGTGTAAGAATAAATTTGTGGATTGGGGAGTTGCTCTTCCATGTATTTCCATGGCACTGGCGGGATCGTTTGCAGGTGCACATCTGGCTTTGATGGCAAGTGATAAGATCCTCAGAGGAATGCTGATTCCTGTACTTCCTGTTGTTGCATTTTATGTATTGAAGAAAAAGGATCTGGATGATACAGGAAATATCCGGATTTCCAGAAAAAAGCAATGGCTGTTATGTGCAGTTTGTTCTCTGGCAGTGGGCTGCTATGATGGATTTTATGGACCGGGAACCGGGACTTTTCTTCTTATTTTGTATACCGGAGTGGCAAAACTCCCGGTAGCAAAGGCTACAGGTACCATGAAGCTGGCAAACCTTTCTTCTAATGTAATGGCTCTTGCAGTTTTTCTGTTCAGCGGGAAGATCATTGTTCTTCTGGGACTGGCAGCTTCTGTATTTTCTATTGCAGGACATTATGTAGGATCGGGAATGGTAATGAAAAACGGCAACAGGATTGTCCGTCCTATTATTCTGATCGTGTTGGCACTTTTATTTATAAAAATAATAACAGGCATGTAAAAAGTCAAAAAATCCCGGGTTATCAAAAGCCCGGGATTTTTTTCAGGAATCATATGTTTCAGTGTCTGTATCATCTGTTGTTTCGAAACTGTCTTCGGAAGAGTCAGAATCAGAACTGTCTGAATCCTCATCCAGAGGTGAAGATGTCAGAGTTCCGAATATGGCATCGCCAAGTGTATTTCCTTCATCTTGCAGATTCCAGGATGCGCCATCATTGATCAGTACGAAATCAACATCTGAAGTAGTTGTGGCGGTGTTGTTTTTTATACTATTCAGTAGAAAATCCAGAGATTTTTCATAACGTTTCTGGGAACCATCGATCACAGCATCAGGGGATGCCAGGTAAGTATCCAGACTGCTCTGATAATTGGACAGAATAGCATTACTGTCAAAGGTAGTGATCGCAGTAGTGACAGTGGCATTGTATCCGTTGACGCTGCTTGACTGGATCTTGAAATTAAAATTCTGATGAACCTGTTCTACCAGTGCTTCGGCAATGGAATTCTTCACGGAATCGGAAGTATTCATAATATTAAGCACACCAAGATAAGAACTCATTTCTTCCAGATTCATTTTTTTGAGTGTGTTAAAATAAACAGAAAGGGTATCCTCCGGTGACAGGATATCGGGATCAGACAGATAGACCATTAGACCGCCGACAAGATCATTCTCAAGGGAATATGTACGCCGAATCTCCCAATTTTCTTTCTGGCCGGAGCCATTATTTATAAGCTGGATGGTACAATTGTTTTCTGTTGAATCGTAAGTATTAGTGGTAAGCAGACGATACAGAATGAGGTAATGTCCCTCCAGGGATTTGGAAGAATCTTTTACAGTTCCTGATTTGGCCTGGGCTGTCTCTGTGATCTGTGTCTTCAGCAGTTCGGTGGCAAAATCTCTGGCAAGACTTTGTGCATCAATAGTAGTAAGCTTAAGAGAAGCTTCGGCGGTTTTTGATTTTTTATCGACGCTGATATCCAGAATTTTATAGTCAAATTTCTGGAAAAAAAGAGAAAATACATTGTTGATTTCATCAGATAGCTCTGTATTTTCTGTCGCATCGGGGAACATTTCTTTGTAGGAGATATATTTCTGAGTTGTTTTGGAATCCAGGTCTTTAAGCCGGTCCAGTTCACTCCTGATCACTTCTCTGGCATCGGATTGATCTCTGTGGGAAAAGCTGCCTGCTATGAATGCAGCCAGGAAGATCAATACTATAGCGAAGATCGGGAGAAGACGTTTGTTTATCTTCATACGTATCTTTTCCTTTCCAATAGATGTTATGTATTTTACCAGATTTTATCTTCAATGTCAAAAAAGTATAAATTATGAACGAATTTCATAAAAAATCGGTGAAAATTTTGTGAAAAACGCATCATTTAGATGGAAAGCTTTTATTTTCAGGCAGAATCTGATATGATAGGAAAGTGAATATTTAAGCTGCGGAGAAAAGATAGTGTATAATATATCCGAAATAGACATTACGAAAGCAGCAAGGAGGCAACTATGAAGAAACGTGTACTTATCGTTTTGGGAATTCTTATCGCTGCAGGCGGAATCGGTACCGGTGTTTGGTATCATTTCGGCAGCGGGTCAGGCGGTTCTGATGATACAGTGGTTTATGTATCCAAGGTAAGCGTCCTTACAGGTGTGGAATCAGCGGCAACCAATCGTTTTGCCGGTGTGGTGGAGCCCCAGGAAACGGTAAATGTAAAGATAGAAAGCGGACGTAAGGTAAAAGAAGTTCAGGTAAAGACAGGAGATGAGGTAAAAGCAGGCCAGCTTCTCTTTGTATATGACCTGAGTAGCATTCAGGATGATCTGAAGCAGGCACAGCTGGACATGGACAGACTGAAAAATGAGCAGATCAGTCTGACAGAGCAGATCGCCACCCTGGAAGCAGAGAAGAAAAAGGCAAAGGCTGAAGATCAGCTTTCCTATACCATTGAAATAGAAACAAATAAGATGAATCTTAAGAAAAATGAATACAGCCAGAAGAGCAAGGAAGCAGAGATCGAGAAGTTGCAGAATGCTACAGGTAATACGGAGGTGAGAAGCGAGATCGATGGCGTTATCCAGAAGATAGACACTTCCAAGATGACCAGTGATGACGGAGATTCTGTAGATGACAGTACTGATACCGATTATTCTTCCGGTGACAGCAGTTCAGACAGTTCTGCATTTATTACGATCCTGAGCACCGGAGCTTACAGAGTGAAGGGAAAGATTAATGAACAGAACCGGGATTCTATTGTTCCGGGAGAATCAGTGATCATCCGTTCCAGAGTGGACAGCAGTAAGACGTGGAAAGGTACGATGGGATCTATTGATGTAAATAACGGAACATCAGACAGTTCAGACAGTGACGATTACAGTATGATGGGAGGAAGTTCAGATGATCAGACAACGTCTACTTCTTATCCATTCTATGTAGAACTGGATTCTTCAGATGGCCTGATGCTGGGACAGCATGTATACATAGAGCGGGATATTGGACAGGATGAACAGAAAGACGGTCTGTGGATCAGCGATTATTATATTGTGGATGCAGATACCAATGAACCGTATGTATGGGCTGCCAATGATAAGAAGAAACTTGAGAAACGGTATGTTACCCTTGGAAAGCATGACGATGATCTGGAGGAGTACGAGATCGTTGACGGCCTGACCAAGAAGGACAGCATTGCATTTCCTACTGATGCGCTTCAGGAAGGCGAGACCACGGAAGAAGGAGATATTACACAGACCCTCAGCGGGGATGATTCTCTTGGTGCAGATAATCTTGATGGATATGATCTGGATGGTCTTGATGGAATGGATGGATATGACGGCACAGACGATTCGGATGTAAGTTCAAGTGTAGATATGACATCGGATACAGGTGAGGACACCGAAGATGTTACAGATGATTCAGATGATACATTAGACCCCAATGAGGACTTGGTTCCGATGGATGAGGCACCTGGTATGAGCGGGGACGAAGATACGGAGGGGATTGAATGATACTGGACTTAAAGGGAATTTATAAAGAGTACCAGCAGGGAAAAATGAAAGTCCCGGTATTGAAAGATGTAAATTTCTCTATGGAAGAGGGAGAATATGTGGCAATCATGGGACCTTCCGGTTCCGGTAAGACCACATTGATGAATATCATAGGCTGCCTGGATAAACAGACTTCAGGTACTTTCTTCCTGGATGGGCAGGATATCATGTCCTGCTCAGAGAATGATATGTCGGATATCCGTCTCAATAAGATCGGGTTCGTGTTTCAGAGTTTCCACCTTCTTCCGAAACAGAGTGCACTGGCTAATGTGGAGATGCCTTTGAATTATGCCAGGGTGCCGAAGAAGGAACGCAGGGAAAGAGCTCTGAAAGCACTGGAAAGAGTAGGACTTGCAGACAGAGTAGACTTTAAGCCCAACCAGCTGTCAGGAGGACAGATGCAGAGGGTTGCCATTGCAAGGGCGATCGTAAATAATCCCAAACTGCTTCTGGCAGATGAACCTACTGGTGCGCTGGACAGTAAATCAGGAGCTCAGGTTATGGAGCTTTTTCAGAGACTGAATGATGAAGGGGTGTCAGTCCTGATGATCACCCACGATGCCGACATAGCTGCTCATGCGAAGAGAGTAGTTACCATAAAAGACGGCATCCTTCAGGAAAAGAGGTGATTCCATGGGTAAGGCAAAGAAAATCATTGCCGGTGTTCTGGTGGTGGCAGTAGCCGGAACGGGAATTGGCGCAGGGCTGATGCAGCTGAGGAAAAACAGCCAGAAAGAAGTGGAAGTTACTCCTGTAAGCGGACTGCTTCAGGAATATTATCAGCAGAGTACGAATCTGGACGGGCAGATAGCTTCCAGTGCCACACAGACCGTTACCGGTGATAAGGATCTTGTGGTAGACCAGGTATTTGTTTCCAAAGGTGACAATGTAAAGAAAGATGATCCTCTGATCTCATTTGATACAACTTTGGTGGAAATGGAATTAAATATTGCGAAGCTGAAAAAACAGAAACAGGAGCAGGATCTGACAAAAGCAGCAAACAGACTGAACAGTCTGTTAAATGGCGGTCCTGTGCAGGAATCTGACAGTGGAACAGATGCAGATAATACTCTGAATACTACAACAGGTTCAGATAGTGAAGGCGATGATGATATGACACCGGACAGTGCTATGTCATCTGCCGCTGACTTTTCAGGAAATTATCTGGCAGCAGCGATTCATCCGTATCTGCTGGCTGCATTTACAGATGGGACATCAGATGATCCAGAAACAGATACATCCGGTGCGGCTTCATCCGGAGCAGATGCAGATAATACAGGAAATACGGATGATCCATCTGCAGATACAAATGGAAGCAGTATCAGTGAGACACCGTCCTATACAGATCCGTCAGCCAGTGAATTTGGAGACGGACAGGACAACAATTCCTTTAATTCAGGAGATAATAATGATACACCGCAGCTGTCACCTACACCTACACCAGTACTGGATGATCATACCAGCTGTTTCGATCCCTACTATAAGAAGGGAGATCCGAATTTCACAGATGGCAATGAACCATTCTATCAGAAACTGAACGGAGAATCCATTCCATTTACAGGAACCGGGACAAAGGATGATCCATATGTTTTTCTCTGTAGCAGTGCGAAGGGAAAAGTAACCGTAACAGGCTCCTTTTTCAATAAACTTGCAGGATACAGTCCTGACGGTACACGGATCGTTCATGAAGGCGGATACTGGTATCAGTTGGAATTCCATGAAAATGATACGATTGCAGATTATGAGAACAGAAAGGGATCCTGTACAGGATATTATCTGATCAATGGAAGTCTTCTTGAAAATCCTGTATATGAATTTTCAGAAGTAGAGTTTACTTTGGATGAAGCGGATAAATATGACAGAGATGACCCTTCAGATGATGATCCTTCCGATGATCCGGGCACAACAGATGACCCGGGAACCACCATTTCCAGAGCAGATGCCATTAAGTATCAGAGAAGCCAGATCGCCAGTCTGAAGCTGGATATTCAGGAAAGTGATATCAAGATTGCTCAGCTTGAAAAGAAAGCAGCGAAAAAACTGATCAGCAGCAAGCTGGATGGAACCGTTTCCTATGTGGGAGATGTGACCAGCGGAACAACTACAGATGGAAAAGCACTGATCAAGGTAAAAAGTGCAGATGGTTTCTATGTAGTAGGATCCATCAGTGAATTGATGCTTGATGATATTAAAGAGGGAACGATCCTGAACTGTACCAGCTATACAAGCGGTTCCTTCGAAGCTGAGGTGATGGATGTTTCCGAATATCCGGTTAATTCCAATAGTTATTTTTATGACAGCAATCCGAATGTATCCTATTATGCATTTACAGCGGTAGTGACAGACAAGAGCCTTCAGCTTGAAGATCAGGACTATGTGTCCATCAGTTATCAGGCATCTGCAGACAGTGGCAGTATGGTGATCCAGAAAGCATTTGTCCGCAGTGAAAATGGTAAGAACTATGTGTACAAAGATGACAATGGTGTTCTGAAGAAACAGGAAATCGCAGTTGGTTCTATTGTAGATAGTGGATACAATGTGATCGTAAAAGGCGGAATCAGCATGGATGATCTTCTGGCGTTCCCTTATGGAAAAGATGTGGTAGAGGGTGCGAAGACCAAAGAAGTTACTATCGACGAGATGTATGGCTATTGATGAGAAGGGAGAAATTTTATGATTGAAAATATACGCCTGGCTTTTCAGGGAATATGGTCACATATGATGAGATCCTTCCTGACCATGCTTGGAATCATCATTGGTATTGCATCGATCATTGCCATTGTTTCTACCATTAAGGGAACCAGTGAACAGATCAAGGAAGACCTGATCGGTGCAGGATCCAATACAGTAAATATTTATCTTTATGATGGAGATAATCAGTATGATACAGATTATGGTTCATCTTCCAGTGCAACACCAATCCTTTCTGATGATGTGAAAGAATCGGTACATGACCTGGATCATGTGGAAAATGCAACATTTTTCTATAGCAGTAGCAGTGCTAATATTTATAATAACAATAACAGTCTGCAGGGGGGAAGTGTTTATGGTATTGATGTGAATTATCTGAACACCTGCGGATATGTGGTTCAGTCAGGCAGAGGATTTATAACGAATGACTATAAGGATTACAGCAAAGTAGCACTGATCGATGATAATGCAGCGCAGAATCTGTTTCCGTCGGAGAATCCTGTAGGCAAGACGGTGGAGATCAATGAGGAACCTTATACAGTGGTAGGGGTGATCCGGCAGGATGAAAATTATCAGCCCACCATCAGTGATATCAATGAGTACTATCAATACATGGAGAACATGGTGGGAAGTGTAATGATCCCAGATACCTGCTGGCCTATTTCCTTTAAATTTGATGTGCCGCAGAATGCAGTGATCAAAGCGGACAGCACAGACAATATGAGTACTGCAGGAAATGCAGCGGCAGATGCCATGAACGAAGCCATTCCTGTTTCATCCAATGGTTCCAAATCCAGCATGAGTTATAAAGCGGATGATATCATGAAGCAGGTAAGAAACATGCAGAAATTAAGCGAGAGTACCAATAACCAGCTGATCTGGATCGCAAGTATTTCCCTTCTTGTAGGAGGAATCGGAGTTATGAACATCATGCTGGTATCTGTTACGGAGCGTACCAAGGAAATCGGTCTGAAAAAAGCCATTGGTGCCCGCAAGAAAACCATTCTTGGGCAGTTCCTGACAGAGGCGTCCGTACTTACCAGCATCGGAGGAATTATTGGAGTAATGACTGGAATTGGGTTGTCGAAGGTGGTTGGAAAGGTGACAGGTTCACCCACGGCGATTAGCATACCGTCCATTGTGATCGCGGTATTATTTTCTACAGTGATTGGTGTGGTGTTTGGACTGCTTCCTTCTGTGAAGGCAGCTAATCTGAACCCGATTGATGCATTGAGAAGTGAATAAACAGGAAACTATAAAAAGAAAACAAAGAGCGGACTCAATATACGATAGAAATAGTATAAGGAGTCCGTTTTATAATGTTTAAATTCAGGCACTAAGAATGTCAGGCAGAAAGATCAGGAAAGTGGAACCTCCGCCGGGGGTATCCTGTATGGTAACAGAGCCTTTATGAAGAGCGATGATCTCATAGGCAATGCATAATCCAAGGCCGAAATGCTGGCGGTCATTTCTGGAAAGAAAAAACAGTGTCTGCTTTGACGGAATTTAAACTTTATCTGATGCTTCCCAAATCAGCAGAACAGACCAGGCAGATCATTCTGGGAGAAAACAGTTATCATGGGAACGATTTCATGTTTCCTGTATCTGATTTCAAGAAGAAAAATCACGAAATCTGGAAATTAAATCAAAAAAAGTGATTAAATAATGGAAAAAATGTAAAAATAAGGATGGAATATTCCATACAGGCTGTGCTATAATATATGAAAACTTTATGGAACATTATTAAAAATAATCTTTTATAAGGAGAACAGGAACAATGAGAGTATTAGAAGGAAAGTCTGTATTTTCCGGAATTGCCATTGGCAGAATTTCTATTCTGCAGAAAGCAGACACAAGTGTAAAACGTACGAAGGTAGAAGATCCGGAAGCAGAAATCACACGTGTGCAGGAAGCAAAGGAAAAGGCAGTTGCACAGCTTCAGAAGCTGTATGACAAGGCACTCCAGGAGGTAGGAGAGTCGGGGGCTGCCATTTTTGAAGTACATCAGATGATGCTGGATGATGAGGACTATCTGGATTCTATTGACAACATTATCCGTACAGAGAATGTAAATGCAGAGTATGCAGTAGCAACAACCGGCGATAATTTTGCAGATATGTTTGCACAGATGGATGATGACTATATGAAAGCAAGAGCTGCAGACGTGAAAGATATCTCAGATCGTCTGGTTCGCGTATTATCCGGACATGATGACGGAGATATGGATGCTGCAGAACCATCCATCATTGTTGCTGAGGACCTGGCTCCAAGTGAGACCGTACAGATGGATAAGAGTAAAGTTCTCGCATTTGTTACAAGAAAAGGTTCTTCCAATTCTCATACAGCAATCCTTGCAAGAACCATGAACATCCCGGCGTTGATCAATATCGAATATGATGAGAGCATGGATGGAAAGATGGCAGTTGTAGACGGTAAGAACGGTTCTCTTATCGTAGACCCGGATGCAGATACTCTGAAGAAATATCAGGATCAGAAGGACGAAGAATTACGCCAGAGAGCAATGCTCAAAGAATTAAAAGGTAAGACAACTGAGACAAAGAGCGGACATAAGATCCATCTTTATGCAAACATCGGAAGCACAGGAGACGTAGCAAGTGTACTGGCTAACGATGCAGAAGGCATCGGTCTTTTCAGAAGTGAATTCATCTATCTGGAGAAAGACAATTATCCCACAGAGGAAGAGCAGTTCCAGATCTATAAAGCAGTAGCACAGAATATGGCAGGAAAGAAAGTGATCATCCGTACACTGGATATCGGTGCGGACAAGCAGATCGGTTACTTTAATATGGCACATGAAGAGAACCCGGCAATGGGTTACCGTGCGATCCGTATCTGCCTGGACAGACCAGAAGTATTTAAGACGCAGCTTCGTGCACTGTTCAGAGCAAGCATGTATGGAAATATTTCCATCATGTACCCGATGATCATTTCCGTAACAGAAGTAAAACAGATCAAAGCTATCGTTGCAGAAGTGAAGAAAGAACTGACAGAGCAGGGCGTACCATTTAGGGATGACGTAGAGCAGGGTGTAATGATCGAGACACCTGCAGCTGTTATGATCAGTGATCTTCTTGCAAAAGAAGTTGACTTCTTCAGTATTGGTACAAACGACTTAACACAGTACACACTGGCAATTGACCGTCAGAATGCGAAACTGGACAACATTTATGATTCCCACCATGAGGCAGTACTCCGTATGATCCAGATGGTAATCGACAATGCTCACAAAGAGGGCATCTGGGCAGGTATCTGCGGTGAGCTTGGTGCAGATACAACTATGACAGAGCGTTTCGTACAGATGGGTATCGACGAACTGTCCGTATCTCCGACATTTGTTCTTCCGGTTCGTAAGATCGTAAGAGAAATGGAATAAAAAGCCCTCCGGGCAGGATTCTTTCTTGTATAAACTGACAGAGACTGACAATGAAAATTTCGTATGGATTTGTTCCATGCGGAATTTTTTTGTAATAAATTTTCTGTTCCTGATTGTGATACATAAAAAAATATGATAAACTAAACATAGTCTGTAATTTTATGAAAAGATAACTGATACATAAGAAATCAGAAGTAAAGGAGATATGAATATGGGAAAAATTGCCATTGTCACAGACAGTAACAGCGGCATAACACAGGATCAGGCGAGAGAACTTGGAGTCAGCGTAATTCCAATGCCTTTTTATATTAACGAGAAACTTTACCTGGAGGGGATCACCCTTTCACAGGAAGAATTTTATGAGCGGCTTAAGAGCGATGAGACGATCTCCACTTCCCAGCCAGGACCGGCAGATGTGTGTGGACTCTGGAATACACTTCTTGAAAAGTATGATGAAGTGGTACACATTCCAATGTCAAGCGGACTGAGCGCATCCTGCGATACAGCGATGGGACTGGCTCAGGAATATGATGGAAGAGTGCAGGTAGTAGATAACCAGAGAATTTCTGTTACACAGAGACAGTCTGTACTGGATGCTCTTACATTAAGAGATGTAGGCAGAAATGCAGCACAGATCAAACAGGTTCTGGAGGAACAGAAATTTGATTCCAGTATCTATATTACCCTGGAAACCCTGAAATATCTTAAGAAAGGCGGCAGGATCACTCCTGCGGCAGCAGCTATCGGAACAGTTCTGAACTTAAAGCCAGTACTTCAGATCCAGGGTGAGAAGCTGGACGCATATTCCAAGACAAGAGGCAAGAAGCAGGCCAAACGTGTCATGATGAAAGCCATGCAGAATGACTGGGAGAACCGTTTCGCAGAATATGTAAAACGCGGCGAGATGTGCCTGCAGTCTGCATATACGGGAAATGAAGAGGAAGCTCTGGAATTCAAGAAAGAGATCGCAGAAGCATTCCCTGGAATTGAGATCGTGCAGAATCCGTTATCATTAAGTGTTGCATGCCACATCGGATATGGTGCGATCGCAGTTGCATGTTCAAGAAAAGTGGTAGTGGACTGATTTATAAAATAGAACGATTTGAGGAGTTAGGAAAGAATGAAGAAACTGATGGAACAGATGGCGGAAGAACTTTCCGCAGCATTTGAAAAAGCCGGATACGACCCATCCTACGGAAAAGTAACCGTATCTAACAGACCGGACCTTTGCGAATTTCAGTGCAACGGTGCCATGGCAGGAGCCAAAGCATATAAGAAAGCACCGTTTATGATCGCTGATGACGTAGTAGCATACTTAAAAGATAGCCAGGTTTTCTCCATGGCAGAAGTTGTAAAGCCGGGATTTATCAACCTGAAAGTAAAAGGTGAATTCCTTGCAGAGTACTTAAAGGCAATGGCAGCAGACGAGAAGCTTTCTGTATCTGCAGCAAAAGAGCCGAAAACAATTATCATCGACTACGGTGGACCAAACGTTGCAAAGCCTCTTCATGTAGGACATCTTCGTTCTGCGATCATCGGAGAGAGCATTAAGAGAATCGGCCGTTTCGTTGGACATAAAGTGATCGGTGACGTTCATCTTGGAGACTGGGGTCTGCAGATGGGTCTGATCATCACAGAACTGAGACACAGAAAACCGGAGCTGGTTTACTTTGATGATTCCTACACAGGAGAATATCCGGAGGAAGCACCATTTACGATCAGTGAACTGGAAGAGATTTATCCATGCGCAAGCGGCAAGTCCAAAGAAGATGAAGCATACAGAAACGAAGCTCTGGAAGCAACTCATCTTCTTCAGCAGGGCAAACCGGGATACATGGCTCTCTGGAACCACATCATGAATGTATCTGTTACAGACCTGAAACGTAACTATGACAAATTAAACGTATCTTTTGACCTCTGGAAAAAAGAATCTGATGCACAGCCATATATTCCGGATATGGTTGAGGATATGAAAGAAAAAGGATTCGCCTATGTAGATCAGGGCGCACTGGTAGTAGATGTAAAAGAAGACAATGATACAAAGGAAATTCCTCCATGTATGCTTCTGAAATCAGACGGAGCCTCTCTTTATACAACTACAGACCTTGCAACAATCGTAGAGCGTATGAAATTATTTAACCCGGACGAGATCCTGTATGTGGTAGACAAACGTCAGGAACTTCACTTCATCCAGGTATTCCGCTGCGCAAGAAAGACCGGCCTTGTAAAAGATGGTACAAAGCTTTCTTTCCTCGGATTCGGAACCATGAACGGAAAAGACGGCAAACCGTTCAAGACAAGAGAGGGCGGCGTTATGCGTCTGGAAACTCTCATCAAGGATATCAACGAAGAGATGTTTAACAAGATCGTTGAGAACCGTAGCGTAAAGGACAAAGATGCAAAAGAAACAGCTGAGATCGTAGGACTTTCCGCGATCAAATACGGTGATCTTTCCAACCAGGCTACTAAGGATTATATCTTTGATATCGACAGATTTACATCATTTGAAGGTAATACAGGTCCGTATATCCTTTATACGATCGTTCGTATCAAATCTATTCTGAACCGTTTTGTAGAAGAGGGCGGCAACCTTAAAGCAGGTACAATCCTTGATCCTGTAAACGACAGCCAGAAGAACCTGATGCTTCAGCTGACAGGTTTCGGTGCAACCGTAGAGAACGCCTTTGAAGAAAAAGCACCGCATAAGATCTGTGCATATATTTATGAAGTATCCAATGCATTCAACAGCTTCTATCATGAGACAAAGATCCTCAGCGAAGAGAACGAAGCACAGAAAGCTTCCTTCATCCAGTTGCTGAAACTCACTAAGAAAGTTCTGGAGACATGTATCGATCTTCTTGGATTTTCTGCACCGGACAGAATGTAAGGATGTCACGAAACTGGTGTGGATATATGTTTTTGCTTCATGTATTCTGACAGGAGTTATGTATAAATTAAAGAAATGAAATTCAGCAATGAACTTAAGCCCCATTTACTTGTATTTGTAAATGGGGCTTTTCAAAAAGAACGAAGTGTGCTATTCTATATTTATCTGAATCTATTGTGATGAAATTCTTTCATCATATTTTCCATTTTTAATTTAACTGAATAAATTGGGAAACAGTTATTTGATAAATATCTGTTTGACAATTGAATAGGAGGTGCGCCAGTGAATTTATCTGGAACTGTATTAAAAGGGCGCTACTGTATTCTGGAGTCCGTTGGAAAAGGCGGAGGAGGAAAAGTCTACCTTGCCAGAGACCTGGAATTGGGCGTTTTGTGGGCGGTAAAAGAAATACCGGTATCCGGCAAAAGTGAGGCTCGGATGCTTCTGAAACTTTCTCATCCATCTCTGCCAAAGATGATAGATTACATAGAGGATGAACGGAAATGTTATCTTGTCATGGAATATGTCAGGGGAAAATCTCTGGGTGAATATTTAAGAGACGGGAAACGCTTTTCTGTAAATGAAATCGTTAAATATGGAATGGAGATTGCAGAAGTATTTTCCTATTTTCATAACCGGAAACCGCCAGTTTATTACGGAGATCTCAAACCTGACAATCTAATGCTGGGCGAGAATGGCAGATTATACCTGATCGATCTGGGTGGCGCTGTAAATGGATATAAATATCAGCATAAAGTATGCACAGGTACAAATGGCTTTGCAGCACCGGAACAGTATGAAGGAAAGATAAACGCAGCAACGGATATTTATACATTTGGAAAAACATTATCTGTTTTATGTAAAAAGACAGATTATCTGTTGTTTATTCGAAACATGTCATTATTCTGGCTTATTTTCAGATGCTGCATGAAGAAACCAGGAATACGTTATCAGAACATGCAGACTGTACAAAAAAAACTAAACAGGATTCAGAAAAGACAAAACCAGAGTAAAATTAAAAACATGCTGGTTTTGTCAGGAAGCAGCATTGTTTTTGCAGTAATAGTTGTCTTTCTTCTATTCAGTTCTAATTTCGTATCTGGTTCTAAACCATTTAATTTCTATGAAGAACTGACTGCTGTTACAGACCTCTATTATCAGGAAGAATTTCAAAATGGCAGTAAAGCGGATCAGGAAAAAATTTGCAAACAGGCAGATACCAGACTGCGGGAATTACAAAAAGAATGCACAGAAAAAGAAGAATCCCGAAAGATCCTGCAGCTTCTGGCAGTAAACAGCGAATATCAGAAAAGTTACGAAGATGCCGGACTCTACTTTGAACAGATGCTTTTCTATGATGAAACTTACAGAGCCGGATACGGTGAATATGGAATGTTCCTGCTCCGCACCGGACAACAGGAAGCCAGTCAGACACTATGGTCGGAATATAAGTCAAAAGAAACAATGTTAGACGATACAGTAAGCAGAAATCTAAGATTGTGGGAAAAGGAGATGACGGAGATTGAAGAAAAGCAGTAACAGACTTTTGATCATTGTATTGGGATGTTTATACCTGTATTTGACATCAACCATTTCTGCCATGGAGATAGGCGGATTTGATATTAACATGGAAAATGGAGAAAACAGCAGCTGGCAATGGCAGGAAGAACAGCACTGGAATCAGAGCAGCTGGGAGAACACCTGGGAAAGCAGCTGGCAGACTGGTGACAACGCATCAGAAACTACTGAACAGAACGATCAGATGCAGGATAACAGGTATAAGGATAATTCTGATGTAGGAAACGGAACACAGGATAATACACAACAATGGAACGATATACAGCAGAGCAGCAATGACTGGAATAATGGTAATCAATGGGACAGCAACTCTCAGGGATATAACAATTCCCAGAACAATAATACTCAGGACAATAATATCCAGAATAATAATTCTGCATGGAATGATCAATCTCAAACGGATAACAAGATACAGACTGCACCTCAGACAGATAGTGGATCCCCTGTTAAAACACCGGAAGAAACATCGCCAACATCAACACCGATGCCAACGCCCCAGCCCACGAAAAATCCAAAGCCAACAAAAACGCCCAAACCAACTCAAACACCAACCCCTAAGCCATCCAAAAAGAAAAATAAAAAGAAACAGAATAAAGTAAAGAAAATAGAAAACAAGAGTACAGATAATTTCAAAGAACTTCAAAATACAGATGCGCAATTAGACACCGTTAAATACGCACACGCAAAAGATGAACCTGTAACATTCCAGTGTACACAAAATCCAGACAATTCCCACATCCCACAAATTCAGATCTTATCCCAGGGTTCCGTCCAGATTCTATCCGTCTGCCTTAACGGAACAGAATGTCCCTGGCACTGGGAAGAAGACAAAGTCGTATCTGATACGGAGGCAGATGGAGATCAAAATAAAATAGAGTTATTGGCTGTTTCACAGGGGGGAAAGCTGATAAAAATGGATCCCTGGATTTTTTCTGCATAGACGCTTCATGAAAACAATGATATAATCTATCCTGTTATACTAATTTTTTTCTGAAACAGGAGGAAACTATGTACAAAGCAATTTTGTTTGACTTAGATGGAACATTAACAGAATCCGGCGAGGGTATCATGAAGTCTGTTCAGTATGCACTGGAGAGAATCGGCAAGCCTGAAGCGGATCTTGAGAAACTGAAAGTTTTCGTAGGACCTCCGCTTATGGAGATGTTTATGAAATACGCACAGATTGACGAAGAAACTGCAAAACAGGCAGTGGAAATCTACAGAGAACGCTATTCTGTAACAGGAATCTTCGAGAACGCGATATATCCGGGAATTGAGGATATGCTGGCGCAGTTAAAGAATAAAGGCTATATTCTCGCGGTAGCATCCTCCAAACCGGAAGTATATGTGAGACAGATCCTGGATCATTTCGGACTTACCCAGTACTTCACAGAAATTGGGGGAAGCGAAATGGATGGAAGAAAAACAAATAAAACAGAAGTGATCGAGGATGTTCTTCACCGCCTGCATATGGAGAAACACGGGGACCAGGTCATTATGATCGGTGACAAAGAGCACGATGTATACGGAGCCCGCAAAGCAGGTCTGGAATGCATCGCAGTTTCTTTCGGCTATGGAACAGAAGAAGAACTGAAACAGGCAGAACCTTTGAAAATCGTAGATTCTGCAGAAGAAATAGTAAATTTTTTCGCCTGAGCCCTCTGCGAAAACAAAACATTGTTTCTAAAATCTGGAGGGCAGGATATCCGGTAGGAATCCACTTTGTAATTTCGCAGATGGTTGCAGGAACGGCACTGGCAATATTTGCAAGAACTGCAGCAAACGCAGCTGAGAGGTATTACAATTACACGATTTTTCTCACAGGTCTGACAGGAATCCTGGTTATGATTCCGGCATTGTATTTTTATCGAAAAGATAAAGTGAGAAGAATCGCTGGTGGCCTGATACCGGTTAAGAAAAAAGTAACGCTTTCTTTGCCGGAGGTAATTCTTTTATTTCTGGCAGGAGCCGGACTTGCGCAATATGGGAATTCCCTGATGGTGATACTTCAGTCATTTATTAACAGCAGTACTTACCAAGACAGCATGACCAGGATCACAGAAGGAAAATCGCTTCTTATGATGATCTTCTGGATGGGAATCGTTGCACCAGCAGCAGAGGAAATGATCTTTCGCTGGCTGATCTATCTGCGTCTGCGTGACTGGCTGAAGATGCCGGTTGCAGCAGTAATTTCCGGACTGATCTTTGGCATCTATCATGGAAATATCGTGCAGGGAATTTATGCAAGTATCCTCGGAACTGCATTTGCATGGATACTGGAAATGAGTGGAAATATTTACAGCAGTATGCTGCTCCATATGGGAGCAAACATCTGGTCACTGCTTATCTCAGAATATGCACTGGATTTGT
>SKEP01000129.1_pt1 | contig 30748 bp, 32 predicted proteins | sample 4826901 | NCBI WGS metagenome assembly SKEP01 (sample SAMN11008806, study PRJNA524170) | human gut metagenome | biome: Human fecal sample; material: Feces; isolation source: fecal sample from pouch patient p4, p43, p49, p54, p55 | host: Homo sapiens | place: Israel: Tel-Aviv | collected 2014-03-20
TCATTTCTCTGTCCATTTTATCCACACCGACGATAATGGCATCGGCATCCTTCGCCAGTGCTTTAAACTCCTCATGTGTATATGCCTTACCTGTGGCATTGTAATGTACATCCAGACCCTTGGACTTCATTCGCTCCACCTGATCCAGACCGTAATTCGCAAACCCTCTCGGGGTTATCACTACTTTCATACCCCTTCTCCTCACTTTATGATTTATCCTGCATGCTGGCTGATTTTACAGCGATTATGGAATCCTTATGCAATTCATGTGTCAAAGGCTCTTTCAAATAAATACTACCTCCAAGGATTTCGCTTTCATCATACTGAAAATGCAAGGTAATATGACCAAGATTTTTGAAATTCTCATTAGCCACACTTCCTACTTCTTCAATCGTATATACATATCCGTCAATCAATAGTAAATCTCCCGACTGTATTTCTTCATAAAGCTCATGTGAATTTAAAATAAAGCAGTATTGACGGAGATCTTCCGGTGCCATATCTCCAAAGAAAAGTATCATATTTTCTTTTACAAAGCCTATAGCATCGGAACCAACTTCCTTCACCCTCGTATTTACTTTGAAATCCATAGGCACTTACTCCTCCAATAGCTGTATCTGATGATCTTTTGTAACTCCAGATACATATATTTCCGGAGTGATGAATTTAGCAAACGGCCCTGCTTTTCCCGTATTTCTAGTATTCACAGTTGGAATGCCTTTTTGCGGATAAACACCACAGCGCACAACACCTCCACAGTCTACGATTGCCACAGCTATCTCCTCATCCGGAACCTTCGTCTTAAATCCATTAACAGGAATCAAGCCTGTCAGTTCAACAATGCGCTTTAATATAGCCGGTTCATTTCCTCCAGTTATATACATCACTTTATTTTTTTTATCTGTAGGCTTAATCACTAACGGGCCGCCATAACCACCACTGCCCTTTGTAATTATAATCTGGTTCATCATTTCCTCCATTCTCTTGCTGTACGCAAGCATACATATTATTACTGCTCATTTTACAAAGCTTTATTTCTCTTATACGCTACAATCCTTTTAATACAAACCGATGGAAAGTAAATATCCTATAAGCACTCCCAGTGGACCGGTTACTACCCTTGCCATTAAAATAGACGGCACACCAATCTCAATCGTCTCAGGATCAGCATCAGCAAGACTCAAAGCAACCGGAAGAAAGTCCGCTGCGACCTGTGAGTTGATGGCAAACAGCGCAGGCAGAGAGAGCTGTGGTGAAATATTACCACTTCCGATTTCGGTACCGATAAGTACACCTACAACCTGTGCGATTACAGCTCCCGGTCCTAAGATAGGTGATAAAAACGGCATACTGCAAATAAACGATAATACGAACAAGCCCGGAAGTGTACCGGCAAGCGGTGTCAGAAAATGCGCTATGATATCTCCTATCCCTGAAGTAGAAATAATACCTACCAATGCTGATACAAAAATCATGAAGGGAAGCACTGTATGCAGAATCATATCGACAGTATCTCTTCCTGCTTGAAATAATACAGCAGTTACATTACCAAAGCCGTTACCAAACTTCGTTGCTATATTTGAAACCATATCTATAAATTTATTCATACACTCATTCAACCGCCTTTCTATTCCCCGTTATGCAACGCTTTCCGTTTTCTGTTCAACATCATTTTATATACCTTTTCTGTAATAATACCCCTGCATAAGCCCAACAGAATTCCAGCCAGCAAATAGCGTACAGCTAATTCCGTAGTCCCTAAGCCAAGCTTGGTAATACCCTGTGCCACACCGAGAAATACAAACAATTCAGCCGGGTTTGTGTGTGGAAATAATCCTGTAAACGGATGTCCCATACCTGTCAGAGAATCACAATATGCCGGTTTATATTTCTCATCCAATAGTTTTCCCATAGCAAAGTTGGTGGGTGAGCCCATTGTAAAGGTAAATACAATAGGCAGTAAAGAATAACGTATGAGCACACTCTTTCCTGCATATTTAGAAATCTTTGCAACCCGTTCCTCACCAATCAGAGCCATCAATGCGTTTAATACTGTGATAATAACCGCAAGCAGTGGTAATATCCCTGTGATATTTCCAACCAGCGTTTCCGCTCCGGCTTTAAATAACCCTATAAAGCCTTCCGCAAATTCAACAATTACATCCATAAATTCATCTCCTTTAACAATAATTCATAATATTCTCAGCAGCATTCTGCAGAGCACGAAACCCCTTTTCCCCTACTTTTCCTTTAAGATAATTCTTATGATGTTCAAGTTCTGCGATATCCACCTCCTCTTCCAAATTCACGCGCTTCATCCTAGCTGTTACAAGCAAACCGTCCAGCATATAGAATTCCTGTATCATGTTTCTATGATCTGTCACTAGAATCACAACAGGATTACAGCCAATTTTTTTCTTACGATTCATTCCAATGAAATATTCTCCCTTATATTTATCCGTTAATTCAAGATATTGCTTTGTTATATGCTTCATTTGCAGATACGACAGATAGAACTGCAGTAAATACGCAGCCACAAATAGTCCTGCTATCACCATTACATCCCGTGAACTCATAGATTACCTTCTTTCTCCAATTTCTCAATGACTGTTCTCAAATCGCTTCTTTGTTGTGAGGCTTCTGAAAACTGATTGATAATATCAAAAATATAGTCATAAATCTGAACGATTAGAAATTCCTTTCCATCGCGTACATTCTCCGGTATTCCAATTAAACAAATAAGCTGATACTGCTGCTTTTTCTTTGCGGAAAGATATAGCGTCATACTTAATAGATATTTATTCTGACCCTTTAGAATTGCATGCGGCATATAAGCTGATACATAGCTGAATTTTTTTTCATCCAATGTAAGTATGACATCTTTGAATTCCTTGTTGATAAGCTCCTGCTTGTAAAGATTTGCAAGTATATCAACGATATTCTGATTATATGCATGTATTCGATCATTCACTTCGATAATATTTTTATGATAGACAATATCACTGTTCGCAAGCAAGGTTCTCTGTTCTCCCTGATTTACAATATGTGCAATGTATTCTGAATCAAAAATATTAGATAAAAGTATAATCGGTATTCTGCTGTCTATGTATATAGGGTTAAGCGTGAAGATTGCATTTATTTCTTCCGGATTGAGTTCACTGATTTGCGACTCTTCTATTTCAATGAATTCACAGCCTTCATAAAACATGAGTCGAATGCGGTCCTCCACTAATTTCGAAATGGATCTCCCAGTGGAACGTACAACACCGAATTTTTTAGAAGCATTGTACTTCTTCTGTATCGCCATTTGGAAATACAATGCCAGATATGCGATTTCCTGTGCGTTGATATGTACCTGAAGCTTTTGTTCAAGCACATCGCATGCACTTTTTGAAATTTGATATGCAAATGGATAATTCGCTTCTATTTTCTCATCCATGGATACAGACGGCGGCATATGAAACAGGATGCGATTGATCATATAGGAGAGATGACTTTTAATTTCCTCATCTATGAAAACCTTATCCAGATAAAATTGATATTCCGTATAAATCCTATCCAGCATATTTTCCAGCATTTGATCCACTTCACTTTTTTCATTACGCGGTCTTTTTGTCGAACCAAGATAAAGAGGAAAGCACAGAAATTCAAAATCATAATCATTGATTTCAACCAATGCAGAAATACCGGCTTTTAATTCAACAAGTAGTGGATCCTCCTGATAGGAGCTGTGAAAATATGCTGTGGATTGCAGGATATGCTGATTGAAACCGCATCGTATTATCGTTATCTGAATCACTCTTTCGAATATTTCCTTTGTGTGCTGATCTATCATGAAATGATTGGCTATTTCTTCGATTAAATACAGAATTCTATTATGTAAACACACAGGATGAGCCTGACTGTCCCTATACAGCTGAAAGAAATGATTTAATATAAACAGCCTGATATTAGTTTCATTCCCATTGATTGTAATTCCCTTTTTTGTAATTCCTTTAATTGATAGCTGGTATGCGCTGATACTATGTTTTACAACGCTCATATCTTTGATCAAGGTACTTCTGCTGATAAATAAATCCTCAGCAAGTCGTTCAAGACTGACATACCCTTTCCCTTTATCCTTATATCGTATCAGTCTGTTAACAATCTGATTATAGCGCTCCTCTTTTATGTTTCTGTCCAGTATATTGTCTTTCTTATCCATAAGTGCAAAAAGCTTTTCCTTATCCTTAATTTCAGCTTTCACCACTTCTTTCTTTTTTTCAATACGAAGAATCCCGCGCATATTATATTGTAAATCGTGTAGTGCTGCATCCAGTTCTTCTTTATTACAGCCTGTTTGATTCAGCAGCTGAAAATAACTGCACTTGTTCTGATTCGATAGTAGAAATTTTAATATCATATACTGGTTTCTAGTTATGACCATTCTGCAACACCGCCTTTCTTTGTGTCTTCATTATAGCCCGGTTACTCAGGCTTAATAGGTTCTACTTTTCATCAAAATTCATGTAAAAAGATATACTAATACCAATCAGCTTTTCTTTTATAATTCCTATAGGAGGTATGCGTATGAAAATAATTATAAATGCAGATGATCTGGGACTTACGAAAGAGTCCAATTATGGTATTCTAAAAGCTTTTGAACGGGGATATGTCACACAGACAACACTAATCGTTAATTCAAGAGGGAGCAGAGAGGGTGCGGCTATTGCACATAATTATGGTTTTCAAGACAAGACGGGACTTCATCTGAATTTGAGCGAGGGATTCCCTTTAACGGATGATATTAAGCAATATTCAAAATATGTAAAAAATGGTGAATTCTGTTATATACCTGAATTCATGAGGAAAGAGTCTTATACAAAATCTCCCCTTTATACATACAGAGATTCTGTCTCATCACCCGCATTTAAAAAGGAAGTCTTTGCATTACGAAAGGAATTGGAAGCGCAGATTCAAAGGTTCATAGCTTTTGGATTTACCTGCCGGCATATAGATTCACATTGTAATCAGCTTGTTGATCTCCCTGTCTGGCTTGCTGTCAGACCACTTTTACTCCGATATGGATTTACATCGATTCGCGGCATATATCATAGCTTTCTAAGTGACGACATATATAATCATATTTACGCTACCTGGCTGCATTCTGAATTGCAATCAACAGGTCTAAAGCATCTTTCTTATATTTCAAGTATCCCTAAATACATGAAAAATAAGCAGCGATTATCTGATGAATCAATCATTGAGCTGTATGTACACCCTGTTCTTTTCGATGATGTTCTCATAGATAATTTTACAGGAGGTATCCCCTTAGATGATAATATTTCACAGCTTTCCGCTTATGATCCATATACATATTTTCAATTATAAGTGTATATGAATCATTCTGATTGTAGATAATGCCTTTTTAAATTACAACTTGTAAATATTTCCAAATACACGGGTATCCAAAATATTTGGGGGGCTAAACTTTAGGGGTCAATTTAGGGGTCTGAACTTTGAGGGACACTTTAGGGGGATAAATCCCAAAAGAAACAGGTGGCATTCATCTGTTTCTTTTTCTATAATGTTCTATTGGTTATGCTTCTGTGAAGGAGGTAATCATGGATCATTCTTATCTATTTAAATTATTAAACATTCCCGATGATGGTTCTATTATCATCAACGATGTTGAAATCATCGCTGATACCAAGTATGTATATATCTCTCGACCATCTATCCCGTCTTATTGCCCTAATTGTTCTTGCAGAATGCACTCAAAAGGTATTTATAAGCGCAAAATCAAACACCCTGTCTTACAAGACGGAACTTGCATCATCTTTATCGTGAGCCAAAGAAAGTGGAAATGCACTAACTGTTCCACATATGTTAATGAAGATTTCCCATTCTTTCAGCGTTATAAACAATCCTCTGATATTACTCCTCTACTAGTTTTAGAGGCTATGAAAGACCTTGATCGTTCTACCGCATCTATTGCCAGACAATTCAATTTATCTGATACTCAAGTTCACGATCTTTTCACTGCTTACGTGGATTTGCCACGTTTAACTCTTCCTGAGTTTCTTTCCGTTGATGAAGTACATATTGATATTTCTGAAAAAGAGAAATATGCCTTGATTCTTATGGACTTTACTTCTGGAGAGATTGTTGACATCTTGCATAACCGATGGCATCATACCATTGAAAACTACTTCTTCTCCATTCCATACGAAGAAAGAAAACATGTTCGTTATATTATTTCTGATGCATATAAGCCTTATCTTGAATTACCCAAGCATTTCTTTCCAAATGCTGTGTCGATTTTAGATAGTTTTCATGTTGTTAAATATTTATTAGGATTGATTAATACTTATATCAATTCAGTAATGAAAGCATATAAAGATAGAGATCTTAAAAGGCTTGAAAAACAAAATCATGACACCAATAGAGACAATAAAACGATTCAGGAATCACAAGAAGTTATCTTGCTTAGAAAATATCGCTGGGTGCTTTTGAAGAATCAAGACAATATCAATTACTCTGACAAAAGGTATTACCACAGCTCTCTTAGAATGTACGCAGATACATATACTATTGAAAAACTATTTCTCTCACTAGATCCTAAGTTCAATATAATCAGAGATGTGAAAGAAAAATATATTAGATTCAATAATACTCACTTTAGTTCTGAAGATGAAGTAATGCAAGAATTATTAAAAATGATTGAAGAATTTAAGGCTCTCAGAGGTTACATTCCTCGTCTTTTCTCACAATACCTTGATAAATATAAGCATGAGATTGCCCGCTCATTTACTATAACTGAGGTATCAAGACGTAGTGCAAAGGATAATGAGCGTTACTATGCACGTTTATCCAATGGACCTATGGAATCATTCAACCGAAAGCCGAAAGATTATAAGAGAAACTCACGAGGTTCCTCTAATTTTAATTATACTAGAAATCGAATCTTATGGTCTACCAGAAATAGACCTGCATTGAGAAATACGCCCAAATCATCTAATGAAGTACATAGCTATGTTGGAAAGAAACGTGGTAAATATAAAGTAAAAGAATAAAGAGATTAAGAATTTGTACAGAAGCATAACCAAAAAAAGAGAATCAGAATGTTTTTTCACTGATTCTCTTGATTTTAACTTTAGGGGTCTTAATTTTTAGCCTTTATTTTTTCTCTCCCCCAAAGTTGACCCCCAAATTTCTGGCGAAAACCCCTAAAAAATTTGGATAGCCATCTATTTCACCTTTAATTATGCTATAATTGTAGTGTGAAATGAAAGGATGATTATACATTATTTAATATATATCTCAATTGATTTGTAGTGTGTATGATGGTGCTGTTATGTATGTGAGAACTTGGAAAAAAGGATCCAAAATCTATGCCAGTATTGTGAAATCTACTAGAAATGGTACAAAAGTTTCTCAGGAGACTGTTGCTTATCTTGGAGAAGTCACTTTTGATCAGATCCCTTATCTTAAAGCTGCTTATGCTAAGAATAAACCATTATTGGTTTATCCGGAGGAGTCCTTATGATGTCGTGTGAAAAATCTTATCTAAACAGGATTCATAGAACCGCTTTTCTGCTCGATACTGAATATATTGATATTATCCGTGGAAATAATCAAAATGCTTATACGAGAAAGAGAAAAATCCTTTTGCCTCATATCTTTATGCAGATGCTTGCCACAACCGGAAAATCACAGAAGAATGAAATTTCTGATTTCATTGAACAAGTTGATGAAAATATAGAAATATCTCAAACAGGTTATTTTAATGCGCGGATGAATTTTAACCCTGATGCCCTTCGTACAATTCTCCATGATATCAACAGAGATGTATATGCAGAAAAGAAATTATTAAAATTAAATGATTATTATATTATGGCGATTGATGGAAGCGATTTTTTGATACCTAAATGGAGAGATAATAAAGAGGTTTGGAAAACAAAATTGCACGATGGTGATAATGATCCTGTGATGGGTTCTGCTTCCAGTATTTTTGATGTCATTAATAAATGTATTATAGATATATCTATAAATTCGTATAAATACAGTGAGAAATCAAGCGCAGAAGATCATTTGGGTTATGCACGAGATATCTTACCTCAAGGATCAAAAATGGTTTGTATATTTGACAGAGGATATCCTTCTATTAAGCTGATCGATCAGATGTTAGAAAGCGGTCAATATTTTGTCTTTCGATTAAAAGCAAATGATTTTAAAAGGGAATGTGAAGAACTTCGTGATGATGAAGATGATAAATGGATTGATGTCATATATGGTAGATTGCGGAGTAATCACTTCCGTGAGGATAGATCATTTCGGATAAAACTTATGAATACTACCTACCATTTACGTTTTGTGAAATTCCAAATCGTACTCAATGACGGAAGTACAGCTACAGAGATATTATTGACAAATCTTTCTGAAACTGATTTTGATACAGAAAGTATGAAGGAACTGTATCATCTGCGCTGGGACATAGAAACCTGCTATCGCTCCATGAAATCACAATTAAAGATGGAAGAATTCTCAGGTTATCGGGAACAATTGATAAAGCAGGATATATACGCATGTGCATTAGTATACAATGCTGTATCTGATATCGTATGTTCAAAAGAAAACTTAAGTACCATACAACAGGAAAGATATAAATATGAGATGGCATTTAATAGAAATTATGCGAGTGGAAAATTGAAACACTATCTACTGAAGATATTTGTGTATTATGATCATCCAAAGCTAGCCAAAAAAGCATCAGTAAAAATGGATAAAGAGATGATGCGTCATCTCTGTCCAATACGCCAAGACAGAAATAGCATATATAGCAGACAGAAAAAGCGATTGAATAAACATAGAATGACTTATCGTTATTCTTATTGATGTAGTGTGAAATAGTATGATAGTGCCAAATTCGTGTTTTTTTGCGCACTTATTTTTCAAAAAAAAGTATCCTCTATAGGAACATATTGATTGTTCTCTATACTGAATACTCTTTTTTTGTCAAGATACCTTAAGTTGATGACATTGAGTTGCGGACTCTTCAGCTTTTCTTCGATCCTTGGTTGCCTTGATGACCTTCTGACGGGAAAACTCCTCCCGCTCCTTTTCCTCAAGTGCATCCGTTATGAACTTGATATTATGTTCAAAATCCGGAATTACGATGTTCTTCAGAGCATTGGCACGCTTCTGCGCCTTGCGGATTGCATTCGCAAGCCGATAGACACTGTTCTCCACCTCTGCCAGAATCACTGTCATTTCCTTAACCTTATAGAAACAGCGGTAAGCATAATCCAGCTTGGAATTCGCATGATCCAAGCCGTATGTCAGCTTATACTCCTGCTTATCATATTGAATCTTTGGAATCTCCACACCCATGACGCTTCGATAACTGATATGAATACCGGTATCCACCGGCACTGCCTCTACCAGATCACTGATGACTCCCAGAGACATATTCGCCTGCTGCAGGGCATAGTACGCCTTCTGATACGTAATTGTAATCTTATCACGCAGCAGCTTTACATCATCCATAAGCGACATCATTTCACGCGTCAGGATATTCCGTTTCCGATCCATCAGCTCATAGCCCATATGAGCCAGATCATTTGATTTCTTTGTCGCAATCAGATTTCCTTTGGTAGGAAACACCTGTTTATTGTCCATAATCAGTTACCCTGAGATGCCAGTTCCTTGATGATAGGCCCACTCTTCAGGCCAAAGCGTTTCACCGCACGTTCATGATCGTAGTACACTTCAAGAACCTCGTTGTCTACACGGTCAAGCTCTGCACGCGGCAGGACACTGAGCAGATCCCAGCCCAGATCCAGCGTTTCTTCAATACTGCGGTTATCATCAAATCCCTGATTCAGGAAATGCTCCTCAAATAACGTACCAAAGGACATATACTGCTTGTCGACATCACTCAGCTCATCCTCACCGATAACAGAAGCCAGACTTCTGGCATCCTGCACCTTCGCATAGGCTGCGAACAGCTGGTTGGAAACATCTGAATGATCCTTTCTTGTAAAGCCTTCACCGATGCCATCCTTCATCAGACGTGACAAAGAAGGCAGAACACCAACCGGCGGATAAACACCCATCTGGTTCAGATTACGATCCAGTACAATCTGCCCTTCGGTAATATAACCGGTAAGGTCAGGAATCGGATGGGTAATATCATCATTGGGCATGGTCAGAATCGGAATCTGTGTTACAGACCCTCCGGCACCCTTGACAATCCCTGCTCTTTCATACAGCGAAGCCAAATCAGAGTACAGATATCCCGGATATCCTTTACGTCCCGGAATCTCCCCCTTACTGCTGGAGAATTCACGAAGCGCCTCGCAATAGGAGGTGATATCTGTCAGAATAACCAGTACATGCATATCCTGCTCATACGCCAGATACTCTGCAGCGGTTAAGGCACAACGCGGTGTCAGCGTACGCTCAATGATCGGGTCATTGGAAAGATTGATGAACATAACAACCTTTTCCATAACCCCTGCTTCCTCAAAGGAGCGTTTGAAATAATCCGCAACGTCATTTTTCACACCCATGGCTGCAAAAACGATACAGAAGTTCTTACCATCCCCTTCCGATATCTTCGCCTGCTTAACAAGCTGAACAGCCAGCTCATTGTGCGGCATACCGGATCCGGAGAAGATCGGCAGCTTCTGCCCGCGAATCAGCGTCGTTAAGGCATCAATACTGGAAATACCGGTATTGATATAGTTTCGCGGATATACACGGGAAACCGGATTCAGCGGCTGTCCGTTGATATCCGCACTTTTCTCGGCATAGATTTCTCCCAGCCCGTCGATGGGCTGTCCGCTTCCGTTAAAGGTTCGCCCCAGCATCTCGCGTGACAACGCCAGCTCCATCGGCTTTCCTGTAAATTTTGTTTTTGTGTTTTTCAGGGAGATTCCATTGGTTCCCTCAAACACCTGAATGGCAGCTTTCCTGCCCTCCAGCTGAACCACTCTTCCCAGACGTGTCGTTCCATCTCCGCACTTGATTTCCACCATCTCTTCATAGCTGGCGTTTTCCACGTTATCCAGGAAGACAAGAGGTCCGTTAATTTCACTTAATCCTACATATTGAAGACTCATGCACTTTCCTCCTTACGCAACCTGTGAGACAGCCGCATCAATCTGTCGGAAGTAATCATCCAGCAGCTCGATGTGGTCATTCGGCACATCGTATTTCATTTTGGTAACCTTGTCGAAAATACCGGAAGCCACAACCTGACTCATCGGTTTCCCCTGTGCTACCAGATCCTTGCATTTCTTATATAAATACAGAATAACATCCATCATTTTCATTTGTTTTTGTAAAGGTACATACGTATCATCCTTATGGAACGCATTCTGCTGCAGATATCCTACCCGGATGACCTTGCAGATTTCGATAACCAGCTTCTGATCCTCCGGTAACACATCGCTGCCGATCAGTTTTACGATTTCCATCAGCTTCGCTTCCTCTGCCAGCAGACTCATAATTTCCTGACGGCTGCGCAGAAAGCGCATATCCACATTTTTATTGTACCATTTCGTTAAGTCTGTCACATATTCGGAATAGCTTTCCGTCCAGTTGATGGCAAAATAATGACGCGCATAGGCCAACTGTTTGTCCAGCGCCCAGAAGCAGCGCACAAATCGCTTGGTGTTCTGAGTTACCGGCTCAGAGAAATCAGACCCCTGCGGTGATACGGCACCGATGATGGATACCGATCCCACCTGATCATTCAGTGTCTTCATATAGCCGGCACGCTCATAGAACTGTGAGATACGACTTGGCAGATAAGCCGGAAAGCCTTCCTCGGCCGGCATTTCCTCCAGACGTCCACTGATTTCACGAAGCGCCTCCGCCCAGCGTGATGTGGAGTCTGCCATGATGGCAACATGATAACCCATGTCACGATAATACTCTGCCAGTGTCAGACCGGTATAAATACTCGCCTCACGTGCCGCAACCGGCATGTTGGATGTGTTGGCGATCAGTACGGTACGATCCGTCAGCGGGCGATTGGATTTCGGGTCGATCAGCTCGGAGAATTCCTCCAGAACCTGCGTCATCTCGTTTCCACGCTCACCGCAGCCGACATAGACAATGATATCGGCATCACACCACTTCGCCAGCTGATGCTGCGTCATGGTCTTTCCGGTACCAAAGCCGCCCGGAATCGCTGCCGTACCACCCTTGGCAATCGGGAACAGGGTATCAAAAATACGCTGTCCGGTAATCAAAGGCACACTGATCGGTAATCGTTCCGCTACAGGACGTGCCGTTTTGATCGGCCATTTCTGTACCAGTGTCAGCTCATGAAGCTTATCCTTTTCATCCTTCACCTTCAGGATGCATTGATTGATGCTGTATGTTCCGTTCTCTGCCGCTTCCACAACCGTTCCATACAGGGTTGGCGGAATCATGCAGCGATGCTCGATCAGATCCGTTTCCGGAAGCGTCGCAAAAATCTGCCCGGGAACAACCTCATCCCCTACAGAAACCTTTACCGTTACATCCCATAAGACCTCTTCATCCAGCGGTGCCACATCGCTTCCGGTCGCAATAAAGGCTCCGGATTCCTTTGCGATTTCCTTCAACGGACGTTCAATGCCGTCAAAGATATTACGCAGGATACCAGGCCCCAATGTTACAGAAATCGGACTGCCCGTAGGCTCGACTGGTTCTCCCGGCTTTAATCCTGTTGTGGATTCATACACCTGAATCGTCGTTGCCTCTTTGCTGATGGAAATCACCTCTCCCATCAGACGTTTATGACCGACATATACTTTCTCCAGCATGGAGAAGTCGACTGCATTTTGGACCTTTACGACTGGACCGTTGATGGAATATATAACATTTTCACTCACATTATCACCTCAATCATACGGTTTCGTATGCAATTTATTTTATAAACAATCCGGAGTTCGTATAGAACCAGTCTTTCTGTTCATCGATGCCGGTGTCAAAGGTTTCATCTACAACGATTCCTTTTTCCTCACATTCCATGCGAAATCCTCCAAGCAGAATATCTGCATCGCATTTCCCCTCACAGGGCTTTCCATACGCCTCACAGATATCCTTCAAAACAGCCTGATCTCTGTCTGCGACATAAAACACAACCTGTTCATAACCCAGCTGTGCCAGATCAGAAGCTTTTTTCTTTAAAAGCTCTACATAATCCTTACGGATGGCAAATTCCTTCAGCTGCTGTTTTGCGGCCCTGAATACCGCATCGGTAAGCTCACGGCGTTTTTTCATAAGTCTGCGATTCGTTTCCTCATGTGCCTTGCTTAGCCGAATGGCATGCTCGCTGGCCATTTCCTTCAGCTCCTGTTCTCTGGTAAGTCCAGCCTCACGTTGTGCTTCCAGCTCCAGGCCCTCCATGGATTTTTTTCGGATTTCATCTATTTCCTGTTCAATACCGGCAATCTCGATGTCGCTAACTCGTTTTATCTCTTCCTCAAAGTACTGCTCCAATTTAATTTTGTCATCTAGCATAGCAAACACCTCATAGTTTCACACCGATTGCCTCGGATACATAGCGGTCAATGGTCTCTCCGATCTTTGCGGAGCCATGACGGTCGGGAATCTCGACAATCAGCGGTTTCTTTTGTTTCAGTTTTAATTCAGAAATAACCTCGGGGCAGGTTTCGATCAGCTTTGTCGTCATTAAAACGATAGCTATATCCTCCATATGCATCACACGCTCCAGCTCCTCCAGAACCTCATGACGCTCATGGACAACCACCCCTTCGATCCCTGCCAGACGCATCCCCATCTGGGTATCGATGTTATCACTGAGCAGGTAGAATTTCACGAATGATCACCACCCGTATTACAGCTTCATGAAGATAATGAAGATAGAGATTAGAAGACCGTAGATAGCAACACCTTCACCCAGGGCAACGAAGATCATGGATTTACCGAAGTTCTTCTCATTTTCAGAGAATGCTCCGATTGCGGCAGGTGCAGCGGCAGCAACGGCGATACCTGCACCAAGTGCGGAAAGTCCGGTCGCAAGTGCAGCGGCGATAAAGCCCAGACCCTGACCGATGGAGCCGGCCATTTTCATTGTGACATCATCAGCACCTGCAGCATAAGCCTTCGTAGCACTGAAGAACACTGTTCCCAATACGATTGCAAAGAAGAAGCAGACGTGCGTAATCATACGGCGTTTTGCTACGGATACACTCTTCTTTCCACGGAATACATTCACCAGCGGTAAAGAAATCAGCGCGATCAGAATAAGCGGTAATAAAAGTTCAAACATGTTTAACATGATAGTTCCTCCTTTTAATCATTCAGTGATTTAAACATAATACCGTTCCCCGTGAAATAACGGGAAAACATTTCATAGAATTCCAGACGAAGCACCTGGATTCCGACGATCATACCCTCCAGACACATGACGAAGATATTACCGAGAATCATCACGATCCATCCGGCACCTCCGGCCATGTCCATAATCAGCATAACAGCCATCATCATACCGGCATGTGACAGGACGAAGCCGCCGACACGCAGGTAGGAGATGGTATTGGTGATAAAGGACAGACAGATTTCAAACAGCTCGAAGAAGCTTTCCACAAAGAAGCCTCCAAAGCCATCCGGAAACATCTCCTTTTTCTCCATTTTTCTTTCCAGTGCCTCCTTCAGGAAAATCAGTACCAGCGGTACAAGCAGAAAGACAATGGCAAATACCGGATTGGTGATGACGCTGACTCCGCTCAACAGCTGATAAGCGCCTCCTCCAACCAGGGAAATATAGAAGACAAGTCCGGCAATCCCGTTCTGTGAAAAGAACAGCTCGCCGTAGTTTTTGTTTTTGATCTGCAGATACAGATTGATGCCGATACTGATTACGATTAAAACAGCTCCCAGCCCCACTGCCATGACAAGCAGTACGGGAATGAAATTGCTGGTCATAACCTCAACCGGCTTCTCAGATAGACCAAATACGGTCTTATACAAAGGATTCAGCAGCTCCTCGTTACCGAATACAGAACCGTATACAATACCGAAGATACTGGAGAAGATACCGATACGCATACCGATTTCCCCAAGCCGCATCCCTTTCCATTTATAAAACAGATATCCGACCAGGATCAGAACAAATCCCTGTCCCAGGTCTCCAAACATAATACCGAACAGAAGTGAATACGTAAACGCTACAAAGGGCGTTGGATCGATTCCTTCATATTCGGGAGTGCCATACATTTCTACAAACATCGAGAAGGGCCTGGCAAACCACCCATTCTTTAATTTGGTCGGAGGCGAAAGTCGCTTGTCGCTATGGGCAGGCCTGACTTCGATTTCCACCTCCTTCAAATTCGAGAATGATTCCTTCAATTTTGGCACATCTTCTTCAACCACAAAACCTGTAATGGAAAATCTTTCACCGAGACCCAGTACATATTTTCTGGCTTCAAAGGTATGGTTTATAAACTCCAGTTCCGCCTTGATGTCAGCGAAATTGTCAATGCATTCCGCCTTCAGAGCTTCAATGACTTCATTGACATGCTGCAGCTGCTTGAGATCGTTGTCGATTTCCTCCTGCAGATTCTCTTTGGCCTGAATCGGATTTCCATGGACGAATTCCGGAATACGGATACGTTCAAAGTACAGAGAGGAGAAAATATTGTCCACATCTCCCTCGTATTTCGCGGTTGTGAAATATACACACCAGCTATACGTATCATCCGTACTGAATGACTTGAATACAAACGGGCGGTTGCGGTAATACTGCAGCTTTTCGACACTGTCGATCGGCAGTCTTCCGAAACGAATCTTGATATACTTGCATTCAAACAGATCATCCAGATTCAAATCAATGCTTTCTATATTGCGGACCTGCGTCAGCGCATCGCGGTTTTCCTGGATAACAGTCTCCAGCTCGCGGCGTATTGCAGCCCCGTTTTCAAAGCGCTCGTGGATGGAATCAATATACTTGCGGATGCCTTCCAGATCATACGCACCGTTTTTTACGTCCTTCACCGGAAGCGTCATATCCATGTCCTGCAGCACCTCATTGAAATGCGTCAGTACATCGGTTATCGGGTTTTCATCACTCAGCGTGGTAAGTCCGTGTACACTGTCCACAAACTTACTGGCCGGTTCCGGATGAAAGTAATCCAGTTCCACGAATTTCAAAAGTACATCGTTGAGATATTCATTATCCGCAAGGATGTTGACCAGTTTCATTTTTGAAATTGCCATGAACATTCTCCTTTCTAGTAGATCAGCATGCGCTCCATATCCTCAATGGATACATGATAACGCACACCTTCAATAATATTGATGATATTTTCCAGCTCACGCTCTGCGGTATACAGATAGCTGGAATATACCAGGGGGGCATCGAGAGAATAATAGATATTCTTCTTTGCCAATGCATACAGAAAGGAATCGGTATAGTGTTCGATGTATACATAATCCTTCTCCATATCCTCAATTCCCAGACGATACGTGCTGCTTTGCAGCAGCTTGATAAATGCACGCGCATTCGGCTGCGCAATCAGCTCTTCCACAAATGCGGCGGACAGATGCTCATGCACCGGTACCAGCGATTCACGAATGACATCCTCACGGGCATTGAAGTATTTTTTGTAGCGGTAAATCTTTTCAATGTTGCTAAGCTCGATCTGGGTTGCGAAATACTGCTTGACTGCTTTTCTGCTTTTTCCCTTCAGCGTTTTGTCAATCACCTGAAAGGTATGGGTGTAATGCTGCATCTGCAGCTGTGTTTCAATCTTTGTATAGTCAATATCATTTTCCTCACCCTTTTTCACACGGTAAGGAAGCAGTACCGCATAATACATCGTATGCTTTAAAACATCCAGCAGCTCATCATAGCTATGAACATTCCCCAGCCGCAGCAGATCAAAGCTGGTGTACGACTTTAGAAAGATAGGAAATTCCGCAATGGCAGCTTCATACTCCCGGGAAATCAGTACCCGGATACGGGACAGAATCAAATCGATTTCAATCTGCTGCATATGCAGCCGGTAATACGGCTTCATGGCCGCATCCGCATAACGGTATAATTTCATGGTTTTCTTGAAAATTTCCTGTCGCAGGATACTTTCCAGCTGACCCCGGTGAATATTGTTCTCACGCACATCCTTCAGGGCAGCGGCATAGGAGGTCTCATGCTTCAGGTAACCGGCGATTTCCGCCACGCTTTTCTTATGCAGCAGCTCCTGATACATTTCTTCACTCAGCGCTTCCCCATGCATGCTTCTGGCCTTCGCCACAATAACACCTTCTGCCATACTCATATACACATCACCTCCCAACGTGTACAGGCGAACACATAACTACATCGCCAGCGTTCGTTTTACAATCTGTGAAACCCACTCCTCCTTATGCTCCTCATATTTCTGCTGGAGAGCATTGAGCGATTCCTCATAGACTGCTTCTTCCTGCTGCATAGCATTCTGCAAATCCGCATCCATCTGTTCGCGCTTCTTCGCTATACAGTCTTCTGTTTCCTTTCGATACTTTTCTCTGATTTCCATACTCTGGTCCTGTATCAGATTCTGGATATTGTGGCGTTCCTGCTGTTTCTGCTCAACACGCGCTCTTGCCTGCTTGTCGGCATCTACGATTTTACGAATGATTTCTTCCAAAAAATGACACCTCCTTTATCCTTATTATATCACCGATTCGTTTGGCCGTTCACCAAACTTCTAGAAGTATACACCTTTTTATTTTGGTGTGCAAGCAAAGATTTCACTCCTTTTTTTCCTGAAATCGGTTCCGTAAAACCCCTGTAAAAATTGCGGTTTTCCATCCATTTTTCGTGTATTTTTTACCTTATGAAAATTTTGTAAACAAAGCGATACTGAAACCCCTTTTTCTGTACACGGCTGTTGGTTGTTGTTTCTGATTTAAAATACTGTTCAAGGGCTGCCTTCGTACATGCTGTTCCATATTCCATAATTGAAAATTTCAATTATGGAAAATATAAACAAAACATAAATTCTCTAAATTTTTCAGCTGCTCATAAAAGGAATACCTCCTATCACATATTGCGGACGGTCTGCACCATGAAAGAGGCACAACTGCACATCAGCTGCAAAGAGGCCTTCCTTTCCATACCCTCTTCAACAAGGCATCAACCGATTCGAAACTTACCATTCTTTATATGGTGATTCCATACAGAAAGACATACCTCATCTGCCCTAACGCATATCAGCTTTGCAATAAGCAAAAAAAACAGGCGACTATAATGTCTTGCGCATAGAATATTTAAAGCTGTATATCCGCAGAATACAAGAAAAAAACAGACCTTATCTGTACGGATAAAATCTGCATATTTGAATCCATGAATGTGATCCTCTATATTTATATAGGAAAGCAATCCTGCAATTTGGAATCAGGTGATTATCCAATAGTTCGCAGCTTTGGCAGCTTTCGGAAGCAATCAGCTCTGTTCCAGCACCTTTTGTGCCAGCTTTTCATTCTGTTCAATCTTCTCATAGTCCTCAATCAGCTCCGAGGATGCATATACATCCGGGTCATTTTCACGATCCTTGAAAACAATTTTCAACAGAATCGGGGTTATCACAGTTGTCAGTACAACCATAATGATAATCGGGCCGAAAAATGCCTCATTCATCAAGCCAACCTTCATCCCCTTGCTGGCGACAATCAGAGCGACCTCACCGCGGGATACCATGCCGATGCCGATTCGAAGACTCTGTATGTTCTCATACCGGCACAGCTTCGCCCCCAGACCGCAGCCAACGATCTTTGTCAGAATTGCCAGAACCAGAAGCAGTACCGAGAATATCATAATGCTGGTACTCATTTCCGGCAGCACAACCTTCAAGCCAATGCTGGCAAAGAACACCGGGGAAATCAATAAATAAGACAGGGTTTCAATACGCATCTGCACATAATTGCAGCGGCTCGTACCACTGATAATCAATCCTGCGATAAATGCACCGGTGATATCCGCAACCCCGAAGAAGGCTTCCGCAACATAGGCAAACAGCAGACAGAAGGCAAAGCTCAGAATAGAAAAGCGGCGGTGTACCTTTTGATAACGGTCAAACAGCTTTTCGATACCCTTACGTGCAAATATACCAACGATAACAGCCAGCACGAAGAAGGCAACGATTTTCAGCATAACCTCTGTTAGCTGTACGGATGTATCCGCCATACCGGTAATGATGGTCAATGCGACAATTCCCAAAATATCATCTATCAAAGCCGCCCCAAGGATGGCATTGCCGCTCGGTGTGGACAGCTTTCCCATCTCCTTCAGCGTTTCCACTGAGATACTGACGGAGGTTGCCGTCAGAATGACGCCGATAAACATGTTCTGCAGAAATGCTGTAGGCTCCGTATTGAAGAAGGATGCCAGCACATAACCGGCAATCAGCGGAACCAGTACACCGATAACGGCAATGACAAAGCTGTTTCTGCCGCTTTTCTTCAGCTCGGATATATCTGTTTCCAGACCGGCGGAGAACATCAGTACGATAACACCGATTTCCGCAATATGATCCAGGAATTCCGATTCCTGTACGATATTAAAGCATGCCGGCCCCAGCAGCAGTCCTGCAACCAGCGCCCCAACGACCTGCGGCATTTCGATTCTTCTTGTCAGCAGTCCGAATACTTTCGTACTGAGCAGAATCAGCGCCACGTCCAGCAGGTAACGATAAGATTCCATAAACTCTCTCCTTTTATTTTCAACTTAACTGATTATACACCCCTTTTTCATAAAAGCAAGCGATTTCATTCAAATTCTATCCGGTATTTATTTCCAGTGCTGCGATTCAATGATCAACCAGACAGTGTATATATGAAATAACATACGTTTCTAGCACAGGCCGCAATTTTCATAAAGGTCATGATCCTTTGCCAGTCATTTTATTGCATACTGTTTCCTGCCAATATCTGTGCATGAAGTTCTATTAGAATAAGTCTTGTGCATGCGATTTTACATGAAGCAAGTAAAGATGGGGAACTGCTACAGGTCCTATGGGTACACCGGTCTATTTTACGATTTTCAAAGGACCGTATCTATCCGATAACGTCCGGCTCGTATCTTTGAAAGAGTCAAAGGCATGCCGTTATACCATTTCAAAACGGTCTTGCGATATCCGCAAACTGCCGCTCAATATCGGTATCCTGCAGCTCGAATGCTCTGCCGTTGAGATACTGCAGACAGCACGCATCCCCCTGAAAATGAAATGCCACATGATACGCACAGAGTGCCTGATAAGTCTTCTCTTTTGTCTTCCTCGCCCCGTATTTTACATCGCCCAGCAGAGGATGTCCCAGCCAGCTCATAAGAGCTCGAATCTGATGACTTTTACCGCTGTGCAGCTCCACCTCAACAAGAGAGTAGCGCTCTGCCTCCTGCAAAACACGATAGCCTGTTTCCATGCGGGTATAGCCTTCCCGCTCACGATCGATAACCTCCGCCGTATTTTTCTCATTCTTTCGATGATACAGCACGATATGATCCTGCTTTTTTTTCAAATTTCCCTGTACGATACACAGATATTTCTTTTCCACCTGACGAAGTGCGATTTTTTCATTCATGCAGCGAAGAGCCGCAGCTGTTTTAGCCGCAATTACCAGCCCCTGCGTGTTTCGGTCGATACGATGGCACAAGGCAGGGGTAAAGCTTTGTTCGGTGGTTGGATCGTATTCTTTTTTACAATACAGATAATGCAGCAGGCGGTCTGCCAGATTATCCTGCACCTCACTGGTGTCACTGTGTGCGCGAAGTCCCTTGGGCTTGTTGATCAGCAGAACAGCATCATCCTCATAGACCACATCCAGTGCATTCGGGACCTGTAGAAAGCTGCGCATGGTTGCTACTTCATAAAACTCCTCGGGGATATAGCACTGCATGGTGTCTCCCACCTGCAGTCGCTGGGAAATCTCACAGCGTTTCCGATTCACCTTGATTTTCTTATTCCTTATATATTTATACATCAGGCTCTTGGGCATGGTCTTCATCGTTTTCTGTATAAACTTATCCACCCGCTGATCCGCATCGTTTTCATTGATAATGAATTCTTTCATACACATTCCTCACCTTTCATGATATCAATTCACAGCAAATCCCTGATAGATGCTGCAGGCTTTCAGAACAGATCCTATGCAGTATCCCCACGGAGACAGCATTTTTCCATGAATTGTTATCTTTTCCCTGTATATTATACCGTACTTGCATTGCATAATCATAGAAAAACGACTAAAATTACAGTACAGAAGTGATACAGGAGGAGGGATGCGTGTGTATCGATGCAAAATGTCCGTGCGCGCTCTGGTAGAATCGGTATGGATCGGCGGTGATCTGGTATCCACAGCGCCATCCATCGAACGGGCAAATCTGGGTAGCCGTATTCATCGCATGCTGCAGAGCTCTGCACAGGGAGACTATGAAAGCGAAGTATTTCTGAAGCTGTCCAGTGAACTGGATGATATCCTGTTTGAAATTGAAGGCAGAGCGGATGGTGTTCGCAAGGAGGACGATCAGGTGACGATTGAGGAAATCAAAACAACCGCGATTCCCTTTTCCGAATTGAACGAGCCCGTCATGGTCCATCTCGCACAGGCCTATTGCTATGGCCATATGTATCTGGCTGAGCACGTTGCTCCCTCCATTCGCATCCAGATGACCTATTATCAGATTGATACCGAGGAAATCAAGCAGTTTGACGAGGAGAAAACACGGGAGGAGCTGGCGGCATTCTATATGGATACGCTGCGGCGCTATGTGAAGTGGGCAGCACTCAGCAGAGATTTGAAAATCAGCTCTTCCAGAACACTGAAGGAGCTGAAGTTTCCGTTTCCGGATTATCGCAGCGGACAGCGTGACTTTGCAGTCGCCGTATACAAAACCATTCTGGATCGGGAAAAGCTGTTCGCCTCCGCACCAACCGGTATCGGAAAGACAATTTCCACCCTGTTTCCGTCTTTGAAGGCAATTGGAGAGGGAAAGGCGGAAAAGGTATTTTATCTGTGTGCGAAAAATGTAACGGCCACAGTTGCCTATGATACTCTGCGACTGCTTTACAAGCAGGAGGTATCCTTTAAAAGCGTGGCAATCACAGCCAAGGATAAAATCTGCTTTCAGGATGTGCGTAACTGTGACCCCGAGGTATGTCCCTATGCAAAGGGCTATTATGATCGCTGTCAGGATGCCTTGTACGAGCTGCTGCAGGAAACACAGTTCATCGATCGTGAGGCCGTTGAAAAAAAAGCACAGGAGCATTTGATCTGTCCCTTTGAGCTGAGCCTTGATGCAAGTCTGTATGGGGATGTGATTGTCTGTGATTATAACTATGTATTTGATCCGCGGGTGTATCTGAAACGTTTTTTTATGGAAAAGGGAGACTATATTTTTCTGGTGGATGAAGCACACAATCTGGTGGATCGTGCCAGAAGCATGTACAGCTGTGAGTTGAATAAGTCGGCGTTTCTTGCGGCTGCCCGCAATATCCCAAAGCAACGCAAGCCGCTGCATGCGGCACTGCGCGCTGTCAACCGTGAATTCCTGCGGTTAAAAAAGCAGTGCGAAGAGGAAGGACAGAATTTTATTCACCAAAAGGAACCAATTTCTTCCATCAGGCAGCGTCTGGCAGATGTGATTGAACAAATGGATATCTATCTGCAGAGTGAGCATGAAGATACCTGGGATGAAGAATTACGCGATCTGTATTTTTCATGCATAAACTACAACCGGATTTCCGAGTTTTATGATGAGGATTTTGTCACCTGTTATGAAAAGCAGAGCAGTGATATCGTACTGAAGCAGCTCTGTCTGAATCCGGCACATCCATTAAAGGAAACCTGTGCCATGGGACGAAGCACTGTCTTCTTTTCTGCGACGCTTTCTCCCATTGATTATTATCTCGATCTGCTGGGTGGAACAAGAAAGACCAGAAAGCTGTTTCTTCCTTCTCCATTCTCGGCAGAAAAGCGTAAAATCGTCCTGTGTGACGCCATTTCCACCCGCTATCGAAACCGCGATAGCTCCCTGCACCCGATTGCCGCTATGATTCACGCAGCGGTGCAGGCCAAAACAGGAAATTACATTGTTTTTCTGCCAAGCTATGCCTATATGAAGCAGGTTGCCCAGACCTTTTGTGAACAGTTCCCTGATATTCACGTATCCCTGCAGGAAAGCGGGATGAAGGAAGAAGAGAAGCAGCACTTTCTTGAACACTTCAATACCACACAAGAACTGCATGTTCTGTTCTGTGTATTAGGCGGCATGTTTTCTGAAGGAATAGACCTGAAGGGGGAAAAGCTGATCGGTACGATCATTGTCGGTGTAGGACTTCCGCAGGTCAATCCACAGCAGGAGCTGCTGCGTGAGCACTTTGATGAGGTTAACGAAACGGGGTATGCCTACGCATATCAGGTACCGGGCATGAATAAGGTACTGCAGGCTGCCGGCCGTGTTATTCGCTCGCACAGTGATATCGGTATCGTGTTACTCATTGACGAGCGCTTCACCACACCGTTTTATCAGCGGCTGTTACCAGAACACATGCGGCCGTTTCAAATTATCAATGATCCAACCCGTCTGCATGCGGCTGTAAAACAATTCTGGCAGCAAAACAGCTGATGTAGGCAGCCTGTATTTCCACCTTCAGGATCCTCTCTTATGGGATTGGAGCCGGCATCGTGATTTCACCGTGTATGTCTATCGCAAATTCTATTTTCCATCTAAAAATTTATTTACCCCCTTTACAAATAAAGCATATCGTTTTGTGTGAAAGCAGGCTCTTCCTCATTCCAGACAGTATATATAAACGCTTTCTTTTCAGGGATTATCGAACAAAGCTGCAATGCTGTATATTTTTCAGCAGTTAAAGTATACAGTCTGATAAGTTTTTCATCCAATGTTTTATTATAAGCATCCTTGCCTGTATATCAGGAAATGGATGTCAACGCATCAACACACCTGCCATTATATTTTTTACACGGCCTACATATATCATCATAGACGGTTAATTTTACATTGATTGTCGGATGATTGATAAGTTCATTTGCGACTTTATAGAAATCATGTCCCATGGTTTCATCCGGTATAAATCGTTCAATACCGGCGCCATACAGCTTTATGATATCTATAAAATGATGCGGCTTGATGATAATTTCATCCACCCTGCATTCCTACTTCTCCATCTCAGATTCTTATGTTTCTTAAATACATTTTATCACAGCGGACTATGAAAACCCATGCCCTTTCAGAAAACAGCATTCATAAGAATAAAATCGTAGTCTTTGTGTCCGCAGCAGCTAAAGCCCTGCCATTTAATTGTCCGGATAGTTTCTTTTATACATAATAAAAAGGTATCAGCAGCAGAATTCCCGGTTTCATTCCTACGATCCTTCTCTGCAGATACCTTTTGGTGTTTTCGTCAGTACCTTATTTCAATTGTTTCAGACAGCTTGTTCCTATTGTGTTCTTCGGCATGGATACCTCAAAATTATCCGCAATCGTGGCTCCGATCATGGCAAAGGTATCACTTACCGGCAATAGTCCGTGTCCTTCCATACGCGGGCTGTATGCCAGAAACGGAACCATTTCCTTAGTATGATCCGTTCCCTTATAGGTTGGGTCATTCCCATGATCTGCAGTAATGATCAATAAATCATCCTCCTGCAGCTTATTGAGAACAACTCCCAGCAGCTCATCAAAGCGCTCCAGCTCTTCTCCATAGCCGACCGGATTTCTGCGATGTCCCCACAATGCATCAAAGTCAACCAGATTGACGAAGCATAAGCCGTGGAAATCCTGCTCCATGACCTCAATCGTCTGTTCCATGCCATGCACGCTGCTCTTGGATTTATGAGCCTGTGTAATGCCTTCACCATCAAAAATATCCTTGATTTTTCCAATGCTGATTACATCCAGCCCGGCTTCCTTCAGCGCATCCAGCGCTGTTTTCCCATACGGCTTCAATGCATAGTCGTGACGGTTGCTGGTGCGTTTGAATTCCCCTTTTTTACTTCCGGTATACGGACGCGCAATGACTCTTCCCACCATCCACTCCGGACGCATGGTCAGTTCTCTTGCGATCTCACAGTAATGATACAAAGTCTCCACACCCATCGTTTCCTCATTTCCGCAAATCTGTAGAACAGAATCCGCTGAGGTATAGACGATCAGATCCCCGTTTTGTATTTCCTGCTCTGCCAGCTCGTCCAGAATCTCAGTTCCGCTGGCAGACTTGTTTCCGATAATATGACGCCCTGTACGTTTTTCCAGCTCATCGATCAAATCCTGTGGAAAGCCGGTTTCCGTAAAGGTTTTAAACGGTGTCGTGATATGCAGGCCCATCATTTCCCAGTGTCCGGTCATCGTATCCTTGCCGACACTGGCTTCCAGCAGCTTTGTATAATAACCCAGGGGCTCGGCTGCCGGTGCCACATGCTTAAGCGGATGAAGGTTTGCCAGTCCCAGCTTTGCCAGATTCGGAATATGAAACTTCGGCATGCTTGCATCAATATGTCCCAGCGTATCACAGCCCTCATCATCATATTCCGCCGCATTCGGCATCGCACCGACACCGAGAGAATCTATGACGATTGTAAAAATCCTCTTATATGGTTTCATGTTAACCTCCTTGTGTGTTTTATTTATAACCTGCTTTCCTGTCGTATGTTATAATGCCACAGCTGTTTCCAGTGCAACCAGCATCATATCATGGAAGGATGTCTGACGCTCTTGTGCAGTTGTCTCTGCATGTGTAACCAGAGAATCGCTGATGGTCAGCAGGCAGGCAGCGCGCTTGTTTAAAATTTTGGCATTGTGGAATAGAGCAAAGCTTTCCATTTCAACACATACACAGCCATGCTTTTCAAAAAATTCCCGGTGTCCGTCCACGTTGTCCTCATGATAAAAAACATCGCTGGAATGAATTCTTGCCTTTGTCAGCGGTTTGTTCACCCTTGCGGCCGCTGCTTCTATTTCAGCATTCAGCTCAGCACTCGGTGTCTGAATATCACCGTCGACATCCGCCTGTGCCTTCGCGAAGGTGGATTCACTCCATGCACTGTCTGCAAGTACCAGATCAAACAGCTTCAGCGTATCCGTGTAGGCTCCTGCACTACCGATTCGAATAATGTTTTCTACCTCATAAAATTTATACAGCTCATAGGAATAGATTCCAATACTTGCCATTCCCATACCGCTTCCCATGACAGAGATTTTCTTTCCCTTATAGGTACCGGTATATCCGAACATATTGCGGACCGTGTTAAACTGTACCGGATTTTCCAAATAGGTTTCTGCAATGAATTTGGCGCGGAGCGGATCCCCCGGCATGAGTACAGTCTTGGCGATGTCGCCGCTGGCAGCAGCGTTATGTGGTGTTGACATAAATACTTCCTCCTTTACATAGGTTTTACGCAAAGCAGATTCCCATACATCCTGCTTGCTTTTTTTACAATAGTATCATACTATAGGAGCAGATAATAAAAAAAGGACATCTGTCCACTTTTTGAAAAGAAGGTGAATTTTATGACTGCCCTGCAGGATTTGTTAGAGGAAACAAAGGAATGCCATCACAGTCTGCTGAAGCAGCTGTTTGCCAATTGTCCCGTAGAGGTGCTGCAGCAGATGCAGCTGATCCGTCTACGTAAGAATCAAAATCTGATTTCCACTTACCAGACCAGCAATCCGGTATTTGTGCTGCTGGATGGCCGTCTGCAGGCGATCGAAGAGCGGGTCGTGGATATTCCTTACAGCTTTACGGAGCTGCACCCGGTGGATATCGTCGGCGATTATGAGCTGTTCACCGGCATGGAGGGACACTATGTGACGCTGAAAACGATGGAAGCCTCATGCTGCGCCAGACTGAGTGCTGCCTCCTATCTGCACTGGATGAAGAGTGATGCAAACGCCCTGTTTCTGCGTACGCAGATGCTGATGAAGGAGCTGTCTGTGCAGACGCAGCTTCAGCGGCAGTATTTGTTTATGGATAATCGCACACGCCTGCTTCTGTTTTTGCTGCGTTCCAATGGACAGAGTGGTGGAAGGATTCCTGCGACCCGGGAACGGATTGCAGCTTCCATCGGCTGTAGTGTGCGTACCTGCAACCGCATTATTCTCACCTTGTCACAGGAAGGCTTTGTGGACTGCATCCACGGCAAGCTGCAAATCAGCGAACAGCAGCGCAGTGCGATAAAAAAAGAACTGGAGACCTCCAGTTTCTCTTTCTGATCACGCCATCAGGGATTCACATTGGCGTATCGTATCGACAACCACGCAGCCTGTTTTTTCCAGCTTTCCCTTATCCTCATGTCCGTTGGCGATCAGAATACAACGGCAGCCGGCACCATGGGCAACCTCACTGTCGTGTACACTGTCACCGATAAAGACCACTTCCCGCGGATTCAGACCGCTTTCCTGTACAAAGCGCTTTGCCAGCTCTGCCTTGGATGCCGCATGGATATTATCCAGACCGCGTACCTGCTCAAAATATTGTTCAATATCATAATTATCCAGCTGCTCATGCAGGAAATGCAAATCACTGGCACTCAGCAGATACTGATGCACTCCCTTTTTCTTCAGCTGTGACAGCATGTCCGTTACCCCGTCATGCAAAGAGCAGGCCATACTGTGGGGCTGATAATAGCGCATATATTCCTTTGCGAGCATAGGAAACGGTGTCTTCTCAAAGTCAAAGCCGACTTTTTTATAATATTCTATCACAGGAAACTGAAAATATTTCCGGTATTCCCCTTTATCCAGAACCAGAGGCAGCTGTGCCTTTTTCAGAATGGTATTCAACGCTTCCATACTGACATCAATATCATCCAGCAGCGTACCGTTCCAATCCCAGACGACATGTTTTATATCATTCATAAGAAACCTCCTTCGTATTATTCTATTATATTGCCCCTTATTATATACAAAAGAATATCCCGGTGCAACCATTGTGCGTAAAATAATTGAAAAATTGAATAGGAAATCTGCATAGAAATCATACCGAATGATTACCATAGTATCATTCGGTAATTCATTTCGTTTTATGAGAAAAAGATGAAAAGTACCGGTAGAAAGTTTCTAAGCCGGCCTCCTCATCTTATTTTCCTGTAGCAGTATTGCTTATTTCATGGATGCTACTTTCTGATTCAGCTTTATAATCGAATTTGCCATATCCTTCATTAGAATTGCATTCATCAAATGATCCTGCGCATGTACTATATTGAGTGCCACAGGTGAAACTTTATATAGTTGAATAGTCTTTGAAAACGATTTCTTTATGAACCTCTTTTTAGTGCATCTTTTTGTATCATCTCCTTACGATTTCCTCTGTTTTATTTCAATTTTCCTCTTGACAGATTACCAGAAGGATTGAATCAGATATACGTAATTTGAAGAGAGACTAGATTTTCACTAAGATAAAGCTTTCTACCATATTGGCAAAGAATACAACCGATACCTATTTCTTTATCCGGAATATTATGAAGTACCGAGAAATTTTTAGCCATTCCCTTCATTGGATTTGCACTCATCTTTATTTCAATCGGATACAGAATGCCATCTTTTTCAATGATGAGATCAATTACTATTTTGTCCTTATCTCTATAATAATATATAGATGATATGCTTTACCGGAATTCAAATGCGTTATCATAACTTCAGAAACAACAAAGTTCTCAAATACATTTCTGGCTTTTGCGCCATTTTTCAATACTTCAGGTGTTGTCCACCTTTTCAAATAACATATCAAACCAGAATCGTGTAAATATACCTTAGGTGTTTTCACCACCTTCTTCAATATATTATTAGAATAAGGCTCCAGCAAAAAAATGATACCTGATATCTATAATATTAAAACCATTGTTTCACTGTATCGATACTGATTTCAACTTCATTTGCAATAGCATGGAAATTAAGCAATTCGCCGCATCTTGCAGCTAAAGCTGTAAGATACTTCATGAATTTTAACTCATTATTCACTAGCTGTCTCACATCTTTTTCAATATATGTTTTCAATCAATACTGTCTCGAGCGACCATCCGTGGCATTTTACGATTCCTATAATAATATTTATTGATGGCTGTTAAAAAATCTGCGGTTACTATGATAATTCGTAGGCTTTCCTTTATCCTACCGGATGGTGTTACCGAAAATCATGTAAATAATTTATATCACCACGATCCACCGTTACTTCCATTACTGTGCAGATATCCCGTTCCACACAAAATGCGGTAGTTTCATGCAATTTGTAAACACCGTCGCCCATTGTAGCCTGTTAAGGGTTATATTATGAGCATGTCCAATACGAAACATGAAGTTAGTAAGATTTCACCTCCCTTATCCTCTTCCTTAAAGAAGCCGGCAAAAATTACGTGCCACCTTTGTTTTATTTACTTGCTCTGTACGATTAACTCCATCTTCCATGATACATTCATTTTCTTATTCAATACAAAGACTGAATACGTTATCTTATGTATGTGAGATAGAGAATAATAAGTGATTTATCTGAATCAAAAGAGAATAAATAAATCACGTTATATTGTATCTACACACTCTATACCAGCTACTACTGAGACCTCTATATACTTTTTAAGCTCTTTATTTTTATAATTTACACCCTTATCCGTGAATACGAAATGCTCCGAAAAGTGCTTAAAACAAAGGATTTTTACGTACTTCGTCGATGTATCGAAACCACCGTCTCTACATGGACTGTGTGTCATTTTCAAACGTCGCATAGATAGAGTTATCCAACTAAACGCATGTATAAATTTTGATTATGCATTATAGCTATAATCAATAAAATATCGAACTTTACCTATATATATCACAGATGGCTTTGCTACCTTATTTATTTAAACAAATTTTTTATTAAACAAATAAACTGGGATTTAGCTATTCCATAACATGAAGATTATTGCAAAACATGTTAACATAGGAAAGTATAGAAAAGAGTATTTTTTAATACCATTTCTTCCAATCCGATTAGGTCTCTTTTCTAATATAACCATATATGTGACATGTCCTAAAAACCCAAGGACAGGTACTAATAAAATAATATACCATTTACTTGAATAAATATCTGCATTTCCAAAAAAATTAAAATGTGTAGCAATTTCATTAGGGAATGAATCACAAAACACCAACAATAGTACAGATGGAATAAAACATAAGACTCCATATTTGATATCTTTCATAAATTCCTCCAACTTCTAATTTTTCAGTTTGATAAACTTGAATTTGACGAGCTAATACTACAAAAGTCATTTATCAAACAAACTCAGCTATCACTATCTCATTTCCATCAATATCTTTTAAGCGAAGCTCGTTAGTTCCCCGATCATATCGCACAGGGTCAGCTAGTGGAAGCCCTTTTCCCTTTAACCATTCTACTGTTGAATCAAGATTTTTTGTTTGAAATACAAAGGATTGATAACCAGTCGGTGGTGCGTCGAATGCCTTGCAATCCCATATGCAAATAGTGGATATTTTCATTAAAGCCAAGATAAACCCCATTTGAATCGTCAACATTAGTTTTAATAAAGGGTATCTCTAATATTTCCCTGTAAAACTCAATCAGTTCTTTCGCATGCTCAGAAAAAATATTTGTGCAGTAGTATCCTGTTATCATCTTTTCACCATTCCATAATCATTTCTCATCGTCTAATATCCCTAAAATTGCTTCCCAAATTCAAATATGACTTACAGTTTTAGTTTATCTTTCTAATTGCGCCGAATACATGTTATACCTATTATTTTAGTGGTTAAATT
>SKEP01000363.1_pt1 | contig 30237 bp, 17 predicted proteins | sample 4826901 | NCBI WGS metagenome assembly SKEP01 (sample SAMN11008806, study PRJNA524170) | human gut metagenome | biome: Human fecal sample; material: Feces; isolation source: fecal sample from pouch patient p4, p43, p49, p54, p55 | host: Homo sapiens | place: Israel: Tel-Aviv | collected 2014-03-20
ACATACCACAAGCGTTTTTCTTTTTCTGGCAGACATTATCTGTACCCATTTAGGTACTTCTGCCTGTCCTTTCTTCTTTAAATCTGCAAGTTTTCTTATATGATGTACCTCTATATTTTTAGTACTTCCACATAATTCACACTTCTCTGCCAACAGTCTTTTAACTAATTCTGTTCGCCCACCATATACCTTGTATGGTATATCCTCTATAACAGCTTTTCGTTTATGCACAAGAGAAATTCCTCCCCATGTCGCAACTAATGGCTTTTTATTAGGACGTTCTACTACAACTTGCAGACACGGAACTGTTTTTCCACTTGTACTTGTTATGGTTGTTCTATACTTAGCCTTTTGCTTATTGATAGATGACCTGTGTTTACACGCAAGAGTTTTCAATAATGAAGTTTCCATATACCAGTACAACTTCGAGAACCAAGACAAATTTTGTGCGAGAATATAATACTGCACCAGTCCTCTGTACTCTTGCTGATATGTCTGTACAATAGAAAAATCATCATCTTGCAGAAGATTATTCCTGTGAGTTGCTTTTCCACGTTTCATATATTTCTTCCATTTTTCTTCAATTACTTTTGCAGGAACTAATAGTGCGATTGCTCCATTTGCTCCTCTGCGCCCCTTTGGGTCAATATAGTCATTGACCCTTTGTGCTTTGATTTCATATCCAAGAAACTTTGCCGCCTGACTGCCTGCATTTGTTATTAGAGTCTTTTCTTCTGACATTATCAGATTTAATTTCTCTTTTAGAAATCTTCCTATTTCTGCTTTTATTTCTTCTGCATCTGCTTTAGAGCCAGTGAATCCAAGTAGAAAATCATCCGCATATCTCACATAGCGCAATCTGCGATAATTCTCATCTTGCGTATTAACAGAAGGTATTTTTCTGCGTTCAACCACAAGCTGATGGGCTGTCTTTGCATCTCCCTCCTTTCTGAGTTTTTGGATTTCAGCGGTCAACTTGTTATATTCTGGATTAGATTTCTGCCTTTTTCCTTTTGTGTATTTTGGGATTAAGACTTCTTCAATCCAATTATCAAATTCGTTGAGATAAATATTAGCCAGTATCGGACTGATAACTCCGCCCTGAGGCACACCGCTGATTGTCTGATTGAATTTCCATTCTTCCAAGTATCCAGCTTCTAACATATTCGATACCAGACGGATAAATCTTCCATCATGAATATTTCTTGCAAGTATTTCCAGTAAAATTTTATGGTCGATTGTATCAAAGTATTGAGAAATGTCTCCCTCAATAAACCAGCGAGTTCCTTTCCATACCTGTATTTCTTGTAGTGCTGTATGACATCCTCTGTTTGGACGAAAACCATGGGAATGTTCACTAAACTGTGGCTCATAATACGCTTCTAAAATCTGACGCATTACTTCCTGCAATACTTTATCTCCCCATACAGGAATCCCCAGCGGACGCTTCTTACCATTTTTCTTTTTGATATATTCCCGTCTTGCTGGTTTCCATTGATATTTCTCCTCACGGAGTATTTCAATCATTCTGTCTATTTTCTGAATGGACATTCCATCTACCGTTTCATCTGTAACACCCTTTGTCATTGCTCCGTTATTCGGGTATAACTTAGCATAGGCATTCAGATATAATTCACGGTTAAATAAGAGCTTGTAAACTCTTTCAATAGGTTTCTTTTGTTTTCCACGTTCTTGAATGACCGTTAAAACAGTTTTGGCTGTACGCATCTCACGCACCTACTCCTTTCTAACTAATCGAAATTACCTGTCACCCTTCGCCATGTACAAGGCTTTCCCTTGCTCGGACTACTATGGTGACTCCGTTACCATGGGGGGCTCCCCCTTTAGGCAATCCTGCTATTCGTCAAAAGTATACGTATCGAGTATCCCTTAGGTTCCTTGTTCGTCCCTTTATTCGCACTCACTGTGCGCTCTTTCATTGCAAAAAGTTACTCGTCCAAAATCAACAACAACGAGCATACAATGACATCGGTATCAATCGCTTTCCGATGGGCGATGCTTTGCACCAAGTCGGAACTAAGGTTCAGGCAGTATAGCTTTAACCATAGGATACGGAACTTGCGGAGCATCGAAGTATTGCGATTAACTCCTTATCCGCTTTACCAACATGCGATTGTCCCCTTTGAGTTTCCTCTCCAGGTAGGTTGGTTGTTCCCATTATTTACTTTTAATAATGTCCCCCTGCGGGGGAGATATACTTTTGCGCTTAGCAGCGCACGATTTTAAGCATATTATCAACGGAAGCGTCCACACCTCCACTTCTGACAATTTCCGCACGTTCCCCAAACGCTGCCACTAATTCCTGTTGTTCTTCACTTGGCTTTAGCACTTCATTGATATACTCTGCTTCCGGCACAGGTAAATGCAGCATATCTGCAGTCTGAATATCCGCACTTTCTTTAAAAAGAGAGATCAACTCCGGAAGATTAAAAAAGCGGGCAAACCGTGTTTTTGCACGATAGCCCGTTCCTTCCGGTGACAATTCTACTGCTGTCACTGTTTCCCCAAAAGTTGCCGCCCAAGAGTCAAAATGTCCCAACTGTAACTTTTGCAAAGTATCATATTGTAAATACCTCATAATGGTATATAGTTCCGTCATACTATTCGAAACGGGGGTTCCTGTGGCAAAAGTAACACCCTTTCCTCCCGTCAGTTCGTCCATATATCTGCATTTCATAAACATATCTGAACTTTTCTGTGCGTCAGTCTGTGCAATCCCTGCAATATTTCTCATTTTTGTATAAAGAAACAAATTTTTGTAAAAATGGCTCTCGTCTACAAACAGCCTGTCTACCCCTAACTGCTCAAAGGTCACCACATCATCTTTTCGGGTATCGTCGTTTAATTTTTCCAGTCTTTTCTCCAGACCTTTTCTCGTTTTTTCCATCTGCTTTATGCTATAACGTGGACTGTCATCACTCTGTGCTTCTTTGATTGCCAGCATGATTTCTTCTATCTGCTGTTCAATCATTGCCATCTGACGCTCTTTTGACAGTGGAATACGCTCAAACTGGCTGTGTCCAATGATAATTGCATCGTAATCTCCTGTGGCAATCCGAGAACAAAACTTCTTTCGGTTCGCCGGCTCAAAATCCTTCTTGGTAGCTACCAATACATTGGCTCCCGGATAAAGCCGGAGAAAGTCACTCCCCCACTGTTCAGTCAGATGATTCGGCACAACATAGAGATTTTTCTGCGAAAGACCAAGCCGCTTACTCTCCATTCCCGCTGCGATCATCTGGAACGTCTTTCCAGCCCCTACACAGTGTGCCAGCAATGTGTTTCCTCCATACAATACATGGGCTACTGCATTTTTCTGATGTGGCATCAAGGTAATTTCCGGTGTCATTCCTACAAATTGAATATGACTTCCATCATATTCTCTGGGACGGACACTGTTAAAAATCTCATTATATTTCTTACACAAGGCTTCCCTTCGGTCTATATCACGAAAAATCCATTCCTTAAAGGCTTCTTTAATCATATCCTGCTTTTGCTGTGCCAGCATAGTTTCTTTCTTATTTAATAATCTGTGTTCTCCATCAGCGTCCTGTATGGTATCATAAATCTTTGTATCCCGCAGATTTAACGCATCTTCCAGCAAACGATAGGCATTTGCACGGGCTGTCCCATAGGTAGCAGTTACCCTTGTATTCCCATACGTATCCAGCGATTTCCCTGAAATATTCCACTGTCCGTTTACCGGAGCATATTTTACTTCAATCCGGCTTCCAAGATAATAGTCTGGCGTCTGAAATAGTTCTCCCATAAACTCGGTGATATACTCTGCGTCCACCCACGTTGCACCAAGTCGGATTTCAATTTCTGATGCTTCCAATTCTTTTGGCTGCACTTTTTCAAGCGCCTGCACATTCACCTGATAGCGATCGTGATTTTCAGCAAATTGTTTTGCTACTTCCAGCTTTATCCGGACATCCCCTGATAAATATTCATCTGAAGTTTCCCACTTTTCCGTCAATGGATTTTGGAAAATAACTCCGGTTAATTCTTCAATAATCTCTGCCTCCGGCTTTCCTGTCAGTTCTGTCATAAAGGACAAATCTATTTTTGCACGTTCTGCCAAAGACAGAGCAAGTGCTTCACTTGCAGTATCCACACGCTCTATCGGTTCTGCTTTTCGGATTGTACGCTTATGAAAAATATCTGCTTTTCTTTTTAACTTCCCCTCTTCGTCTAAAAATTCCAAAGAAGCAAGCAGACAATAGCTGCTATCCTGTGAAAATGCCCGACGGTTTGCAGCGCTGTTGAGCAGTCCATATTTTTCTGTAAAAGTATCATAGGTTTGGTTTAATTCCTTTTGAATACTCTTGATTTCCTCCTCACCGGCATCTTCCATCTGGCTGTCAATCAACTTTCTGGTAATATCCCGAATCTCTATCATGCCTATGACACGTTCTGTTGTCACAGCAGGTAAATCCATACGGTTCATTCTGGAATTTTCCCGATAATACACCTGTTCTCCAACCTTTGCAAAACTGAAATTCTTCACAGACGGATCAGCCAGAATGGAGTCTTCTGTTTCATTTAAGTCCAATTCGTCAAACTCTCTGACTGTAATCTGCCCTTGAATGAAAGGAATAACCTCTTTTAACTGTTCTTCCAAAGAAGTTTCTTTTCTCGGCTTTACTGTAACTTCCATTCTTCCATACTGATTGCTCTCAAGCGCAAAGTCCCCCAGCACCATTTCCGGATGTTCTACAAAATAAGAATTGATTTTATATCCCTCTTCGGTTTCTCCCACTTCCACCCAAGAAGGCTTCTGCAGCACTGCCCGATCCCGTTTTTGGAAAAATAAAATATCGGATACTACATCTGTTCCGGCATTTTTGCGAAACGCATTTTCCGGCAAGCGGATTGCACCTAATAAGTCTGCTTTCTCTGCAAACTGCAATCGCACTTTTTCACTTTCTTTATCCATCGTCCTGCTGGAAGTAATCACTGCTACTACACCTCCGGGACGTATCAAATCTAAAGACTTCACAATAAAATAGTCATGAATCATCAAAGAATACTTATCGTATTTTCGGTCTGATACCTGATAATTTCCAAATGGCACATTGCCAATCACGCAGTCAAAAAAACTTTCCGGATATTCTGTTTTTTCAAATCCTTTTACCTCTATCCGGTTCTTTTGATAGAGCTGACCTGCAATCTTTCCAGAAATCGGATCTAATTCTACACCATACATCTGAATGCCCTGCATATTCTCTGGAATAAGTCCCATGAAGTTTCCCACGCCGCAGGAAGGCTCCAATACATTTCCCGTAGATAATCCCATATTTTCTAAAATCTGATACATGGCTTTGATCACCGTAGGCGGTGTATAAAAAGCATTTAACGTAGAAGAACGTGCTTCTTTGTATTCACTTTCACTCAGTAAACCTTTTAGCTCCTGATATTCCTGACTCCACTCTTCTTTTCTGTCATCAAATGCCGCTGAAAGACCACCCCAGCCAACATATCTGGATAAAATTTCCTGTTCTTCCGGTGTTGCCAAACGATTTTCTGCTTCCAGCTTTTTTAATAAAGAAATTGCTTCTATATTTCCACGAAACTTCTCTTTTGGACTTCCAACACCCAGCGCATCATCTGTAATCCGAAAGTTATTCCCTTCTTTTGCATATTCTTTCTGCTGTGGAATGGTATCTTCTTTTGTTTGATTTCGTTTTTGTGGAACAGCCGTTATAATTTCTCCATCTGTACCTATCACATCTATCATATCGGCAACTTCGTTAGCAGGCTGTGATAAGTTTTGTTCTTCTAATTTTTCCATGTCAAATGGCTCTTCCTGCATAAAATCAAACAGGGATAATTGTTGATTTTCATTCTCAACAGATATTTCTTTTTGTCGCTCCGGAAACAGCGTATACGTGCCTTCTATATACTGATGAAGAATTGCAAGGGTTTCTACACGTTTTTCGTAATTCTCAAATTCTAAAGGTAAGGCTGCAAGGGCTTCGTCCATTTTTTTAACCAGTTCTTCCGCTGTTTCTTCCTGCTCTAACAGAAGTGGTAACTCCTGTCTTTCTTCTTCCCCAAAAAAACCGTCTGAAAACGGACGTTCAATCTCCTTTGGAAGTCGATAGTAAAAGGAAACAATACGGTTCGCCATCTGTTCTCTCTCATAAGAGGGCATTCTTGTATAGTCTGCCGCTTTTAAATAAAAATCCTGGTCAATCAAAAACTCAATGCGCTTTGCCACCTGTGTCCATTTCAAAAATACGGTAGCTTCTGGGTGGCTATAAGAACCTCTTTCCAGCTTTAGTCCTTTGCTATCATAATCCGCATGAGAGTGATCTGCACCGGAAAGGGCATGGCTTCTTCCGCCAATCCCATAACTTTCCTTTACAAAATCCGCTTTCTCTCTTTCGCTTTTATCCTGAATAAAAAAAGCATAGGTACTAAGCCTTCCATCACGATAAGAGCCGCCACCCACTAAAAACGCATCAATCTCATCTTGTGTAATAAAAATGGGATGTCCCTCCCAAGCAAACCCTTCTCTTGCCTGATAAGGAACTGCCTCTTTTGCAAATTTCTGAAACTGTTCTAAAACTTTGTCCGGGCGGTAAAAATGAAAGCGCATGATTTCTTTATCCTCTTGGTAATACTCTGCCAGCGCTTCCAATCGCTCATTCAAATCTGCCAAATACCCCGGCTGCTCCAGTAATGCACAGACCTTTTCTGTAACCGTCGGAAAAGTATTATGGAATACTTCTGTATCTTCAAATACCAGTTCTGCGACGCCCTCTGCCATATCCCGTTCCATATATATTAAAGCGTCTGCATGTTCTTTCAGCGCATTTTCTCTCGCAGCATCTAAGACAACCTGTGGTGCATACTCTCCCTGTCTGAGCAACTGGTGTATTCTTCCACTGGCTTCCTCCCAAGATAAGAATACTTTATCTAATACGGTATCATGTACCGTATGCCCCACTGCAATCTGCATACCTAATTCATCATACCAGACCGCATACTCCCTGCCTGAAATCTGTAACCCAATACCGCCTTTTCCATATTCTTTTTGGACAAATTCTGTATACGCTTCTTCTGGCTGCTCAATCATAAAATTATAGATGATCCGTAAATGGCTTCCAGTCCGGTTTCCTCCATAGCGCAATACTTCATCTACGATTTCTGCCGGAATTGTCACTTCTTTTGCATAAAGAGCAGCCTGCCTTTCTTCAATTTCACGAATCTGTTTTTCTACGGGAGGTAATTGGGGCAAAGAAAGAGCAGAGGCAATTTCTTCCTCTGCTCCATCGAAATCCTGTTCTGTTTGTTCCTCGCTTAATTGTATACCAATTCCGTCAAAACGCTCTCCTCTGCCATCTGCTGGAGATTGTTCATGTGTGCCACCCACTTCATCTGGTCTGCCTCCTTGTCCGGAGCCGGATATTGAATAAGAAGTCCATTCATCAGAACTTCCATTCTCTCCTGTGCTGCTTTCTCGATTTCCATCAGATGTTTCTCCAATTTTCCTGTCAGAAGCATGCTCTGATACCAGTTCTTCCGGTTTTCCTTCAGGAATGTCTTCCGAAGCATTCCGTACTTCCCGATGTTCACTGGTTCGTTTTCTATTGTCAGGTTCGGAAACAGGTAATCCCCTTTGCGAAAGTATGTCAGTTCCATTCTCATTTCCTCCATTTTCTTTACTTTCTCGCATTAACGTGTTAAACTCATTATAATGTGTCCGAGAAGAATTTTCAACCCTTTTTTGAGATTTTTCCTTTTGTTCTTCCCAGTCCATTCTCCATACTGTCCGCCCAATATCCTGAAGAATCGGTTCTACAATCTGATTGGTTGCATTTCCTAAAAATGGAAGGACTGACATCGAACGAAAATCTGTAATTGCAGTAAAATCTCCTTCTTCCAAAACGTCCATAGGATCAAGACCGCAGCGGCGTGACAAAGAATAAAAGATACTGTTTTGCAGCAACTCCCGGAACTCTGTCTGTATGGTCTGTTCGTCCAAATCTTCTAAAAAAGTGCCTTCTACTTCATATTCCAGACCTTCCATTGCTTCTTCCAGATTTTCCTCTGTCATATCTCGTGCAATTTTCCAAAGTGCCGACGTAAGGGCAACGGTATCTTCTCCTGCCAGACCATATACCTCAGACAAATGATCCAAAAGCGGCTCCTTTTGATGTTCCTTCAACTGCCATAAATACGGTGTTTTTCCACCCTGCACTTTATGTGTATCAGAAACATCAAATACATACCGTAGTCTTTTTTTCGGGTATCTGTCATCAATTAAAGCAATCCCTTTTGCTCCCCGGTTTACCCACCGTTTCATTTTGTGATTCCAAATTTCCAGCTCTGCACAGGCAGTTGCCCCCGGACGCTGTGCATGAATTAAAAGTGTATCAGAAAAAGAGTAACGGTACAGTTGTGATGCAGTATCCAGATAATGCAGCCAATCTCTTGGAGAACTGCTGATTTTTTCCGCTTCATATTGGGCAAGCCCCAAAATCTCATAGAGTTTTCCCATGAACAATCCCTCCTCTTCTTTCTATTTTCTTTTTGGAAATTCCATTTTAAAGCTTGCCCTGTCCCCTTGCAGTTCCAGCAATAAGTCTGCTGTAAATTTCTTTCCCGTCCTCTGGGAATAAAAATCAGTCACACGGGTTTTCCCATGCTCTAAAAGTTCCTTTGCCATTTTCTGATCCAACGTCTTTTTCATTCCAACGAGATAACGACTCTCTTTCCAGAGGGCAAAATTGCAATCATGGGAAGAACAATAAAAATTCTTTTTCCCTTCATACACAGGACTTCCACATACCGGACATTTCCCAATACTTTCTTTTTCGTAAAAACGGTATCGTTCCTCTTTTGGGATTTCCCCGCAACCTGCAATCAATTTCTGGACAAATTCTGTAATGTCCTCCATAAATGTTTCACTGGTAACTTCCCCTCTCTCCATACGAAGTAATTCATTCTCCCATTCTGCTGTTAAAGCCGCTGATTTTAATTCTTCTGGCAATACAGAAATCAATGCAATTCCTTCTTTCGTAGGAAGAAGCTGTTTCCCCTTTCTTACGGCATATCCGGAAGACACCAATTTCTCAATAATCCCCGCTCTTGTTGCAGGAGTTCCTAATCCCTTCTTCTCGGTTTCCACATCAAAAGAATGATTTCCGGCTGTTTCCATTGCAGAAAGCAGCGTATCTTCGGAATACGGTTTTGGCGGTGCTGTAAAACGCTTTCTCTTTTCCGGTGTCCTTCCTGCTATTTCCATTCCGTCTGAAATATTTTCCGAAATCGAAACTTTTTCCTCTTTTTCTCCCGCTTCTTCTGTTTTTCTCACCTTTTCCTGAAACGCTTTCAAAATTTTTTGAAAGCCCGGTTCCACCACCTTCTTCCCTTTTGTTGCAAAAAGGTATTCTGCACATTCTGCCGATACTTCTGTTTCTTCAAAAATTGCCGCTTCTGAAACTGCCTGTGCTAATCTCTGTCCAATCAGATAAAAAATATCCTTCTGTTTTTTCGATAAAGCCCCTATATCCTGTTTCCATGCTTCTTTTGTTGGAAGAAGTGCATGATGATCGGAAACCTTCTGGTTATTGATGATTGCCCCTACATTCCTCCCTACCAGCTCCCTGCTACAAAAAGGAAGCATATCTGAAAGAATATCCAAAAGTTCCAGTACAGACTGTTCCATATCTTCCGTAATATACTGGCTGTCTGTTCTGGGATACGTTACCCATTTTTCTTCATACAATTTCTGCAGCTCTGTCAGTGTTTCCTGTGCCGTATATCCAAAAAATCGGTTTGCTTCTCTTTGCAGCGTAGTAAGATCATATAGCTTTGGCGGATTTGTTTTTTTCTGTTTACGTTCCACTTTTAAAATGTGAATGGGGTTTCCTTCGCACATTTTTACCAGTGCATCTGCCTCTTCTTCTTTTTTCATTTTTTCTGATGTAACAAAAAAATCAAGCACCGGAAGTTCCACCTGATAATAGGCTTCTTTCTCAAAATTTTCCACTTTCTTCTGACGTTCCACTAACATAGCAAGAGTGGGCGTCTGTACTCTTCCTACGACCATTCTCTTATAATAAGTAGTTGTAAATGCTCTGGTGGCATTCATGCCAACAAGCCAGTCCGCTTTTGCCCTGCAAACAGCAGCTTCACACAGTCTTTCATACTCTTTTCCATTTTTCAAATTGGAAAATCCATCACAAATTGCCTGTTCTTCCATAGAACTGATCCATAATCTTTTCACTGGAAGGCTGCTTTTCGATAAATCATACACTCTTTTAAAGATCAGTTCCCCTTCTCGACCTGCATCACAGGCATTTACAACATATTCCAAATCTTTTCGGTTTAATAATTCTTTTAATACATCAAACTGCTCTTTTTTATCTTTAGCAATCCGTAACTCCCATGCCTTTGGAAGAATTGGAAGGTCTGCAAACTCCCATTTCTTATACCTTTCATCATATACTTCCGGAGCTGCATACTCTGCCAAATGTCCCAGACACCAGCTTACGATACAGTCCTCTCCTTCCAGATAACCGTCCGCTCTTTTCTTTGCCCCTAACACTTCTGCCAATGCCTGTGCAACACTGGGCTTTTCTCCTAATACTAAAAACATATTGTTCCTCTCCTTTTCAAAAAGGACAGCCCTTTCATAAGCTGTCCCTGTTTTGTTCTATTCTTCTGTTTCTTCTGCATCCTCTGCATCTTCATTGATATATGGACCGTTATAAAATTCCAAATCTTCATCTTCGGCATCTGTTTCTGCCTTTTTCGGTTTTGCAACCTTAAAATAGTAATAGGCTCCAGCGCCGCCTGCCGCAAGTAAACCGATTGCAAGCAGTGCGCCCGTCTGATTTTCTGCCTTATCTGCTTTTTTCTCTGGCTTTTCTGCCTCCGGTTTTTTCTCTGTTTCCGGAATGACCACAGACGGGGGGTCTGTCTGCGGCTTCTTTTCTGGAACAAATTCTGCCAGATCATTTTCATCTACCATAGAAAGCATATATACATTTTCCGTAGAACTGGATCGGTCTAAAACAAGAAAAAAAGTATTCCCTTTCTTTGTCTGAACTGTCAAAAACTGCTTTGTGCTGTCATTGTTCTTATCGTCCAGAATCTGCCCATTCCCCGGAACAGAAAACGGGGTTCCTTCTTCCGTCTGTCCCTCCTGTGGTGCTGGTGTCTGCTCCGGTATCGGAGTAGGCGCTTCCGTTCCCTGTTCTGTCGGTGTTCCTTCTCCTGTATATGCAAATGCTGTCACACCGGCACTGCAAACAATTCCCATACTTACAATACAGGCTGCCAGCCATTTTTTAAATTTCACGTTCACCATTTGTTTCCTCCTTCGTTTCCTCTTTTTCTGAAAAATCACTTTTGCGTGGATTTTCGTAACGATTCCCAGTAAGCTGAAACTCGCCTTTCTGCAGTTTTTCTAAAACCTGCAAAAGCTCCCGGCTCTCAAGGCGCATGGAACGGATACTCTTTAAAATTTCCGTATCTTCCAACTGCTTCTTCTGAACCAGCAGCATTTTCAAATGTTCCTGCCATTGTGCAATCTTTGTTTCTGTTTTTTCAATTTCCTCTAACACTTTTTGTAACTTCTTATTCAATATCCTGCCTCCATCTCTTTTTTAAGGAAGTCTGCCAAATGCCATAAAATGTTGCTGCCAGTATGGGGTACTGATATTTGCATACTGAATGGGATCACCACAGTGGATCATCACTTGATTGCCTACATAAATCCCCACATGGCTTGCTCCTGGCGTATCATACGTGCCTTGAAAGAAAATTAAATCTCCCGGCTTTGCCTGTTCCGGCGGAACATAAGCACAACAGGAACGTAATCCGTCTGCAGTCTGCCGTCCCACGTTCCAGCCATTGCCACAATTATTGATTACCCATGATACAAATCCGGAACAGTCAAAACTGGTGCTTGGAGATGCACCACCCCATACATAGGGATAACCCAAATATTTTTCTGCTTCCCGTATCATATTGGCAAAGCGTTCATCCGTCAAAGCCTCCGGTGGAATTTCATATCCAAAACCGCCATTTCCTCCACCCATTGGAATGGTATTCTTATCAAAGAGATAGTCCCGATTTCCATAAGTGGTGTTATAAATGTCATAGCGTTTTTCTTCATTTTCGTCCATGCGGCTGCGAAGAACAACGTCCAAGCCTTTATTTGTCAGGGTAATGTCCATACGGTTTACTTCCTGTGTTGTTGTAACTTCAATCTCATTTTTCCCATTACTGTCCGCAATAAAAGCCTCCCAAGTCTGATGTCCATGTGCAGAAGCCGCCGCATGATTGTCATAATAAACATCAAACTGAACTCCGTAACGGGCAAATGCTCCCGTATCTTCCACCGTATACTCCACACCATTCATGACAACCTTTGTTCCAATGGGTACAAACGGATTGTTGGCATCTACTGCAATGGTATGGTTTGCTTTTGGATAGACACCGCTTGCTGTCGGACCGCCTGACCAACTTCCACAGCAAATAGAACAGTTACAGTATCCACTGGTTACAACCTTTCCAAGAGATTCTCCTACTTTTACTTTCTTTGTTTCTGTTACAACCTCTTTGGTTGCTTCTGTCGTTAAATGGTATTGCTGTTGAAAGATTTCTTCTATTTCTCCTGCCACCTGTTCATAAGTAAAGTCCCCATATAAGGCTGTAAAATAAGAAATCAGGTGATACGGATTGTGTGAAATCTCGTCCACCTGATAGCGGTATTCCTCGTAGCCCTCATGTCGGGCTTCCATACTGTTAATCTGTTGATTTAACTCTGCTTCTAATTTGGAGTAAGCAGCTTCTACGGCATAAATATCTTCATCATCACTGGCATAGGTTGTCCCTACAACTGTCGAAACAGTCCCTTGAAAGACCGCACTGCAACTGGACATTCCCACACCTATCATCAGGACAAATAGAAGAATCGCAATCACAATTCCCAAAAATCCCTTATGTGTCTTAAAAAAGGAAGTTACAATGCTCTTCGCTTTTTCTAAAAAAGTCTGCGCTGTCTTTGCTGCCTCCGCAGTTGTCTTTTCTCCCTGCTGTGCTGCCTGCCTTGCTTTTTTATAGCGCTGTTTTTGCCAGAAACGGTTTAACAGATGTTTTCTCTCCTGTGCCTGTTTCCCTGCTCTCTCTGTTTTTATATTGTCTGTAGTTCCCTGCACAAAATCAAAATGCAAAGAATTCTTTACGGATTCTTCTTCTTTATATCTTCCTTTATGATACTGTGCCTGTCGTCTTGATTTTTTTACAGCATAACGTAAGGCTTTTTCACTTAGTATTCCGGATTGCTTTGCCCCCTCTGTCGCTGCATTTTCATCTGTTTCCTGTGTTTGCAAAGAGTTTTCAATGGTACTGGCTGTTACAGAAATTCCTTTTTTTGCAATTCCCATTCCTGCACCACGGATCATACCATTTCCCTCATCAGAAAAAGAAAGTTTCTTTTGGGAACGTGCTGTTTCTTCTTGCAATCGCTTCTGCTTTTGTTTCTTCTCCCGAACATTTTCTAAAGAGTTATCCTGTGGTTTCCTTCCCTTTTCCTCTTCTGGATTGACCGAATTTTCTCCCTCTGTTTTTCTCTTACGGCTGTCCCGTTGCGAACTCTCACTCTCTAAAGATTGGTTCTTTGCTTTTCCCCGAAAATTTCCCATGCGGAGAGAATGTTCTGATAATTCTTCCTTTCCATTCTCTCCTTCCACTTTCTTCTCCGGCTCTGAAATGGTAACAGGTTCTCTGGTAAACTTTCCATCTACGTCTTCTTCTCTGTGGCTCGCAAAGCTTCTCAACGTGTTTTGTTTCTTTTTTCTTTGTCCGGCTGAAACTTCCTGCTTTTCTTTCTCTGCAGGCACGGTTTCTTTATCCGTTATATTTTTTTCCAATAGTACCTTTTCAATCGGTCTATCCCGTGCCAGCCCCTTTCCTTCCTGTCTGATCTTTGTTTTTTCCTCACGTTCTATCTCCCGGACTGGCTTTTCTCTTGCCTGATATTTATGTTCCTGCATCGTATATCACTTCCTTTTTCTCTGCTTTATCCTAAGCACCTTTTCCTGCGTGTTTTTCCAAATCCGAAGGTCTGGTTGTCATAAGCGAATACAAGCGCAGATTATGATTGAAACGGTCTTTAAAAGGAATGATGACATTTCCATAAAAAATCAATCCTTCTCCTTCCCCGCTATTTGTCACATAGGAAAGCTGATGCGGAGAAATATTCAGTTGCTTTGCTAAAATCTGTCTATCTCCCGCCGCCTGATTCAGCATATAAATGAAATCAGAGTTTTCAAAAATATTCTCAATTTCACGGCTGGCAAGGAGATCTTTAATGTTCTGCGTAATTCCTGTTGGTATCTGTTTGTGATTAACAGACAGTTTTTTATCTGTCCCTCCGGAGTTTTCACTCATTTTCATCGGAATGTCCTTTCATTCCCGGCATAGCATATCTTTTTGTCCTGTGTTTTTACACAAGCCGAAACGACAGCGGAGCCTCGTGGAGCCATTATATTCCCAAACATCACAGATTGGGGTTCAGGCTCTATGCGTTGCGTGTGTTTCAAATATTATTCTGAAACTTCCACTCGGATTAGGGTTGCAACCCCCTTCCCGTTTTCTTCTCCACTTATACTCTTAATTGTTTCCTTCGGCTTCAATTAAGACGGCATACACAATACTCCTTTGCAATATTTTAAGTATTCTGTTTTGTTTACCTCCCCATTTACGGAATCGCTTCCAGATTTCTACGGAATAAGCTGCAGTCTGCTCTTCTTTCAAAAGCAAATGGAACTCATCTATATAGTATCGGGTAGACTTATGGGCTACACGGTTTACGGTCACACGATTCCACACCTGATCCTGCACAATCAGCATTCCTAACTTCTTTAACTGCTTTCCCAAATCTTTAATATCAAAACATACAATGCGATTATTCAGTTCCACGTTCGTATGATGATTGAATACATTCAGGGAACCATTGACATAAATTTCAAGCGCTGTGGCAATCCTCTGTGCCTGTACTTCTTCCTGTTTTCTCAGGCAGTCATATAAATCTCCAAGTACCGGCATATTTTCCGGTGTTGGATTTTCAAAATACTTCTGGTATACCAGTGGCAGGCAACGGTCTATCACTGATTTTTCCTCTGCTTCAATTCCATTTCTGGAACCCATAATCAGCTCACAAAGAGATAAGATAAAATCACTCTTAAATCCAAGAGGATTGTCATCATCTGAATAATCCAGATTGATGTCCATCGGATTGATATAATCGTGACTTGTCGGGGAAATATGAATTACCTGTCCCCCCAGTGCATGTACCAGCGGATAATATTCTCCTTCCGGATCTCCGATAATAATATCGTCCTGTGTTGCAAAAAACACATTGGCAATCTCTCTCTTTGCCGCAAAAGATTTTCCTGAATTATGTACCACTACGCCACAGGATAAAAGAAAATTCTGATAGCCTTCTACGGAAATATCATAAACAGGAACCGCTTCTTCTAAACTCAGGAAACGGACTGCCTTCACTTCATGTTCCGGTATAAACTTTGCTCCTACTTTCAAGTTACAGGCTTCCACATATCCTGCGGACTGCGTAAGAAACCAGTGATCCGGAGTACAGCGTACTATTTCTCCATTTTCCAGTTCTACCTCTACCAATTCCGTAACTTCTTTCGTACAGCGCACATCATATCCTCTGGCTTTTACAAGCTCCTGCTTCTGGAAATCAAAACTATTGACAAAAACTTCCTCTTTCTCTGCAAACAATTCTAAGAAGCTGACTTTTCTTCCATCTGGTAACAGCAGTTTTGTTTCCCCAGTAAAGCACCCCGGCGTACCAAGAATCAGACCATTTGGATTTTTCAGTTTCTTTCTGTCTACCATAATCATGTTATTGGATAACGCATTTAAGCCATAATATAGGGATTCTCCTCCCATAAATAACTCCTGCGTGGTAAAAGGCACAAAAATAGCAGTAGATGTGGTGGTCAATGCCCGTTTAATCGGAATCATATTCATTCCCAACGGAACACTGCTCATCAATCCCTGCTCCTGCATATAATCCAAACGCCGTAAAGAACAATTATATTTCTGTGCAATCCCGGCAGTCTGGAATACCGCATTATCCAATTCCTGCTTTGTTTTCGCTGTATTCAGGAAAAGAACTGTCACTAAAAACATTCTTTCATTTCTGGACTGTAAATCTTCCAACAGCCTCTTGGCTTCTCCTCCGTATGTATTTAAGTCAGAAGGTATGATGTCCATGTCATACCCTGCACGTACTGCCTTCTTCTGTTCCTCAATTTTCATACGGTTAATATCTGTCACCTTATTTTTTACCAGTTTAATGGCTTTCATCTGATCTATGGACTGGATATGAAGATTCACAATCAGGTTTCTGTTCATATCCAAAAATTCTGCCAGCATTTTATCTGTCAACTCCGGTGCTAAAATCTGAAGATAAGACGCTGCACCTATGGTATTTCCCATCTGAAAGGTTTTCCCTTCTTTAAAAACAAAACTGGTAGGCGCTACAAAATCCTTTGTTCCCATGCCGGAACGTAATATCCTGTCATAAGAAAACTGAAATGGCACTTTCTCTTCCGGATTAAAAGTTTCATAGAGGATTTGCAGCCTCTCTTCTCCATTCAATGGATATGCAGACACACCAAGAACCTTAAAATTATTTAAAATATCGGCTTCAATACGCTCCAGTTTTGGTTTTGCCTCCCGGATATTCTCTGCTTCAATTCCGAAAGTAATATACTTTGTCCGTACCAGACCATTGTTCCCTTTTGCAAGCTGATCCCTTAACATTTGTGCATACTCCATACGCACATCATCAAAAGCATCATTCTGCGGCTGAATTTGTATTACGGATTCAAATTCCTTCATGTTACTATGATGATTGATAAAGGAAATCTGAAAATGTATGGTGCTATCAAAATAATTTAAGAAATCACACCAGTTTTCAAAAATAGCATTCTTATCTTCATTCTGGGCAAGCTGGTAGTTAATATCATAAAAACGGATTGTTTTGGAATAATACTTTTCCTGAACCCTGCAAATTCCGTCTTTTGCCATCTCTCTGTATGGAATGGAGTTCTGTGCTGATATGTTCCGTTCCTGTTTTCTTTTCACATTGGTACATCTCACCTTTCCGGTAGAAGATTTCTGTTCTGAATAGGAATGCTTCTTTTCTGTTCTCTTATTCGGTGTAGGTTTCTTATCCTTTCTCTGCGATCCACTTTTTCTGCTTCCTTTTTTTCTCCTCTTTTCCTCACGGGCAGCTCTTTTTGCTTCCTTTTTCCTGCGGATTTTATCTGCTCTTTCCTGTTCTTTTTCTAATTTTACTGCCAGTTTTTCTGTACGCCTCATGGCTTTTTTCTCACTTCTTGTAAGTTTTATAGGTTTTCTCTTATCCATTCTGTCTACCATCAGGCTTCCCTCCTTTTTTCTTTCTCTCCGTCTGCAAATTTTCCTCCTTCTCATAAAAATTTTCTATTTCGTATTTTCGGACTGCCGGACGTTGCAGTTTCACTTGAATAATATGGAACAAAATCTTTTCCAGTGGCATTCCATCTTTCTCGTACATCGCAAACAAAAAAGCTGGAACCATAAGAATGACCATACCTGTTGCTGCATTACTCGTCCCAATCCAGTCTTTTGTTAAAAAATAAAACGGTAATCCCATTGCCGCCGCAATCGAAAGGCAAAGAAGCTGCCTTTTTGTCAAATTCAAGACCACTTTATTTTTTACCTTTGTCAAATCCTTTGGTACGGATACAAATGCCATCTTTTTTTCCGCTCAGAGTGAAAATGGCTGTCACAGGTTCAGCAAATCTCCCATCTTCTTCTCTGATGTTTCCTTTCTTTTATTTTCCTGTAATATTTCTGTCCCCAAAGAACAGGCAACTTCATTTCCCCACACGTCCCATCCCGGTGTTTCTCTACGTGCAAACAGTTCAATACGTGGCACATCTCCCATTAACTGCTCAATCCGTCTTCTTGCCTCCTCTGGTTTCTTACTATGTTCCTCAATATGGCTTACAATAACCTGATGCACACGTTTGGAATAACGTTTTGGACTTCCTTTTGTTGCAAGAATACAAATCTCTGCATTGGCTCTTGTCCAGTACCCCATACCCCAAAACAAAGAATCTGCTTTTTTATTCTGTTTGATCCACACAAATGCTACACTTTTATAGGTAAATCCCCACGCATCAATTACCTTCCATATTTCTTTTAAAAGTGGAAATGTAACCCATAAAAACAATGCACAATTTTCATCTGCCAATTCGTTTACTGGCAAATCTGCTATTTCTTCTATGCTCATGGTTGGGTAGTGGCTTTCCGCTGATCGCCCGTTTCCTTTTTTACTCCAAACCCGATATGCCCACGGGGGATCTGCATAAATCACTTGATATTTTCCCATCTTCATTCCCCCTTTAATGTGCGTTAAAAATTGATTTACTTAAATTTGCTGTTTTCATCAGACTAAAACATAAAATTACGGTATATGCTGCCACTCCAAACAATGCAGAGTGCATGTTATCTGAAATTTCAATGGTTGCAATCAGCACTGCATAAATACCGACACACACCATCATAAAAAATCCCTGAAATCCAAGGGCAAACAGCCCACGGAAATAATTGTTTCCAATCTGTCCCCATTCCCGATTTGACATCGTGGAAAACGGAATTGGTGCAACCGAGGTATAAAGATAAATTTCTATCATTCTTCCATATAGAATTACCGTAATTAGTACAGACATGATTTTCATACACAAACTGACCAGCATGGTTTCCAATGCCAATATCACAAGTTCCCCGATTTCCATAGACTCCATTGCTGTTTTCATCTGTTCCAGCATTGTGTCTACATTGATTGCCGTATCCGACTCAATGACACCTCCGGCAGCATTGACGATATGTTGTCCTACATCAAACACCGCCATAGTAATGTCAAATGTATGGCTGACCAGATACACAGCTACCCACATTTTGAAAAAATATTTAAAGAACATCCATGTATCAACCTCGTGCATGTTATTCTTTTCTGTAAACATGGAAATCAGTTCATAACAAAGTACAAATGTAATAATCATGCCTGCAATCGGCACAATGACAGAATCGGACAAATTCTGTATCAGGCTGAAAATACTTCCGTTCCAGCCTTGTGGTGTCTGTCCAACCTGAGCCGCAATCTCTCCGGTTTTCTCATTAACGTCTGTAAACATTGTTGTCAGGTTGGATTCCACCATTCCCGTCAGAAGTCCCCTCATCCACTCCTCGATTGCTTCAAAAATGCCATCGAACATGGGCGGTTCTCCTTTCGTTTACTTAAAATAATCCGCTCAAAAGAGGAATGAGCTGTGTACCAATCAAAACGACACCTCCGCCAGCCATTAACTGTTTAATGCCCTGTGATTTTGCACCCGGATTATCATTTCCATATCCCTCTAAAAGATTGATTACACCCCATACCGCCAGACCTGCTCCGATTGCCACAACAAGCGTCTGTAAAATATCTACCGCTGAGCTAAAAAAATCCATACTTCACTTGAAACAGATAAAATTTGTTTTTGCACAAATAAAAAACTGCTGAATTTTCATCAACAGTCTGCCCTTTCCCTTTTATCCGTTTTATCCTTTCTCAAATTTTAATTGTGCTGCGGGCATATTCCCTTATGGTTCTGCCCTTATATCGTAGTGGCTGTGCTTTCTTTTTTTGAGCAGCCTCCATCTCTCTAAAAAATTTGCAATAAGCACTCCTTCCTACTTTACGCCATCATGTCGCAAAGTTCTTTTTTATAAAATAATTTTCCTTTCTTCCTGTTCTTCCTTTGAAAAGCGTTCTTCCAACTGATCTACAGACCAATTCTGTCTAAATTTACCAAGAGGGGACGTACCAAACATTTCAAATGCTCTATGATCCAATTCCATCAGCTTTTTCCATAACTCCGGGTGATGCACTCGAAGTTTTCTCAATTCTCCAATTCTTTGAAACGGACAGCACCAACAAGAAGCCCTATGATAAATCTCATATAAACCTCCAAAATCAAAGCCTCTGTCATAACAGATTTCTAAGGCTTCTTTCTCTGTGATTTTCCATTCCACTAATGGATAACATTCCTTTTTACATCGTTCCTTTCCATCATAGGCAATCCCTACATAATGAATTGTATTGCAGGATTTTTTCAATTCATTCACTTTCTTTGACAATAAATGAGTCTTTAACTGTCCCGTACACCATCTCACACGAATTCCCGGCCAACCGTTCCCTCTCAGCGGAAGATTAGCCTGTATTCGTCTTTCAATCGCCTCTGGCTTTACTTTTTCTTCTTCAAACATCAGCCATTCAAATCCTCTTGGGTGTTTCAGGGTTGTAATATGCAGTCCCCGTTCTTTATACAGAAACGCATCTACTTGTTTCAAATGCTCGTACATTTCTGGAAACTCCATGCCTGTATCTGCCCAAAGAACCGCATCAATCGGCATTCCCTTTTCAATCATCAGTAACAACATTGCTGTGCTGTCTTTGCCCCCGGACAGTGAAACTGCATGGTACTTGTTTTCTTTATTCAAACTATTTTTTCACCTTCCTTGCATAAAAAAAGAGCAATATACTTATACCTGCTCCGAAATTTCTGTATCCACCTGTTTTCCTTCTACTTCAAACAATTCAAACTCCTCTTTTTTCCGGATTTCAAATTGATGCTTTAAATAGGCTTCCACATCAAAAGTATTCTTTTTATCATAATCCGATAATTCCCGGTATCTGCTATGCTTCGTAATATCAAACTTATTACTGTAAAAAGGACGCACTCCACGAAGCTGGAGGATACATTTATCTCCATCCATGACAGCCAACTCGTCCCGACTCATCAGCTCTTTTCCAGTCTTCTGATAATTCAGTCCATAGGATCGGCTTTGTCCACGGGTATCGGAAGTATTATAAAGGTCTATGGTTTCCTTTCCTAATGTTTCTGATATTTCCTTTAAAGTGCTTCCTTCTTTTCCTCCTAAAAACAACATGGTATCGCAATTCCCTAAAATGGTTTCTGCGGCATCTTTATAAATGGTCTTTAGCTGGCTCTGGGACTGTAAAATAATCGAAGCAGAAATTTCCCTGCTTCGTATCGTTGCAATCAGCTTATCAAATTTGGGAATTTGCCCGATATTGGCAAACTCATCTAATAACAATCTCACATGGTAAGGTAAACGTCCTCCATGTACATCATCTGCTCGGTCACACAGCAAATTAAAAAGCTGCGTATACATAATTGCCACAAGGAAATTAAATGTATCGTCCGTATCAGAAATAATAACAAACATTGCAGTTCTCTGATCTCCCAGCATATCCAATTCCAGCTCATCATAAGAAGTCAGCTCCCGCAGTTCTGCAATATCAAATGGTGCCAGCCTTGCCCCACAGGAAATCAGAATAGATTTCGCAGTCTTTCCGGCAGCCAGCTTATATTTCTTGTATTGTCTGACTGCAAAGTGTTCTGGTTTTTCCTTTTCCAGTTCCTCAAACAGTTCATCAACTGCATTTTTAAATTCTTCATCATCTTCCCTTGCCTCAGAAGCATTGATAAATTCCAAAAGCGTGGAAAAATTCTGTTCTTCTTCCGGCGCTTCGTAATAGATATACCCAATTAAAGCACAATACAGCAATCGCTCCGCTTTTATCCAGAAATCTTCTCCTGATTTTTCCCCATCACCTTTTGTATTGGCAATGATCGTATTGACCAGTTTCAAAATATCTTTTTCACTGCGTATATAGCGAAACGGGTTATAGTGCATGCTCTTTTTGAAGTTGATTGTATTTAAAACCTTAATTTTGTACGGTTCGTAGATTACTTTCCCCTTTTTATCCAGTACCGGCTTTCCATCTTTCATTTTTGGTGTCCCTTTTTGCAGCATCTTTCCACATTCCACCAAGATCGTTCCTTTCGGATCAGTCACTACATAACTGACATTTGGTGTCATCTGCATTAAATTGGGTTTCACATAAAATCTCGTCTTACCTGAACCGGAACCACCAATAATCATGACATTTTTATTTCTGGCATACTTTGGTTTTTTCGGGCGGCTGTTCATGGTAAGTCTTTCTGTCTGTGTCAGAATGATATTGTTTTCAAATACAGAATCCATAAAAGGTGCAATATCCTTTGCTGTCCCCCAGCGGGCAGAACCATATTCCACTCCCTGACGGAACTTCTTTGCATTCTTACCTTTCACATAGACAATCCCTTTTAATAAAACTGCACCTACAAGTCCCACTCCTATATCAGAAAATACCAGACTTGGTAACATATTTTCAAATGCCAGTGATATATGCAGCACCAAAACACTCAATCGTTCCAGTAAGGAATTTCCCTGACAATACCGATAAAGCCATGCCAGTTTATTTACTGCATAAAATACAAACACATAGGGCAGGTTGGTAAGAAACAGCTTCTTTTTATCTACCTCTGACAGTGTTCCACTTATATCCTGCCACAGTTTTTTCCATACTTTTGGGAATGGATTTTCTCTTTTCTGTTTTTTCTTTTTTATCGTGCAGTATCCCTTTCCTTCCTCTTTGTTTTCTGTCTTTCTCGCTGTTGTGCCTGTCGTTCTTTCACTTTGGAAAGTTTTTTCCGTATTGATATTTTTTTACTTTTCTTCATGCTCCAGCCTGTATATTCCTTAAATGCTGCGGTCATAGAATCTACATCTCTGGCTTTAAAAAACACATAATAACGGGGCGGTTCGGAAGAACGGTCTTTTTTCAGGCAATAGTCCACGTTATATTTTCTGGCACACTTTTCAAAGGATTTAATATTTCCGTCTGTAATCTCAATGTTGGAAAGTTCACAGTTCTGCTCTTTGAGTTTCTCCATGCTTTGTTTTCCTTTATAAACTGCCAAATTTTTTTCTTCCTTAGATACCCCTTTCTTTTGCTTCCTCTGGGATTTCTGCTGTTCCAGCTTTGCCAAAGTTTTTAATAATGCACTTTTTAAAATCTGTGCAGAAATTTTTCCTCCACGAATACACAGGGACACAACTTTCTCATTGACTTCGTCCTGCATAGGCTGTTTCTTCCTTTCCTGATTTCTTCTTTCTCATGTCCTGTAAAATTTTCTGCAAACAGTATCCAATACAAGGAGAATGTTTTCCATAAGGGCAACCCACACATTGTCCTGCTTTTTTCGTATCTTTCTCTGGCTGTTTTGGGAGAAGATAATAGCACTGTTTTCTGGTGCAGCCATTTTTTCGTCTGCTCCAAAAATAACAGTCCTCACACATCAAAGGTTTGTCCTCTGCGTATTTTCTCTTATCCGCTTTCTCCATTTTCCTGATCCTTCCTTTTCTTTTGCAACATTTCTTCCATCTGGTGATCCGCCTGACCGCCTACACGGACACAACAATATAAGCCAAATGTCAAAATAACAGCAACTCCAAAAATTATTTTTCCTACCATGTTTTCTGCTCCTTTAAAAAGAGGCAGCCACAGCTTTTCCGTGACCGCCTTTCCAGTTATGGGAAACTCCCATGTTATTTTTTCCTTTTCTTAATCCAGTAATAAGAAGAACCTGCCAGTAACACTGCCATTGCAGATAACAGCACCCACAATTCTACATGGCTGGTATCTCCTGTTTTGGGGGCATTTCCTGTCGGTTTTGATTCCTGTGGCTGTTCCACATTTTCAGAAGGCTTCCTCTCATCTTTCATCACAACCTTCTGGATTTCCCCTGTATCTTTTACTTCAAAAATAATATCTTCTGCTACCAGATACCCGTCTGGTGCAGACACTTCATGAAGCGTATACTTTCCAATTGGAAGCATCTCGATATAATGAGGTTTCTCACCAGACGTCCAGCTTTCTACTTCATTTCCTTCCTGATCCAAAATCGTTAATTTTGCGCCGGGAAGCTCTTTTCCTGAAATGTCCGTTTTAGAAATTTCGACTTTCGTAATATCATCTTTCATTTCCACTTTCTGGACTTCTCCTGTATCTTCAACAGTAAAAGAAATACTTTCCGCTGTTACATAACCATCTGCCGGAAGTGTTTCTTCCAGCACATACGTATGCCCTGCCACCAATTCTTTAATAATATGTGGCTCTTTTACAGAAACCCATTCGTCAATGACCTTTCCCTGCTCACCTTTTACCTGAAGTTTTGCACCTTCTACCTCTTTTCCATCTGTCAGAGAAGTTTTCGTAAATTCTACCACTGTAGGTACATTCTCAAAAGTAAATTCATAAGATACACTCGCTTCCTCACTGCTTTCTGGATCAAAAGTAAATTCTTTTCTCTCTCCGGTCATAGAAAAGCCCGGTGCCGGAGCTGTTTCTTTGATATAATAAGTATATCCCACTGGTAAATCTGCCTCGAAACGCAGCATTCCCTGTGCATTTGTTGCCTGTTCCTCAATCACGGTATCTGCCTTCATGATTACGTTTCCCTGTGCATTTTTTATATCTTCCTTGACACAAAGGGCAAATACTGCACCTTGCAGCATACGGTCTGCATCTTTTTCTTTCTTCCACACAGTCACTTCTGCTTTCTGGCGTTTATTCTGCCAGTCTGTGGAATATGTAATTTCTGCTGTTTCCTGATCACGATATAACAGGTCAATTTCTCTGGCTTCCTGATCCAGTACAAATCCATATGCTGTTTCCTTTTCCTTTACATAGTATTTTCCAAGTGGCAAACCGGAAATTCTTGCAACACCTGCGTGATCTGTGGTAATCTCCGCTACCAATTCATCTTTTTTATAATAATCCTTGCTTTCCCCATCTGCCGCCGGAATATCTTCCATCGCATACACTGCAAAAGTAACTTCTTTCAATGAGCCTGACAGGTATTCAAATACATGGGAAATCCAGCCTCCAACCTGCTCAAAGACTGATACCTTTTCTAAAAATTCACCTTTTTTGTTAATCAGAATACTTCCCGTCGGCACATCATCTTTCATTTCCACTTGCTGAATTTCCTCCGTGTCTTTCACAGTAAAGGAAACTTCCTCTGCCCTCAGATAACCATACGGGGCAGTTTCCTCTCTTAAAGTATACGTTTCTCCAACTTGTAGTCCACGAATGACATGCTCTTCCCCTTTGACCGATTTCCAACTGTCTACCATTTCCCCGTTTTTATCAAGCACCACAAGGGTTGCCCCGGAAAGTTCGACTCCTGTTGCAGTATCAACTTTAGTAATGGAAACTTTTGTCGGCTGATTTAAAAATTCTGATGTAAGTTCTACCACATCAATTTTCTGTCCCTGATAGGAAAATTCAACATCCAGCACTTGCTCCGAAGATACATAGCCCTCTGGCGCTTCCAGTTCCTTCACATAATATTTTCCAAATGGCAGATCAAAAGAAAATGTTGCCTTTCCATCTTCCCCTGTTTCGGCTTTCCCAATCAATGTATCTGCTTTTACTAAAGTCTGATTTCCCACCTGAATATCTTCTTTCGCATACAATCCAAAGACTGCACCTTTTATTTCTTTTTTTGTTTCTGCATCTCGCTTTACTACGGAAATTTTTGCTTTCTGACGTTCATTTTTTAACAGGACTTCCTGCTCAATTACAGGAGTATTCTGATCTTCATATTTGAATGTCACTTTCTGCGGCTCTGGACTTTTCACAAATCCTTCGGGTGCTGTGATCTCTACCAGCTCATACGTTCCAAGTGGTAAATCTGACACACTTGCTTTTCCTTCTTGATCTGTTGTCAGGGTAGCAATTTTCGTCCCCTCTGCGTACTCCAATATACGGTTTCCCTGCTCGTCCTTCTGAGCATCTGCAGTATAAATATCCTCTGCCGCATACAAATCAAAGACTGCACCGGAAAGATTGATTTCCTGATAAGAAAAGTCTTTATCAAAATCTTCTAAGATTTCTCCCTTTTTTACAATCTGCAATTCGCCTTTTACCGGGTGATTTTCATATACCACTTCAATAATGACATCTCCTGAAATACTGTCCATCTGATATGCTGTATCAGAAGCTACGGAAACCTCATAATAATTTTCATTCAGAGTATAGCCGTCTGGTGCTGTGACTTCCTCAATACGGTAATGTCCTGCGTCCAAATTCTGCGGAAGAATTAAATATCCGGTTTCATCTGTAAAATAAGACTTATGCACTACCGTTGTGGGATAGGTGGTAACCTGTTCCACATATTTTTTTCTGTCCAAATCATATACCTTAAACTCTGTCCCCTTTTTCAGTACAGGCTTTTTACTTTCATCGTCCTTTTTTACGATTTTTAACTTTGCCTCAAACTCTTTATCCAGAAGAACTCTCCAGATCTGTGGTGTATCCGGCTTATGCTCCGTAATTCGGACAATAAAATCTTTTACGGGTTTATAATTGGGCGGTGTTGTTGTTTCCCTGGCCACATACGTTCCATACGGAAGCGGAATACTGCAAGCATACCCTCTTTCATCTGTAAATAATTCTGTTGCTCCGTTTTCGCCAATTACTACGGGAATTGCAGAAGCAAAATCATAGCTTCCATCTTCTTTTTTCTTTAAAGAAGATTCCAAATATGCCTGAAAACCTGCTCCTTTTAAAAGTTCTGCATCTGTGTTTCCATTGTTTCCGGCTTTAATTAACTGAAATGGCTGTTTCTTTACCTGTTCCTTTACATTGCAACTTCTCTTCACAATAGCAACGGTATCATCTTCAATATCGCATACCACATCATGCTCCGTTTCATCTAACAGATAACCCGCCGGAGGAGTAATCTCTTTGATATAATAATTTCCTAAATACAAGTCCTTTACTTCTGCTTTGCCTGTATCATCGGTTTTTAAAGTCGCTACCTGTTCGTCCTTTTGATACAAAACTCCGGTTTTCCCATCTGGATGCACGATATTTTCACGGGCATACAGTCCATATACAGCCCCTTTTAAAGACGCATCTCCCTGTGGTGTTTTTCCAGTTTCAGCATCTTCTTTTTCTAAAACAATTTCTGCCTTTACCCTCTCATTTTGAAACGTATGAGAAAAGGAACATTGTTCTTCTCCCTCTACATACTGAAAATGAAAAGAAAACTTCTCGGTTTCCTTTTTTACATACTGAGCAGGCGCCTGCAATTCTTTGATATAATAAGAATATCCAATGGGAAGATCTGCCTGATAACTGGCAGTTCCGTTTTCTCCCGTTGTAACTTTTTCAATCAAAGTATCTTTTTCTATCAGCAGTTTTCCAGACTTTCCATAGACGTCTTCTGCCGTATATAACCCATAAATACCACCCGCCAGTGGATTTTTCGTGTCCTGATCCTCTTTTCTCACGGACACGCTTGCTTTCTGCCTATCGTTTACAAATGTTACGGTTTTAAAAACAACTTCCTCATTCTGCCCTGCATAGGATAACGTAACTGTCTGGGATTCTCCCTTGCATACAAAATTTTCAGGTGCTTTTACTTCCACCACTTTATAAGTACCAAGAGGAAGCTCCGAAAGTGTAACACTTCCATCTTCTCCTGTTTTTAGTCCTTTTTTCACCACAGCACCTTTTTTATAAGCAACTGTTCCATCTGCTCGGACAATCTCTTTTTCTGCATATACATCATATACAGCACCTTTTTGTTTCTCTTTTGTATAGGAAAAGGTTACACCTTCTTCCGTAACGTCTGCTCCTGTCAGAACTTCTCCCTCTTTATAAACGGTTAAAGAAGCAAGCTGTTCCTGATCCGCAACTTCTAGCTGTACCGTCTTTCCTACTTCTAATTTCACACCATAAGATTTTGTGTCTAACACATATCCCTGTGGTGCAGAGATTTCTTTTAAGTAAACGGTATCCTGTGTCTTTTCTATGGTAACGCTGGAAACACCATTTTTATCTGTTGCAGGCATTTCCACAATCAAATCTGTGCAATCTTTATCACGGTATACACCATATACCGCTCCTTCCATTTTTTTCTGGCTGCTCTGATCTTTTTTTATAAGTTCTATCTTTGCATTTTTCAGCCACTCTACGGAAAACTCAACATACTGTTCCTGTTCTACTCCTTCTCCGAATACAAATGCCAAGTCCTGCACACTGTCATTTGTTACCAGCTTATATGCGGAATAATCTTTTGTAATACTTCCCTGCATAGTCTCTGACCAAGAACCTTCCACATCTTCCGTCTGTGTAAGCGGCGCACTCAAATAAAACTTCGTTCCGCCCGAAAGTGTTACCCTTGCTCCGGCAGCGCTGTTTTTTCCAGTTGTAAGATTATGAAACACAACCCCTTTCGGAAGCTGCATGATAATGGACTGCAAGGAATCTGCAGTAAATGTAATATCCTCTGTCCGCTGTTCCTGCCCTTCCTGATACGCTTTCACATGATTTTTAGAAAAAGACATGGAAACCTCTGGAATTTCCGGTTTTCCTACACAATAATTGTAAACTTCCATTGCCAAAGATTTTGCTGTTTCATTTGCTCCGTAAAAAGCATCCGCACTTCCGTAAGCATAAGCTGCAGCTATATGCGTAAGAATAAACTGCTTTCCCTCTGAAAAATCACTGTGGTGTTTTGCAAAATAGCTTTCTTTTCCTGCCGCTTCTGTCCCATAATAGCAGACCTTTGCAAGTGCCTGATTGTCCTCAATTTTTGTAATTGTATAAGTGCCTGTTCCCGGTCCCGGTAAAGACGGCTGGATACAATAAGCGGTGGCATGGACATTCCCATAAGAAATAAAATAAGGCTCTGTCACATAAGTACCCAGATCATAATCCTGATAACGATATAACGGACCTTTAGTGATTGTAACTGTCTGTGTTGCCCTTGCTGCCTGACCAGAAGAATTTGCTACAAAAGTAACTGTTTCTCCTTCTTTCATCTGAAAAAGATCAATCTCCTGCTCCCCTGCCTGTGCCATCACATCGTAAAGACCTAACCCGGATTCTTCATCATAAGTATACTGTTCTTTTGTTTCCTCAAGTGCCTGTGAAAATTCATCTTCTGTTAAAATCTGTTCCTCTTTTTGTGACGCATCTTCTTCCTCTTCTGAATTTTCCTCCTGTTTTCCATGCTCTTTTGACGGTGACGGATTTTCTTTATGCTCGGCAACTGTGATATTTCTAATCACATGGTAGTTCGGCGCTTCCCGAACCGGCTCTACAAAATACACTGCCTGATAAGTGTCTGCATGGTCTATGTGAAAATCCTGACCTTTCTGATTTTTTGCCTCATAAAATGTCACTTTTACTTGATCAGAATGAAACTTCATGCCGGAAAAATCTGTCTTTATATCAAAATCACTGCCTTTTTCCGCTTCATAATCCTGCACAATTACAATCTCATCTTCCTGAAGCTGAGCTTTTACCTGTTCCAATGCAGGGTATTCCATTTCATAAGATTTTGGATTTGTTTCTCCTGCATACGCTGTCATCGGCTGCACAACAGAGGTTAAGATTGTAAGTGCCGAAAGTACGCCTGAGAAAATTCTTTTTACTGTTTTTTTCATACTTTTCTCTGCCTCTTTTCTATATTTTACTGATACTGTATCTTTTATTTCTTTTTTCAACTCACTCCCTTCTCTAAGTCCTGCCTGTTCTCTTTCCAAATCCGTTCCTACTCCAAATTTCCTTTCGCAGCGTTTTCTCTGATAAGGCAGGCAGAATGCCCACTCAATATCAGGTATCACTTCGGACAGGCAATTCAATTTTCAAGGTACAAAAAAGGGATTTTTTTAAGATTTGTGTTACCCCTTCACTAATTGCATATTAGAAAAGGGATTTTTTAACCATTCAGAAGAATAAAGATTAGAAATTTGATATGATTGATTATAGTGATAAGCATTTACAAGAGGCTCTGTTCTTTAAAGCATTAAAATTTTAACTAAATAAACCTGCAAGTTTTTCTTTAAAATAACCTGCAGGTTTATTGTTTCTAATTTCTTCTTTCTAAAATTTTTCGCACACTTACATCATATTTTCGATACATTTCTTGATTTGATATAATTAAATATGGAACAAGTAAAACAGCGATTGCCACAAACAAAAATATCATTTCAAAATTTTTCCACTTCCATGCTAAAATCAGTATAGCTCCTAGTTCCACACCAACTAAAATAAAACTTAGAGTCACTTTGTCCATCTTTGAATACCAATCTTTTGCTTTCAAAATTTGCATTCTTTCTATTCCGTATATTACCCATAACAATATATAAGGCAATGAAAACGCTATTATAAAAATGAAAATATTGATTAGATTT
>SKEP01000364.1_pt1 | contig 30209 bp, 29 predicted proteins | sample 4826901 | NCBI WGS metagenome assembly SKEP01 (sample SAMN11008806, study PRJNA524170) | human gut metagenome | biome: Human fecal sample; material: Feces; isolation source: fecal sample from pouch patient p4, p43, p49, p54, p55 | host: Homo sapiens | place: Israel: Tel-Aviv | collected 2014-03-20
GTCTTGCTTCGAATGGAGTTTACATGTGCCCGGCCTGTTACCAGGACGGCGGTAGTCTCTTACACTGCCTTTCCACCCTTACCTCAACAGGTGAGGCGGTTTATTTCTGTTGCACTGGTCTGGGAGTCACCTCCACCGGACGTTATCCGGCATCCTGCCCTGCGAAGCCCGGACTTTCCTCGTCTGAACCCTTTCGTCTGTTCAGCCGCGATTACCTGGCCTGGTTGCGCAAGTGCTATTCTAACACGATTTTTTTTACTTGTAAAGCTATTTTGCCATTCCTTTTATACATTGAAACAGCTTCCCCCGATAAATTCTCTCAGAATGGAATTATGGGGCACTGCCTCACTTGGAACAGGCAGAAAATAATCAAAGAATTTCAGAAGCCTTTTCGCTTCTGCATATTCCGGCTCATTTTTATCAATTCCGAACAGCAGCGGTTCTGCATAAACCTTCAGGCACGCAAGTTCATAGATCAGCGCAGAATTAAACATCACATCTGCTTCTTCCTGGAACGGAAAGATATTCTGTTCCTCTCCCCTGCGCACAGAGGGCCACCTGGCGATGGTCTCCTTCGCGGAAGTTCCTCTGGTACGTGCATCTCTTACAATCCTGCGGATCAGCCTGCCGTCAGTAGTGGGAATCCGGTTATGCTCATCAATATTCAGTTGAGTCAATGCACTGATATATATTTTAAACTTGCTCTCTTGGGGCAGTGCATAGCTTAATTTGTCATTCAATCCATGAATTCCCTCGATGACCAGAACATCCTCTTTTCCAAGCTGAAGGAAGTCGCCCTTATATTCCCTATGTCCTGTCTTGAAATTAAAGACAGGAAGCTCCACGCGCTTTCCATCCAGCAGGTCTAACATATCCTGGTTGAACTGTTTCACATCAATGGCTTCCAGGCATTCGAAATTCTTCTCTCCAAATTCATCCACAGGGGTAAATTCCCTGTTCACGAAATAATTATCTACTGCGATGGGATGAGGTTTCATCCCGTGTGCAGCCAGCTGGATAGACAATCTGTGGGAAAATGTGGTCTTTCCAGAAGAAGACGGACCTGCGATCATTACGAACTTCTTATTTCCGGCAGCTGCGATCTGGGCTGCAATTTCCGAAATCCTGCCCTCCTGCATGGCTTCCTGGATCAGCAGAATATCCTGGATCCCTCCATGGGTCACTTTGTCATTCATTTCTCCCACTGTGGAGATATCCAGACGGTCTCCCCACTCCTGAGATTCCCTCTGTACATGAAAGATCTTTTCCTGGGGTCTGAATTCCGGGATTTTATCCGGTTCGGCCTGGTTCGGCAGCTGAAGGATAAATCCTCCTTCATATAAAAACAGGTCAAAATACTGAATATACCCTGTATGATTTGCCATAAATCCATAGAAATAATCTTCGAAATTCTCTATACTGTAGAGATTTACCCTGGATACTCTTCTGTAATAAAACAGCCGTTCCTTATCGTACATATGATATTTATGGAACATGGCAATGGCATCATCTGTGCTGACGCTTCTCTTCTGAATCGGCAGACGGGCATCTACGATCTCATGCATCCGGCTCTTTACCTGATCAATAAATTCCTGTGTCAGCTCAGTACCGCCCTTCATTGTAAAATAATACCCGCTTCCCACTGAATAGTGAATCACTACCTTATCTATGTTCTCCTGCCCTGCCACATCATAGATGGCCTTCAGAAGGATCAGGCAGGCGCTTCTCTTATAAGTCTGATGTCCGATCGGATCACTGGTTGTCACGCATTCAATGGTACAGTCACCTTTCAGCCGTTTATGCAGTTCTCTCAGCCTTCCATCCACCAGCACCAGGATCACCGGCGCATCACCGGCACCTTCGTATTCTTTCACAATCTCACTGTAGGGGATTCCTTCCGGATATTCCTTCGTCTCTCCCTTTATTGTAACATGATACATTTTCTGTTCCATAAATCCTGCCTCCATTTCTGTTATGCCGACAATATGGTAAGAACCCGTATCACAAAATTGTGTACGGGCTCTTTACTTCTGCACTGGAAATCTTCAGCTTGGGAAAAGCCTGTTCCAGTTCTTTCTTCATCGCATCCATAAAAACATATTCTGTTCCATAGTGTCCGGCGTCGATCAGTGCCAGTCCCTGGGCAACGGTATCGATTCCGGTATGATGATCGATATCACCGGTCACGTACACATCTGCACCTGCCTTAATGGCATCTTTGATCATGCTCTTACCTGATCCTGTACAGACGGCTGCACGCTTTACTTTGGCATCCAGGTCACCATAGACCTTCACATCATTTAATTTCAGGGATTTCTTGATCAGCTGCGCATACGCCCTCAGAGTCATCTCTTCCGGAAGGTCTCCGACCCTGCCGAATCCCTGCACCTCACCGTTTCTCTCTTCAGTTACAGAAAGAACTGTCGTATTGTGCATCTTCGTATAATCTGCACTTAAATCTGCCATGCCCAGCACATCATAATTGGTATGCATGGCATAATAGACAATTCCCTTCTGGATCAGTTTTATGATCTTTCTCCCTGTAAAATTATGATTATTGATCTTCTTGATCCCGGAAAAGATCATGGGATGGTGGGTAATGATCATATCCGCTCCATCCTCTATGGCTTCAGCCAGTGTTTCCTCTGTCAGATCCAGAGCCAGAAATACATGGCTGATCTCATTGGTATCATCTCCTGTGAGAAGTCCTACATTATCCCAGTCTTCTGCTGCATCTGCAGGATACTTCTTCTCCAGCCAGGAGATCAGTTCATATGCTTTCATATTCCTTTAAAGCAGCGATGATCGCCTGCTTCTCCTCCTCTATCTCACCTGTCCTTTTCTTGGCATCAGGCGCTTTCTTTAATTTATCAAGGATCTCATTGCGGATGCGGAGCTCTCTTTCCAGATATTCCTTCAGAACAGGGTGTTTCCGCTCCAGAAGCATACTGCCGAACCACTCACTTAAAGTATAAGGCGTATCTGCACAAATATGCTCCTTTTCTCCGGGAACGACCTTCATCATGGGATAGAATTTCCCATCTTCCAGAATCATCTCCTCCTCCACGATCTTCCACCCGATCTCCTTTATAAATCTGCGGAAATGTGGAATATCAGACTGCGGCTGCAGGATCATCTCCCGGAGACTTTCCCGGACTGCCTCGCCGTCTGTGAGGATCCTTTCCATAAGAGGGCCGCCCATTCCTGCGATCACAAGCGTATCTGCCTCCCCTGCTTCCAGCTTCTCCAGTCCATCGGAGAGCCGGGTTTCTATGTACTGTTCCAGTCCATACTGTGCAATATGTTCCTGCGCCCTGGACAAAGGACCCGGGCGGACATCCATGGCGATCCCATGAGGAATGATCCCTTTCTGATACAGATATACCGGCAGATAACCATGATCGCATCCTACATCTGCCAGTCTGTTTCCCCTGGTTACCAGGCCTGCCACTGCAGACAAACGTAGTGAAAGCTGCATAACAGGCTCCTTAATCCAGGTAATCCTTCAGCTTACGGCTGCGGCTCGGATGACGTAATTTACGAAGAGCTTTGGCCTCGATCTGACGGATACGTTCTCTTGTTACATTAAATTCTTTTCCTACTTCTTCCAGTGTTCTGGCACGTCCGTCATCCAGACCGAAACGCAGTCTGAGAACTTTCTGCTCTCTGTCTGTAAGAGTACTGAGGACTTCCACCAGCTGTTCCTTAAGAAGTGTAAATGCTGCTGCATCTGCAGGTACCGGAACATTGTCATCCTGGATGAAATCTCCCAGATGGCTGTCTTCCTCTTCACCGATAGGAGTTTCCAGGGAAACCGGTTCCTGGGAAATCTTCAGGATCTCACGGACACGTTCCACGGACATATCCATCTCTGCTGCAATCTCTTCCGGCGTAGGTTCACGTCCAAGCTCCTGCAGTAACTGACGGGAAACGCGGATCAGCTTGTTGATCGTCTCAACCATATGAACCGGGATACGGATGGTTCTTGCCTGGTCTGCGATGGCTCTGGTAATAGCCTGACGGATCCACCAGGTTGCATAGGTACTGAACTTATATCCCTTGCGGTAGTCAAATTTCTCTACAGCTTTGATCAGACCAAGGTTTCCTTCCTGGATCAGGTCAAGGAAAAGCATTCCACGGCCTACATATCTTTTCGCAATGCTGACAACCAGACGAAGGTTGGCTTCTGCCAGACGTTTCTTCGCTGCCTCGTCACCGTTCTCCATTCTTTTGGCAAGTTCAATTTCTTCTTCTGCAGAAAGAAGCGGAACTTTACCGATCTCTTTCAGATACATACGGACCGGATCCTCGATGCTGACGCCCTCAGGTACGGAAAGGTCGATCTTGTCAAGTTCGATCTCCTCTTCCTCGCCGATCTTGTCAATATCATCTCCATCGTCCAGAAGCATATCATCTGCATTATTGTCTGTGATCCTAAGCACATCTACTCCACTGGCTTCCAGGAAGTCGAAGACTTTCTCCATCTGCTCCACTCCCAGCGGCTGATCCTTAAAGAAATCGTTGATCTCCTGATACTCCAGTACATTCTTTTTCTTCTTGGCAAGTTCCAGAAGTTCTACCAGTTTCTCACTGAATTTACCCATATTCATTTCCATATGTGCTCTATACCTCCATATAGTGTTTATATTTTATCCTTATTCGAAAGAAATATGCAGCTGCTGCCGCTTTCTTCCGAGATCTTCCAGTTCCTTTTTTGCTTTTACGATCTCCTGGAGCCCCTGCATATCTGTGGGATCCCAGTTTTTATTTTTTTCCTTCAGGCCCTCCTCTTTGATCCTGAGTACCGTATCCGCAAATGCACGATCCTGTTCCTGGGCATTTTCCAGGTGGATCGTTGCATTAAACAGGGACGAAACTTCTCTCTGTTCGTCACTGTCTATAAAGGAATTCAAAAGTCTTGCAGGGTTTACATCTCCCTGCGCATGCTGTTCATACAACATTTCTGCCACCTGTCTGTACAGGGGCACGATAAAGTCTGCAGGCTGGATATATTTCTCCACAGTTTCAAAGATTCCCGGATAGGTTACCAGCCAGGTAAGCATCAATTTCTGTGCTTTCTCCCCTGCGTTCTCCTTTTTCTTCTGCTGGGTGCCGGTCTGTTTCGGCTGCACCCTCTGCTCTGCAGGCGTTCCTTTCAGTGCCAGCGTGTTCACCCTTTTTCTCAGATCCTCCACACTGATCCCATAGTTTCTGTAATCTTTTACAATAGCCTCTATATAAAGATTTCTCTCCAGCTCATCGCTCAGCTCCAGAAGCATCTGCGCACATCGTTCGAAGAACCGGTTCTGTCCCTGGGGTTCTTCCATGGAAAATTCCCTCTGTGCCATATGCACCCGGAACATAAAGCTGTCCATGGCCTGTTCCAGACGCTTCTCGAATTCCTCACCACCCAGTGCCTTGATAAATTCATCCGGGTCTTTATGAGGTCTTAAATTCACCACCCTGGATGTCACTCCCGCCTCTCTCAGAATAGGAATAGCACGAAGTGCTGCACGCACTCCTGCATCATCGCTGTCGTAGAGAAGCAGAACCTCCTGAGTATAGCGCTTCAGCAGGCTTGCATGCCCGGATGTCAGCGCTGTTCCCAATGATGCTACTGCATTAGTAAATCCTGCCTGGTGCATGGAGATCACATCCATGTATCCCTCGCACAGGATCAGATAATTTTTCCTGGTTGTTCTCGCCACATTCAGTCCGTACAGGTTCCGGCTCTTGTCGAAGATCTTCGTTTCCGGAGAATTCAGGTATTTCGGTTTCCCGTCGCCCATTACTCTTCCTCCGAACCCGATCACACGGTTATTCACATCCATGATGGGAAAGATCACACGGTTCCAGAACTTATCGTACATTCCATGACGTTCATCTACATTAAAAAGTCCGGAATCCCTCAGCAGCATATCGCTGTAATTCTTTGATTTCAGGAATTTGTACAGGTCATCGCTGAACTTGTCGGAATAGCCCAGACCGAATTTCTTAATGGTCTCCTCACTTAACCCTCTGCCTGTAAGGTACGCGTAAGCTGTTTTTCCGCTCTCCCTGCGCAGCTGGTAATAAAAGTATCTGGCAGCCAGCTTGTTGATCTCCAGAAGAGCAGCTCTCTCTTCTGCCTTCTGTCTGGCTTCCCTGGAATACTCGATCTTCGGCAGCTGCACTCCTGCTCTGTCTGCCAGATGCTGTAATGCCTCCCCGAAAGTATAATTCTCATATTCCATTACAAAGTTAAAAACATTTCCCCCTGCTCCGCAGCCGAAACAGTAATACATCTGCTTCGAGGGTGTCACCGAAAAGGACGGCGTCTTCTCATTATGGAAAGGACACAGTCCGAAATAGGTGCTTCCTCTTCTCGTCAGCTTCACATACTGGGATACAACGTCTACAATATCATTCTTCATTCTGACTTCTTCAATGATATCGTCTGAATAGCGCATGTTTCGTCCTCCTTCTTCTGGTATCTGCTAATAGACTTCCCATGCTTTAGGTATGTATATCTCCCGGAATTTCTCCATGGAATACTGATCTGTCATGCCGGAGAGATAATCGCACACAGTCCGTGTTTTCTTCTCTCCCCTTCGGATCATCTCCCTGTACTCCGCAGACATGCTTTCCGGATGTTCCACATAATATTCGTATAATTCTGTCAGCATCTTCACTGCCTTATCCTCTTCCTTCTTGGCGACAGGATTCTCATACACCTGCTCGAACATGATCGCCCGGAGGGTCATCATGGCTTCGAAGATCTCATCTGACATCTTTATGGTGTCCTGCTCATAGCTGTTCTCTATGATATTATGGACAAAGGTATTTAATCGTTCCCTGGTGGTATATCCCAGAAGCATCCGAAGAGTAATGGGAATATCATCCTCTGTAATGATCCCGGCTCTCTGGGCATCATCCATATCATGATGGATGTAAGCGATCTTATCGGAAAGACGCACCACCTTTCCCTCCAGTGTGGAAGGATTTCCGCTGGTGCGGTGATTCAGTATCCCGTCCCTTACCTCCCAGGTAAGATTCAGGCCTTCCCCGTTCTTCTCCAGCACCTGTGCAACCCGGACGCTCTGTTTATAGTGGGCAAAACCATCCGGATCCACTTCATTGAGTGCTCGCTCACCGGCATGTCCGAAAGGAGTATGTCCCAGGTCATGGCCAAGTGCGATCGCCTCCACAAGGTCCTCATTCAGCCGCAGTGCCTTCGCAATCGTCCTGGCGATCTGCGATACTTCCAGAGTATGTGTCAGCCGGGTCCTGTAATGGTCCCCCTGGGGTGCCAGGAAAACCTGTGTCTTATCCTTCATCCTGCGAAAAGCCTTACTGTGAAGGATCCTGTCTCTGTCCCTCTGATATACAGTACGTACATCGCATTCCTCTTCCTGCCTCTCCCGTCCCCGGGAATGAAGGCTGTGTGCTGCATAGGGGCTTAATAGCTCCAGTTCTCTCTGTTCCATGCTTTCCCTGATGTTCATAAGCGATACCTCCACAGGCTGACAAAAATGTTAACCACAAAATACCTCTTATTAATTATATTCTACACAAAATTTCAAATTCCTCTTTTTTTCAAAAAAAAAATTAAATTTTTTTTATTTTTTTACGAAAAGGTGTTGACATTAAGTTTCACTTTTGGTATAGTATCATTTGTCGCGAGGGAGAAGATAAAGAATCCCGTGAAATGCGATATGCGGAAGTGTCGGAACTGGCAGACGAGCAAGACTAAGGATCTTGTGAGCATTGCGCTCGTGTGGGTTCAAGTCCCATCTTCCGCATTGAAAAATGAGGAGCTATGTGAATTCATGGTGCCTTATTTTTTTGCTTTTATTTCGAATTCCGTCTGCTACAGGCCCTCCGGTCAGAGGGGGACTCTGTAGCATAGAATCCTGTGCCTTCATTGGTTTGGCATAATAATATCCCTGTGCTTTATTACAACAGAAATTCTGAAGCATTTCCTTCTGTTTCTCTGTCTCAACCCCTTCTGCCAATACAGAAAGACGCATACTGTTTCCCATGGCAATGATCATATGAAGGATATCCTCCGCTCTTCCGTAAAGATCATCCTTACTTAAGAAACGCATATCCAGTTTAATCTCATCAATAGGTGCTTCTTTCAGCATATTCAGCGAAGAAGCCGAATAATGGCGGATCACTTCATTTTGTTCCTCTTCACTGACAGACCCGATGCTTTTATTCATTACAGATATAAGATTCTTATCCGTCTGTTTCTGGTACATCATACAGGTCTCAGTCTGCGTGAAAGGTATTCCCGTCATGGCCAGATCCTGATCATCTATGAATTCCTGTCAGTTCCCCTGTATCTGCATCTGTATAGGACACTTTAATTTAATTCTGCGATCCGGCTCACTGCCACATAAATTTCCTGAATCTTATACCAGGTAGGATAATCCACGATCCCGGTCTGTCCCAGTCCGAAAATCCCCTGAAATACCCGGACTGAATTTTTCGTCTGTTCTCCATAGATTCCGTCTGCGGTCACAACAGGAACTGCAGGATATGCCCCGGCTATGGTATTAAGCTGTTCCTGGATCTGCAGGACTTTGCTCCCTGAAGCACCTGTATCTAAGTCATATCCCGGCCAGGAAGCCGGAATCCCGGACACAGCTTCCGCAACATTAATATACATATCATTTCCGTAGAAAGCCCTCAGGATCTCAATAGCCGAATATCCCTGATCTCCCAGCGTCTTGCTTCCCCACTGAGTCATCCATCCACGGCTTCTGCACTGCACCTGTTTCCCGTCACAATACTGAGTCAGGATCGGCTGCCGCACATCCGGTCTGGAAAGATAATTTTCAAACAATTCATCCACGATCCGATCAATACTGTCAAAAATATTTCTGCCGTAGATCCATTTATGGTCATAGGCCGTAGAGGAAGTGATGGTAAAATCATATCCTTTGTTCCGGTACCATTCCGTATATACACGATTCAGGGTAAAGGACATGATTGCCAGAACATTTGCCCTTATTGTGTCATCAGGCCAGGTGGCATAGATTTCGCTGCTTGCCACATTTTTGATATAATCCCTGTAAGGGACATAATAATTTTCTGCTGAAGAATCCCTGACAGGGCCGTCATGTACTACGATATACTCAGGTACCACTACCTTGCTAAGAACGATCTCCCCAGTTTCATTTACAGGCTTGATCTCTGCTTCCTCGATCTTCGGCGGATATTCATAAAACAATGTATGCGGTGGGATCACCACACGCCCATAGCTCTCCCCCGGTTCACTTGCTTCCAGAGTGGCAGGCTGCCTAGACAATACATCCGGAAGTACTTCACTGCCTGCCACTTCCTTTGGCTCAAACCCTTCTGCCTGGATCTGTACCGTATATTCTGCATAAGGCTGCTCCTCCACCGGTTCCATACTGTATTCCAGGGGCGGTGTCTTCAGTTCGATCACCGGCGTTCTTCCCGAAGAATCCGTAACCACCTCTTCCAGAACACTGTCCGGCGCCCCTGTGTAGGAGATCCGGACTCTGGCATTTTCCACCGGCCGGTTATCCGCCCTGTTTAAAACAGTCACCTGATAACGGCCCGTATCCACATTTTCCTGCTGCATCCTCATCTCTTTATAAAAAGCCATACAAGCTCTCCGAAATACTTCTTTCACATCAGCATATGCGACGTTCTTCCCGGTTGTTACCTTTTTTCATTTCTGTCAAATACAAAAAAAGAATCCTGCTTGCAGGATTCCATTCTTATTATTCTTTCTGATACATGCGGTATCCATCTCTTCCTGCCTGTTTCGTCTCATACAGAGCAATATCAGCATTTTTGTACAGATCCATATAACAGGTTCCATGTTCCGGCGCGAAGCAGACACCTACGCTGATAGTCACATTTCCACCTTTCAGTTCAGGGAAATGGATCTGCCGTACTTTCGAAATCAGTTCCCGTATACGGATATCAGCGATCTCCCTGTTCTCTGTCCTGCGTATGTAAACTACGAATTCATCTCCGCCGATCCTTCCTACCACATCTTCTTCCCTGAAATGTGCTTTCAGGATCCTGCCAAATTCACTCAGCACCTTATCTCCTGCCATATGTCCATATCTGTCATTAACTTCTTTAAACTTGTCCACATCCAGGATCACAAAAGTCCCCTTTTCTGCTGGATTTTCATCCCGGATCTCATTGATCCTCTCTTCTGTACTCCGTTTATTATAAATTCCGGTCAGGCCGTCTGTCTGTGCGCTTTTAAGCAATGCCTCGTTCTGTTTCCGGTTCCTGTAGATAATATAGAATATCAGAACCAGTACCAGCACACAGAAAACTCCCATAAATACGCTTTCGTCCCTTTTGATAAAATCAAAGGACTTCTGTGCAGCAGAAACAGGGATCACATAGCAGATCATCCAGTCATTCATTCCCAGCCTGGTATATGACAGATACTGGTCAGAACTTGTATCTGTACCGTTTCTCATTTTGATCAGCCCGTCTCTTCCCACTGCGAAATCCGCTTTCACGTCCTGGAGTTCATTTACTCCCAGAAGTGTTTTGCTGTCATAGAATTCAAAGAAATTATCTCCATAGGTAATCTTATGATAAGCCGGTTCCCCGTCATAGGCGATAATCTCCCCTTCCATTGTAACGATCAGACTGTAACCTGCACCGTCAAAAATATCATCAAACAGCATACGGCTTAATGCAGTTACATTGTAAGAACCACCTAGTACTGCTACCACCTTTCCATTCTGGTAGACCGGAACACTCAAAATCACTCTGGTTTCCTGATCCACACTGCTCTCCAACGGATCACTGAGTGTTTCCTTTCCTCTTATAGCTTCTTTGAAATAAAGCCTTTCGGCAACATTTTTCACCGCACCGTTGTCATAATGGGAAGTTCCGTCAGCCTCGATGAGAGCTGTACGCTCAAAATCCGTATTATCACATACGGAAACCAGCATGTCCATATTCTCATCGGACAAAAGATCTTCGGATTTTCCTATCTTATCTGCAATGCCATTCAAAAATCCATAATGAATATCCAGGATCGACAGAATATGGTCACTCTGTCTGGAAACATTATTGGCCATGGTCACCTGGGAATTCTGGTCAATAGAACGCTGCACTTCGACAAGGAAAACACCCAGGCTGGCTGCTACAGCACAGATAAACACAAAAATAGCAGTAATATAATTCCCTGTCATATGATTATTTTTCTTTTTCATCTTATGAAATTCCTCCATATTTTGCTTATTCACATTATACAGAAAAAATTCAAAAAATTCCAGTGGTTCCCTGTGACGAAAAAACAAAAAACACGGTACATTTTGCTTTCTTCGCAAAATGTACCGTGTTTTTCTATATAATACTATGCTTATTTAAAAAATCCTTACGATATCATTATACATGACCACTACCATCAGCACCATCAAAAGCATCAGTCCCGCAAAATGAACCATACCTTCAATCTGGCGGTTGATCGGTTTACGTCTTACCGCTTCCACAACAAGGAACACCAGTCTTCCTCCATCCAGTGCCGGAAATGGCAGAAGGTTCATTACACCCAGATTCGCAGACAGCAGAACTGCCAAATTCAGCATGTTCATCCACAGCATGACTGTGCCTTCACTTTTGCTCTGCTCATAAGTGGTGCCAATTGCATCCACCACACCTACCGGACCGCTCAGATCCTTTACTCCAAGCTTTCCTGTACACAGTTCTTTCAGGCTGAGGACCGTAGTGCGGATCATATACTTCACTTCCACTGCGCCATAGCGGATCACGTCCAGTCCTTTTGCCTTCTGGCAGTATATATTATAGGTAAATCCGGAATCTGCAGTCCTGTACTCCTTCGGAGTGATGGATGCATGATATTCCAGGCCGTCCCTAGTGTATGTCAGTTCTACCGGATCTCCGGTCAGAGGGTTCTCCTTGATGTAATCCTGATAATCCTGGGCATTCCCGATCTTCACACCATTGATGGAAGTGATCACATCTCCCTCCTTCACACCAGCATCATCCAGAGGCATGCCCTCCATCACGGATTCCACTGTCATGGCCGTAGTGTCGTCTCCTTTGAAATTACATCCCAGAAGGTATCTGACATTTGTATCTGACTGATAAGAGATCTCCTTCTTCTCTCCGTCACGTTTCACGGTAAGCCTGACAGTATCTCCTTCTTTCAGTTCATTCATGTAGGAATACACATAGATGTCTTTTCCCAGATCAACATGATATCCCTGATAACTGGTGATCACATCTCCCTCTTTCAGGCCTGCCGCTTCCGCTGCTGATCCTTCCTTCACAGAAAGTACCGTAGATGGTTCATATCCCACCACGCCTACAATGATCACGGACAGCACAAACGCCATGATGAAATTAAATACAGGTCCTGCAGCCACCACTGCGATCCTGCCCCCTACCGGAGCACTGTTAAAAGTCCCCGGTTCGTCTTCTTCGTCCGTATCTTCCCCCAGCATTGCACAGGAACCGCCGATAGGCAGAAGTTTCAGGGAATATCTGGTTCCGTTTCTCTCTGTACTCAGGAGCCTTGGTCCCATTCCCAGGGAAAATTCTGTAACTACGATCTTGTTTTTCTTTGCCAGAAGAAAATGACCCAGTTCATGAAACAGGATAATTGCACTGAATATGATAATTGCAATAATGATCTTCAATCTACCACCTGCTTTCGATCCATTGATAAGTTTCTTTCTCAATCTCCAGGATCTGATCCAGATCCGGATTCTCTGTTACTGTATGTCTGCTCATAGACTGCCCGATAATCTCATAAATATCCAGAAATCCAATCTTGCGCTGCAGGAATTTCCGTACAGCCAGCTCATTGGCAGCATTAAAGACCGTCGGCATACTGCCGCCTCTGGCAGATGCTTCGATTGCCATAGGCAGTCCCTTAAATGTTTCTCTGTCCGGTTCCTCGAAAGTGATCTGCTTTAACATATGGAAATCCAGTCTGTCTCCCGCCAGATATCTACGTTCAGGATAACACAGTGCATACTGGATCGGCAGGCGCATATCCGGAGTTCCAAGCTGCGCCATCACTGCACCGTCCTTAAATTCCACCATAGAATGAATGATGCTCTGAGGCTGTACAACCACCTGGATATGATCCAGATCCACATCGAAGAGCCATCTGGCTTCCATAACTTCCAGACCTTTATTTACCAGAGTCGCAGAATCCACAGTGATCTTCTGGCCCATTACCCAGTTCGGATGCTTTAACGTATCCTCCAGGGTAACTTTCTCCAGATCTCTGGTTTTCTTTCCTCTGAAAGGACCGCCGGATGCCGTGATAAGCAGTTTATGGACTTCCGCTCTTTTCTCTCCGTGAAGTGCCTGGAAAATGGCACTGTGTTCACTGTCCACAGGAAGGATGTTTACTCCGCACTCTTTTGCCAGCGGCATAATAAGATGTCCGGCTGTTACCAGTGTTTCTTTGTTTGCGAGGGCAATGTCCTTTCCTGCCAGGATTCCTTCCATGGTCGGGCGGATACCGATCATTCCCACAATGGCAGTTACCAGAATATCAGACTCTTTCATCCGGGCAAGCTCGATCAGTCCTCCCATCCCGCTTACGATCTTTACATTCAGATCCTTCACTCTTACAGCCAGATCTCTGGCAGCTTCGTCCTTCCAGACTGCCACCAGTTTCGGGCGAAACTCCCTGATCTGCTCTTCCAGCTTCTCCACATTGCTTCCTGCGGAAAGTCCCACTACTTCCAGGTCCTCATTGGCACGAACCACATCCAGTGTCTGAGTTCCGATGGATCCAGTTGATCCCAAAATTGCAATTTTTTTCATCTTTTATACCTCTATCATTATCACAGACAGGAAATAGATCACCGGTGCAGTAAAGATCACACTGTCAAACCGGTCCAGGATTCCTCCATGTCCTGGTATCAGTTTCCCGTAATCCTTGATCCCCTGATTTCTCTTGATGGCAGAAGCAGCCAGGTCTCCTACCATGGAGATCAGTGCTCCCACAGCGCAGATCACTGCATATTTCAGAATCGGTCCCTGGGTTGCAGCTGCATAGATCACACCCAGAAGTGCAGCGCCCGCTACACCGCCAACGGCTCCCTCTACAGATTTCTTCGGACTGAGTACAGGAGCCATCTTATGTTTGCCGATGAGCATTCCCACGCAGTATGCACAGGTATCACAGCCCCAGGAACATAAGAAGATCAGCCATACATGGAATTTTCCTCCCGGAAGTGCTCTTGTCAGGTAAATAAAGGACAGCATCACTGCCACATAAACGATTCCGAACATCGCCGGCATTACCTGCTTCGCTTCAAATTCAGGATAAGTAAACACATAGACAAACATGATCAGCACCAGGCCGAAGATGATGGCCAGAGTTCCATATCTCCCGAAGTCAAGCAGAACTGCCACATAATAAATCGCTGCACCTGCATATCCGGCATATACCAGAAGATTTGCCTTCTCGTCCTGCACCTTCATAGCCTTATACAGCTCACGCATTCCGATCAGTGAAACCGCCAGAAGCGTAAAAAACAAAACATATCCGCCGCTTATGATCGTTGCCAGAGCGATGATCACCAGCAGGATTCCGCTTAAGAGTCTTGTCTTAAACATCTTTTATTCCTCCTTTACCCCGCCGTATCTCCGGTCTCTCTGATTATATTTCTCGATGGCCTTGATCAGCTCTGCTTTATTGAAATCAGGCCACGCCACTTCTGTGAAATAAAATTCTGTATATGCCATCTGCCATAACAGGAAATTGGATAGACGCAGTTCTCCGCTTGTACGGATCATCAGATCCGGATCCGGGATCCCTGCTGTATCCAGATAACTGTCAAATGTATGCTCATCGATTTCCTCAGGCTTCACTTTGCCGTCCACAGCATCCTGTGTCAGCTTCCGGATTCCTCTGAGGATCTCATCCCTGCTTCCGTAATTTAAAGCAATCTGGAAATAGATCTCATCGTATTTGGATGAATACTCTTCCAGTTTCACAATGCTGTCCTGAATATCCTGGTCAAATGCAGAGATTTCCCCGATCACACGGACACGCATTTTATTTTTGTCTGCAAGCTTGATACATTTTTTCAGATAACTGCGGAACAGTTTCATCAGACCGTCTACTTCTTCTTTGGAACGTTTCCAGTTCTCTGTGGAAAAAGCATACACAGTTACATATTTCACTCCAAGTTCTTTCATATAGTCACAGACTGTCTCCAGATTGGCGCAGCCCTTCATATGACCGTAGCTTCTGGGCATTCCCTTGGCTTTCGCCCAGCGTCCGTTGCCATCCAGGATGATCGCAATATGATTCGGTACGTTCATGGTTTCTCCTCACTTTTTGTTCTTTCTGCCGCTTCACTGCCTGCTCATAACCGGATGGCTGTTTCACAGTCCGGTTAAACAAGCTTAAAAGAGAGCCCGCATAATGGAGCTCTCTTCTACGTTTCCTTATACGGTCATGATTTCCTTGCTCTTTACATCTACTGCCGCATCAACTTCTTTGATATATTTATCTGTGCTCTTCTGGATCTTGTCTTCAAGCTCTTTGATCTCATCCTCAGATACGTCCTGTTTTGCAAGCTTCTTGTATGCATCATTTGCATCACGACGGATATTGCGGACTGCAACTTTGGCGGCTTCGCCTTTTTTCTTAACGTCTTTTACCAGTTCTTTACGACGCTCTTCTGTCAGTTCCGGAAAAACAAGACGGATCACTTTACCGTCATTGCTTGGATTCAGACCGAGATCAGAAACAAGGATTGCTTTCTCGATTCCCTTGATCAGGCTGGATTCCCATGGCTGGATCTGGATCATACGTGCTTCAGGAACTGTAATATTGGCAACCTGCTGCAGAGGTGTCGGTGCTCCGTAATAGTCTACGGTAAGTTTGTCAAGAATATGCGGATTCGCACGTCCTGCACGGATTGTAGCAAGCTCGCTCTCCAGGCTTGCCAGTGTCTTTTTCATTTTGTCTTCATATTTCTGAATTCTTTCATCCATAAGGTTAATCTCCCTCTCCTGTTTATTTTACATTTACCAGTGTACCGGCCGACTAATCATTCAGCAAATCAGCTTGTTGGTATACCGGCAATAACCGTTTATATCATTTCCAGATAATCTGTGCTTACACAGTTACCTTCGTGCCTGTAAATTTACCATGTGCCGCATTTACAATGCTGTCCTTCTCATCCAGGGCAAATACCAGCATCGGCATTTTCTGCTCCATGCACATAATAGATGCTGTCAGATCCATGGCAGCCAGTTTCTTTGCAACTACTTCTTCGATGGAAATCTCGTCATATCTTACAGCATTCGGATTTACCTTCGGGTCACTGTCATAGATTCCGTCTACAGCTTTCGCCAGAAGGATTGCTTCTGCCTCGATCTCCACTGCACGAAGTACAGTAGCTGTATCTGTAGAGAAGTATGGATGGCCTGTTCCGCCTGCGAAGAATACGATCTTGCCCTGTGCGAAGCATTCTTCAGCTGCATCCTTGGAATACAATCCTGTAAAAGCACCGCATACGAACGGTGTCAGGATCTGAGTTTTCAATCCCAGATATCTGCAGATATCAGATACATAGATACAGTTCATAACAGTAGCAAGCATTCCGATCTGGTCTGCTTTATTTCTGTCGATGGTCTCACTGGTACGTCCTCTCCAGAAGTTACCGCCACCGATCACGATACCGATCTCCAGACCTTCCTCAGACAGCGTACGAATCTGTTTCGCTACTTCAATGACTGTTGCCTCGTCAAATCCGGTCTTTTTTGCTCCGGCGAGAGCTTCACCGCTTAATTTTAATAATACTCGTTTCATATTGCTTTCTCCTAAAGTTATTTTATTGTTATTGTAACTCTATTCTACCATATTCCGGAAACAATTTCATTGCCATTTTCATCAACTGTTGTAGAAACTGTGAAATTGCTGTAATAATGCAGTCCCATCTTTCCTGTTTCAGGATCGTCTTCGTAATCGCTGCCTTCAGGAGCGCCGCATGCACTCTGCAGTGCTGACAGAGACTGACCGATATACTGTTCTGCTGTAGAGATCATGTCATCAGAATCTGAAGGATCACTTGGCGTATCCGGATCCTCAGGTGCCTCTGTCGGGGACGGATTCTCATTGTTGTCGCCTCCGTTCTGATCATCCTGTTCTTCATTCTGATCATCACTGCTGTCGTCCGGAACCGGCGTCGGTGTCCCATATGTCTCACTGTCCGAGCTGCTGTCATCAGAAGAATCACTGCTGTCATCCGTCAGACCAAGACGCTTCTTCACATCACTAAGAGTTGATACTTCTTTCTTCGTACTTCCCAGAAGATATTTCGCATACGGAATGGAATCATCTCCTGATGTATCCATACATAATGTGATCTGTGAAACTGTAGGCAGCGGAATATCCCTGAAGAAGCATTCATTCTTCTCTTCATCTGTATAAGTAACACGGATGTCATACGAAGTAACTGTTTTTCCGTCACTGTCCTTCTGATCTTTATTATAATAATACAGTGCTTTGTCCTTGTCCTTCAGTGTAAACTTACCATTTACCAGATCACTTCCCCAGGTATCATCGGAATCATCTGTATCGTCTGAAACATGAGGACGGACATAGATTGCAGCAATGTCATCTCCTGTGCTGTTTACAAAGACCACCTTGGATGCGGTGTCTGTTTTCTCTCCCATAATATTGGTAATATCATCCTCTGTGGATGTCTGCATATTTACTACTTCCGGTGCCTTCGTTGCCTCAGGTGTAGGTGTCGGACTTGTCTGTACAGTCTCTGTCTGCGTATCCTGTTTCTTTCCGCAGCCCGCAGCTGCTACAGCCATAACAAGCATTCCTGTAAGTATCAAATAACGTTTTTTCATAATATATTCCCTCCTGTATCTGGAATATCTGTTTCATTTATTTACATTCCTGTATTTCACATGTTTCAGAACTGCCAAAGCTGCCAGCAGCCCGGCAGTCCGTAACTATTTTTTACTCTTATATCAGTTTCCTATTATTACAGAGTCTGGAAAACTTGTCAACCGGACACTCTCTGATTTCATACAAATTTTAGACTTTCAAAGTTTTGTATTTCTGTATTCATTTGCAGAAATCCCTTCATTTTTTTTTAAAACTCTGGAAAAATGTGTCACATCTGTAAAACCTACCAGCTCTGCAATGTCTGCCAGTCTGTAAGCCGGTTCCTTCATAAGTTCCTTCGCATGACGGATACGGATGCAGTTAAGGATCTCTGAAAAATTTTTTCCTTCTTCTTTATTCAGAAGCTTGCTCAGATGCCACTGACTTACATACGTTTTCTCCGCAACCTGAGTCAGCGTGATCTTCTCATTGTAATGTTCTTCTATGTACTGAAACGCATTCTTCACAACGAAACTGCCGGCAGCCAAAGCACTTTCCTGTGCTGCTTCTTCTCCGGTTATTTCTTTTTTTCTCAGGCACCCGGTCATCGCCTTTAATGCTTCTTCCAGCTCCGTCATATTGGATGGTTTCAGCAGAAATCTGGATATCCCCAGACGGATAGCTTTCTGGCAATAGTCAAATTCACGGTAACCTGTCAGAATGCTAATCTCCATGTCCGGAAATTCTACTTTCAACGCTGCGATCATGGACAGTTGCTGCGATTCTGCAGTGATACTGCTCCCATGGCAGAAGTCTTGACAGTCCTTCCACGATGATCGGTTCATCATCAATAATAACCACTTTATACATAAAAAATCCCCCGTTTTTCCCATTTCTTATTATTACACAAAAGGGAACACCCCCTGTAATCAGCGGATGCTCCTTTTTATGCAATACCTTATATTTTATTTTTCAGCTTTCTGTTTTTTATCACCCTTTAACAGCTCCGGCTGTCATTCCCTTGATGATATATTTCTGTAAGAAAATATATACGATAATGACCGGAATAACTACCAGTGAAACCGTAGATGCCATCAGTCCGTAGTTGGTTCCCTCTTTATGGCAGATATATGCTTTCTTATCTTTTACTGTGTATACGGCAGAACCTTTTTTCTCTGCTTCCGGTGCATCTTTCCAGATTTCTGCATTTCCCTGGGTAACGATATTCTTTCCGTCCAGCACAATTTTTACATTTGCGTTATCATAAAAGTGCAGAAGTGATTCAAAGCAGTAATTCAGATTCAGTCTGTGTACAAGCACCCCCCATGGACGGTATGTAGCAGAATCTACAAGATTTCTCACCAGATAAAGCCTGCCGTCTGCCTGGTAAGTGCCGATGGATGTGTCCAGATCCTTTGCGAATTCCAGAACATCGTCGCAGTCTTTTTCCCAGAATGTTTTAAGCTGGTTGTAGCTGCCTCCTGCTGGTGTGTTATAGCTTGTCATCTTGTACACTTTTGGCGCACGCAGCAGCATGAATACACTGCTGGAAATTTCTTTTCGTTTGCCGTACTGCTTTGCCATGTAGTACTGACCTTTGTTGTATACGGTATCAAAGTTTACGCTGCCTTTGCGGAATTCATCGTAGTAACTGTACAATATTTTGTCATATGTAGCCTGGCGCGATTCACTGATGGCACTGTCGATCCGTTCGATACTGTTCTGATTATCCATTTCAAGCTACGCTGCCATACGTTCCAGACCTGTCTTCTCCTGCCGGTCTGCCATAATATGCCCCACAAGTGCCAGCATCAGCGCAAACGGAAGCGCCCAGTATAACAGGATCATGCTTACCATTTTCCATTTGACGGATGTGTTCTTTCCTCTCTTCATAATTTCCCCCATAATTTGTAAAACCTTTTCTTATATAGACAGAAAGGACTGCCATGCTACTCTGGCAGTCCAATGTCATCTCTTCTTGGTCATATTTATTTTATTCCGCAAGTTTCATCAGAAGTTCTACACACTCTTCCTCTGATATAACTGACGTATTCAGGCAGATATCGTAATTTTCCATTTTTCCCCATTCACATCCTGTATAAAAATTATAATAGCCTCTTCTCTGGCGGTCTTTATATGCAATTCTCTCAAGCGCCTCTCTCTGAGAAAGATTCTTATTTTTCTTGATCCGTTTAATACGGTCTTCCATATCAGATGCATAAATATACACCCGAAGCAGCTGGTTATCATCTTTCAGAATCTGATCTGCACATCTTCCAACAAAAACACATGGGCCTTCCTGTGCCAGACGTTTTATTGCTTCTTTCTGCGCATGAAACATTTTCTCCGGAATCGCCAGATGTTCTTTATCCTGTGATTCTTCTGACATCATTACTCCGATTGCATAGAGAAGACTGGTCTTGCCTTTAAATTCATCAATGATCTCCTGGCTGATTCCGTATCTCTCTGCTGCTTTCAGTAAAAGCCTGCTGTCATAAAAGGGGACTCCCATTTTTTCTGAAAGCAAAGCTGCAATGTGTCTTCCACCGCTTCCATACTGTCTGCTGATCGTGATTGTTTTCATAGGGCACCACTCCTTTCAGCTCATCTGCCTGAAAATGAATTGTTATTTTTTTATCTATCAATTATGATTATAGGAATTTTCGAATATTTTTGCAATATCTATCGAAATTTTCATAACATTTCACAATTTTAAGTGAAAGGATTTGGTAATATTGTTAGTACAGGTTCTTAACTTTGAAGTCGCGCTCTGCCTCTCTTCTCTGATCTTTCTTCGCGATATCCTGTCTCTTGTCATAGAGTTTCTTACCTCGGGCCATGCCGATCTCTACTTTTACCAGACTGTCTTTGAAGTATACTTTCAGAGGTACTAATGTTAAACCTTTTTCTTTGAGCTTTGCTTCAATTTTGTTGATCTCGTATCTGTGAAGCAGAAGCTTACGGATTCTCAGCGGGTCTTTGTTGAAAATATTGCCTTTTTCATAAGGACTGATATGCATTCCGTAGATATAAACCTCTCCGTTCTCTACACGGATAAAGGATTCCTTGACGCTGCATTTGCCCATGCGCAGGGACTTCACTTCTGTTCCTGCAAGGGCAATGCCGGCTTCATAAGTATCTTCTATAAAATAGTCATGAAATGCCTTTTTATTATTGGCAATCAGCTTCATTCCTTTTTTCTTTGCCATGATATCCTCCAAGCCATTATTATTTCATTCTTGTTATTTACTGTTCGTCATCCCAGACATTGGAAACCAGCTCAAAATCTACTGTCTTGAGCATCTTATCTGCATCCGCCACGCGGACACGGACTTTATCTCCAAGTTTGTAAACTTTCTTCGTCATCTCACCGCGGAGTTCATAGGTTTCCTGGTCGAAGACGTAGTAGTCATCGCGCAAAGTGTTGACATGCACCAAGCCCTCTACTGTATTTGGAAGTTCCACATAGAGTCCCCATCCGGTAACACCGGAGATAATTCCCTCAAACTCTTCTCCCAGATGATAGGACATGTATTCTGCTTTCTTCAGCTTGTCTGATTCACGCTCTGCCTCATCTGCACGGCGTTCACATACACTGGACTGTCTTGCAACTTCATCCAGGATTTCCGCATAATGCTCAGTTCTGCCCTCACGCATCAGTCTGCCTCGTAAGTTATCCTTAATGATCCTGTGGATCTGCAGGTCAGGGTAACGTCTGATCGGGGATGTGAAATGGCAGTAGTATTTCGCTGCCAGTCCGAAATGGCCGCTGCATTCTGTGGTATATTTCGCCTGCTTCATGGAACGCAGTACCAGACGGCTGATCATTGCTTCATTTGGAAGTCCTTCGATACTTTCAATGATCTGCTGGATTTCCTTTGGTGTGATCTCTTCTTTTGCTTTCTGAATTTTTACCCCCTGGTTGTGAAGCAGTGTCAGAAGACTTTCCACTTTCTCAGGGTCCGGATTATCATGGGTTCTATATACAAATGGAATCTCTTCTGTACAGTATTCCTGTGCTACAGTTTCATTTGCCATCAGCATGAAATCCTCGATAATTCTGGTTGCCACATTCGCTTCATACGGCTTTACATCGATTGCTTTTCCTGCTGCATTGAGGATGATCTTGCTCTCCGGGAAATCAAAGTCAATGGAGCCTCTGTGGTGACGGCTGTTTCTTAAGATTCCGGACAGTTCTTTCATCATAAAGAACATCGGGATCAGCGCTTCATATCGTTTCCTTGCTTCTTCATCTGTGTCTTCAAGAATGTTCTTCACATCAGTATAACACATACGTTCATCTACGTTAATCACTGTTTCCGCAATCTGGTGGGAAACTACTTTACCTTTTTCATTGATGTCCATCAGACAGCTTAATGCCAGTCTGTCTTCGCCCTGATTCAGAGAACAGATTCCATTGGAAAGACGCTCCGGCAGCATTGGCACAACGCGATCTGCCAGATAAACACTAGTTCCACGTTTCAGTGCTTCTTTATCCAGAGCACTGTTGTACTGTACATAGTTGCTTACATCTGCGATATGAACGCCAAGATGATAAATATCTCCCTCTTTTGTCAGGGAAATCGCATCGTCCAGGTCTTTGGCATCTTCGCCGTCGATAGTGACTGTCTGCAGATATCTCAGATCCAGTCTTCCATCTCTGTCTGCATCCAGCACATGATCCGGAACACGCTGTGCCTGCTTCATTACTTTCTCCGGGAATTCGTTTGGGATTCCGAAGCTCTTGACGATTGCCAGAATGTCTGTGCCCGGAGTTCGGATATTTCCAAGGTTTTCCTTGATTTTTCCCTCAGGGTTCTTATTCTTGGAACCGTAGTCTGTGATCACTGCGATTACTTTGTCACCATTTTTAATTCCTGCTGCTTCTTTGCGCGGGATAAAAATGTCTTTGGAAAATTTCGGGTTGTCACTGATCACGAAACCAAAATCACGGTTTAACTGGTAAGTGCCTACGATCTCCGGCATGCCACGCTCCAGAACTTTGACAACGACCCCTTCTTTTCGCTTGCCTTCTTTCTGACCGTCACGGATAATGATGCGTACTTTGTCCTGATGCATAGCTGTGCCTGTATCAGATTCCGGGATAAAGATGTCCTCATCCTGTCCTTCGATTTCTACAAAACCGAAACCTTTCGGATGTCCGATAAATATACCCTCTGCCTGAGTGCCCTCGAGGTAATCTTCCTTATAATTGTCCGCATCCCGGAAATCTTTGTCGCGGTTTCTTCCGCGGCTTTTCTCTTTCGTCTTGTCTTTGTTCTTATCTTTTAATTTGTCTTTTTTCTTTTTGCCATGGTCTGCGTATTCTTCTTTTCGGTCATCGTAGTAACGGTCGTCTTTTTTCTTCTTCCATTTTCCTTTGACCTCTTCGTATCTGCCTTTGTTGTCTACAGATACTTTTCCTTCATAACAAAGTTCGTCCAGCACATCGTAGAGGTCTCGCTTCTCTTCTTTGGAAAGTCTCAGAAGTGTGGCGATTTCGCGGAGTCTCATTGGTTTATAAATGGGATCTCCCAGCAGTTCCAGGATAAACTTTTTTCTTCGTTCTATATCTTTTTTCTTCATGTTGCTCCTTTTTCATAACTCAATATCTGCCATAATTGGAAGTATACGGTAAAATTTTTTGTCTGTGACATAAAAAACACCCTTGTACGTGACAAGAGTGTTTCCAGTTTCATTCTAATTTAACCCAGCATATTTAATACTACAGAAATTACGAAAAATAAAACTCCCATAATAGTAGTAGCTTTCACAAGTCCGCCCTCCATAGAACGTCCTTTGTTCTTGCCCCAGTATGTCTCTGCCGCACCTGCAATAGCGCCGAGACCCTGCTGCTTACCTTCCTGCATCAGAACGACAACAGTAAGCGCAATACAATCTATTAAGAAAATAATACCCAGAATGATCTTAACAACGTTCACTTCGTTACACCTCCTAATCAACTGTGTTTCATTGTAACATAGCCGGAGGTGGATTTCAACTACATTTCGGAGTTTTTAACAGGTTTTTTCTGTATCTTTAAAGGGATTCTCATACACTTCCAGTTCTCCCAGTGCTTCATGAATGCGCAGAAGCTGGTTGTATTTGGCGTTTCGGTCTGAGCGGCAGGGGGCTCCGGTTTTGATCTGGCCGGCGCCTGTGGCTACTGCGAGGTCTGCGATAAAGGAGTCTTCGGATTCACCTGATCTGTGGGAGATTACGGCTCTGTATCCGGATTTCTGGGCCATTTCTACTGCATCCAGTGCTTCTGAGAGAGTCCCGATCTGGTTTACTTTTACCAGGATTGCATTGGCTGCCCGCAGCCTGATTCCGCAGGCGAGACGCTTAATGTTCGTTACAAACAGATCGTCGCCTACAAGCTGGATTCTTTTTCCAAGGCGCTCTGTCATCTGCTTCCATCCCTCCCAGTCGTCTTCTTCAAGACCGTCTTCGATGGAAACGATCGGGAATTTTTCGATCAGTTTCTCGTAATAGTCGATCATCTCTCCTGCATCTCTGAGAACTTCTTCCCCCTTCATCTTTCCCTCACCAGGGAAAACATATACGCCTCTTTCTTCATCATACAGCTCACTGGCCGCGGCATCAATGGCGATGCAGATGTCTTTCTCCGGTTCATAGCCTGCTTTTTTTATCGCTTCTATGATCAGTTCCAGAACACTTTCCGAATCAGAAAGATCTGGTGCAAAGCCGCCTTCGTCGCCTACTGCAGTTGACAGATTTCTATGCTTCAGAATAATCTTGAGGAACTGATATACTTCTGCGCACATGCGGATAGCATGTTCCATATTCTTTGCACCTACCGGCATGATCATGAATTCCTGCAGATCTACGGTGTTGTCTGCGTGACGTCCCCCGTTGATAATATTCATCATCGGGACCGGCATCTGTCTGATATGGCATCCGCCCAGATACTGGTATAAAGGGATTCGAAGCGCTGCTGCTGCCGCTCTTGCTACTGCCATGGATACTCCCAGCGATGCATTTGCTCCGACATTGCTTTTATTGTCCGTACCATCTGTATCTATGATTTTTTTATCGATAAAAGTCTGGTTCAGGGCGTTTTCCCCAAGGATTGCCTCTGCCAGTTTTGTGTTTACATTTTCTACTGCCTTCTGAACACTTAAGCCCACATAGCAGTCTTTTTCTCCATCCCGTAATTCCACTGCTTCAAATTTACCGGTTGAAGCTCCTGAAGGGACAATTGCCCTTCCTGTATATCCATTGATCCCAATCACACCTTCGCCCACTGTAACTTCAACTTCTACAGTAGGGTTTCCTCTGGAATCCAGTACTTGTCTTGCGTGAACCCTTCTTACAGGCAGATAACGTAACATTTTTGAACCTCCTGTTAATTTTAATTTATTACTGTTCACTCTGTGCCCAGTAACACGCTCCGCGATGCACAGAATTTATGCTAAACACATAAATTCGCGTGGTATACCGCGCTATAGCCTGATCAATGTTCTTTTTTCCCTGTACCAGGCTTTATAGCAATAGCTTTTCCACACCTATTCAGAAATATACTGTTCCTGTATTTATTAATATTTTCAGAATATTTTATTATTTTAAATCTATTTTATTTATTCTTTTAATTATTTTTATAAATTTTCTATTTTTATTCTTGACAATTCGATTATTATCTGTTATAGTAAGTTCATAAAACAAAAGGGATTACGGAAAATCAAAAAGAAAAGGAGTGAGACCACCGAAAACATAATTTCTTATTTATAATCTAAGGAAGCGAGGTACAGACCACCAGAATAATTAGTTTTTTCATTCATGATTCATAATTTATGAAAGGCAGGTACGGACCACCAAGAAGTTAAAGTTTTAAATCCAACTAAGTTTTATATGTTCCTACTAATCTAAAGGAAGGTACAGTCCAATGAAAATATAACGATTTACCTTATTTTTAAATGTAACATCCATTAATACAAGGAAGGTACAGTCCGATGAAACATTAACGATTTACCCTATTTTTAAATGTAACACTTCATTCACACAAAGAAGGTACAGTCTGATGAGAACTTAACGATTTACCCTATTTCAGAAATTACATAAGGAAGGTACAGACCAATGGGACAATAAATTTTAATCCATAATTTAACAGAAAGTGAGGTATCATCCATTGGATACAGAATTTTAAAAGAGCCACAGTAGAAAAACTGATGGCTCTTATATTTTGCATTTTTTTATTTTCCTGTTCATATATTATAGCAATATCATCTCTTCCGAGAGGTTTCCATGAATCTCAACTACATATCTCTGAAACGATATCTGCGATATCTGAAATTTCCCCTTTTATTCTGTGCTGCCTTTTTTGCAGGCGCTGCTGCCGGGAAAATTATTTCACACTATACACAGAACCCGGCTTCTGTTCCTTCATCTTCCCAGAGTTCCAGCTGGGGGCTTAGTTTTCAGGAAGAAGGAAAACGTCCCGTGGGGAATGCCACGATTGAAGAACTGTCTCAGTATGATGCTTTCTTTGCAGAAAATACGGTGGAAAAGAAAATCTATCTTACCTTCGATGCCGGATATGAAAACGGAAATACATCTGCGATTCTGAATGCATTGAAGAACCATCAGGCTCCGGCTACTTTTTTCGTTGTGGGAAATTTTATTTCGGAGAATCAGGATTTGATCAAACGAATGGAAGCTGAGGGGCATACTGTTGGAAATCATACGATGACCCATCCGGATATGTCGAAGATTTCTACGCAGGAATCCTTTCAGAAAGAATTAGCTGGTGTGGAAGATATTTATAAAGAGATCACCGGAAAAGAAATGACGAAATTTTACCGGCCGCCACAGGGGATCTACAGTACTCTGAATCTGTCTATGGCTAAGGAAATGGGGTATCATACGTTCTTCTGGAGTCTTGCTTATGTAGACTGGTATCAGGATAACCAGCCGGATCCGCAGGAAGCTATCGCGAAGCTGACGAAGCGGATTCATCCGGGGGCTATTGTACTGCTGCATAGTACCTCTTCTACTAATGCGCAAATTCTGGATGAACTATTAAGCAAATGGGAAGAGATGGGGTATTCGTTTCATTCTTTAAATGAATTAGTTTCTGCATCCTGACCGCCAAAAATGAGATGCACCCCGCAGAGAATAAATCCCGTGGAGTGCATCTCATTTTGTTTATAAATCAATACTTAAGAAGATATCAATTATATTGCCTGTATTATTCAGCGTCTGCTGCCTCTGTTTCTTCAGGTTCTTCTGTTGTTTCTGCGTCTTTTGTATCATCGGATGCTGCGTCTGCATCTGTTGTTTCTGCTTCATCTGCATCTTCTGTTGCTGTATCTTCGCTGTCTACAACGCCGCCTTCAACAACAAGGTCTTCCGGATTGATGTCATCACCGTAAACTGGTTTCAGAGTTTCTTCGAAGTCTTTGTGGAAGAACTGTTCGTCTGCCAGAGATTTAATCTCATCGTTAATCGCATTCAGAAGGTCTGTGTTGCCTTTCTGTACTGCTGGTGCAATTGTGTCAATGTCACCGAGGGATTCGATTCCTACAGAGAATCCTTCATTCTGCTGTGCCCATGCAAGTACTTCTGTGTTATCTGTGGAGAATGCATCTCCTCTTCCGTCAAGAAGTGCATCGTATGCTTCCTGGTATTCATCATATTTTACAAGTTCGATGTCCGGATAGTTGTCTGTGAAATAGGTTTCTGCTGTTGTTCCTTTTACAACGATCAGTTTCTTGCCTTCCAGATCTTTTACATCTGTGATCACTGCATTGTCAGGAGAAACAACGCCGAGAGCTACTTTCATGTATGGAAGTGCGAAATCTACTTTCTCTGCTCTGTCATCTGTTACTGTGAAGTTTGCAAGGATTACGTCTACTTTTGCAGACTGCAGATATTCTACACGGCTTGCTGCTTCTACATATGTAAATTCTACATCATCTTCACTTCCAAGGAGGTCTTTTGCAAGTCTCTTCCCGAAGTATACATCGTATCCCTGAACATCACCGTTTTCATCTACATATCCGAATGGGTTCTTATCGCTGAATACACCGATTTTGATCTTTCCGTCTTCTTTGATCTCGTCAAGAGTACGGGCCTGTGCAGTGTTTCCGCCGTCATCTGCTGCACTTACAAGAATACTTCCACCCAAAAGTGTTGTTGCTGCTACGCCTGTTGCTAATAAAACTGCTAATAATTTTTTCTTCATGTCCTTTTCCTCCATGTTTTAAAAAATTTGATTTTATGATAATTTTTATATAACTAGCTTTATTACTTTTTAACTGTTTCATAATGGAAACTGTTCAGGAACTGTTTGGCTCTGTCAGTCTGCGGATTGTTGAAAAACTGTTCCGGGGTGTTCTCTTCTACGATATTTCCTTTATCCATGAAGATCACTCTGTCTGCTACAGATCTGGCAAATTCCATTTCGTGAGTGACGATCAGCATGGTCATTCCTGTTTTTGCAAGTTCCAAAACTACCTGAAGTACTTCTCTTACCATCTCCGGGTCAAGGGCTGCTGTGATCTCATCCAGAAGCATGATCTCCGGATGCATCAGCATGGCACGTACAATGGCAACCCGCTGTTTCTGACCACCGGAGAGCTGTCTTGGATAGTTGTCTTTCTTATCCAGAAGTCCAACTCGGTCCAGAAGCTGCTCGGCTTCTTTCTTCACTTCTTCTTTGTTTCTCTTCTGTACTTTCAGTGGTGCCAGAAGAAGATTATTTAAAATTGTCATGTTCGGAAAAAGATCGTAGCTCTGGAAAACCATTCCAATCTTCTCTCTGACTTTACTGATATTCTTTTTTTCATTTTCGTAATTTACGCCATCAATTTTCAGCACTCCGCTGTCAATTCCCTCCAGGCGGTTGATACATCGCAAGAAAGTACTTTTTCCACATCCGGAAGGTCCTACGATAACTACTACTTCTCCTTTTTGCATGGAGAAGGAAACATCATCCAGAATAGGAACATTGTTTACATATGATTTCTTTAAATGCTCTACTTCTAAAATCGGCTGTCCCATTCATTTATCCTCATTTCTATTAGTCTGCGAACTTCTTTTCCAGGACTCTGGAGAGTCTGGAGAAAGGAAAACATATGATGAAATACATACAGAATACTGCACCGTATACCCAGAGGGCTGCTGTCGGGTTTGTATATCGGGATGCATCAATGATCTGTTTTCCTACTTTTAATACCTCTACGACACCGATCAGGGCTACCAGTGAAGTGGTCTTGATCATTCGTGTAAGGAGGTTAACTGCGGATGGAAGAAGTCTTCGGATGGTCTGCGGCAGGATGATATAAAAGTACACCTGCCATTTGCTTAATCCAAGACCGTATCCACTGTCATACTGGTGTTTCGGGATAGAGATCAGTGCACTTCGCACCAGGTCCCCCATCTCTGCTGTTCCCCAGAAAGTAAATACGATAACTGCTGCTGTCTCACCGGTAAGGTTCATTCCCAGATGCTTGGCTGCTCCGAAATATACCAGGAACAAAAGTACCAGCTGCGGCATGATCCTTACGATCTCAAGGTAAATACGACAGATAAATTTGATTATTTTATTCGGAATGTTCATTACCATTCCAAGAAGAAATCCAAGGATAATGGAAAATACCATGGAAATCAGTGCAATTCTTATTGTTACCCACAAGCCCTGCCAGAGTCTTAATGAGTTGATTCCTTTGAAAAGAACCTCAATCCCCATATTCTGCATAGCGGACTCTCCTTTCTACAAATGAACAGATCAGCGAGATCGGTAAAAGTATGATCAGATATGCGATTACAAGCATCATCAGGGCTTCATCTGTTTTGTAATAAATTCCGATCAGGTCTTTTGTCACAAACATCAAGTCTGCAAGTGCTACTGCGCTGAATACGGATGTCTCTTTAATAAGAAAGATCGCATTGGCGCAGAATGCAGGAATGGAATTGGATACCGCCTGCGGCAGGATGATGTTTGTAAATACCTGACGATTACTCATTCCGAGACTTAATGCGGATTCTACCTGAATCGGTGGAACATTGTCCAGACCACTTCGGAAAGCTTCTGCCATGTAACTGCCTCCCAGAAATGCCAGACCTGAGATCGCGCATTGTTCGGAGCTGAGTACGATTCCTATCTTCGGAAGACCGAAATACAGGAAGAACAACTGGATCAACAATGGTGTATTTCTGGACAGTTCAATGTAACATTCCACGATCTGACGAAGTACAGGAATCCTGAAATACTTAATCATGCTGCAGACAAGCCCAACCACAATGGCAAGCAGCACACCAATCACTGCCATGTGAAGTGTAAGCTTCGCTGCCTCAATATAAAGGGGTGTCTGCTCGCCGATAAACTCAAAATCCATGGTTACTTTAT
>SKEP01000372.1_pt1 | contig 29914 bp, 33 predicted proteins | sample 4826901 | NCBI WGS metagenome assembly SKEP01 (sample SAMN11008806, study PRJNA524170) | human gut metagenome | biome: Human fecal sample; material: Feces; isolation source: fecal sample from pouch patient p4, p43, p49, p54, p55 | host: Homo sapiens | place: Israel: Tel-Aviv | collected 2014-03-20
GCGGAACTCGCTGCCCGGCTCCCAGCAGACCGCGACGCGCTGGATGTTCTGCGAGCTGAACTTCTCTGCCGTCTCCGCGCCTTTGCTGCTGAGCGAGAGGGAGAAGTCGCCGAGCTCACCGAGGCGGATTTTCTTGCCCTCCAGCAGCTGCTCCCGCATGCAATCTACTGCCATGTAGAGGATGGCCATGATGTCGGCGCGGGAGTAGGTCGTGCCGTGGTCGGCGATGTGGCGGGCAAACTTCTCGATGGTCATCACCTCGGTGTACTGTGCCGTGGCGAAGTAGTTGGTGACGACGGTCCCGACGAGTGCCTCGTCCTTGGGGTCGGGCGTCTTGCCCTCGGCCTTGGCCTGGTTGATACGCGTCTTGGCCTGGTTGATCTCGAAGAGATTCGGGTTGACGGCTCGTGCCGTGATGCTGTAATTAATCATTGCTCTTAAGGTTTTAAGGTGTTGAAAATTGGGTTTTAACTCTCTCTTGGCCCTCTCTTTTTGCTCTCTTGGCTTTCTCTTTCCTTGCTCGCTCAGGAGCGAGGGCCTTGCTCGAAAACAGAGACCTTGCCGATGGTAGCTTAGGACCGGCGCCGATAGTTGTTTATCCTTCGCCCCCGTCGTAAGAGTGGCCCGTCGCGGGCCCTCTATGGAGTTGTTCCGTAGGTCTCGATTAACGGGTACAAAGGTACGGAGATTTTTTCATACCACCAAATAAAATCACAAATATTTTCCAACTTTTTTCATCGCAGCAAAATGGGCACATAGCAAAGCTATGTGATTCTCATGCCTCCGCTCGGAACTATCTTTACAATACGCTTTTGTGCAGAGCGGACAAGTGGGGAGAAGAGAGGAAGCCCGTCATGTTACAATGTTACAATGTTACATGTTACATGTTACGTTAAGAGAAATCCACTTGGGCATTGTCGGGCTCAAAGAATAGTATATATAAATAATATATTATTTATATATACTATTCTTTGGCCTATTTTTTAACCCCCTTCCGTGAATTGCGCGAACGCTTAATGTAACATGTAACATGTAACATGTAACAATTCCCCCAACGCCATCAACATCCATCAACAGCCCTCAAGCACCATGCAAACAACTGCTACCCAGCATATTGCAACCCAAAAGATACGCCCGCCGCAAGCCCGCGCGCCGCCTCTCGTCCGCCCGCGCGTTCACCTTCGTTAACAAAAAGCCTCCTTCCCCCACCCTCTTCTCCGCTCAAAAAACAGCGAAAAGCGCGTTGGATTCACACAAAAGCGCGTATCTTTGCGGGGGTCGGAGACTGCATCCGCGAGGTCAAAAACAGGGGCGCGGCAGTCGCAATGGCTTATCGAAGCGTTGTTTTTCGTTGTACTTGTTGCTCATGTCGTTTTCTTGCCAAATAGTATTAAACATTATTAAAATATCAAACAAGAGTTCTTTTGTCCAAACCTTGTTCATTATCTTTGCAGTGTTCAATCACATTGAACATGACCATATCATTGAACAAGCAAAGAAAAATGAAGGAAAATAGTATCATAATAAATCAAGCACTGGAAGCCCTTAAAGCAAGTCTTCCTGTGGATGATGTCGTGACATTAACCTCTGCCGACAGAACCAGTGACAGAGGATATGATGCTATACTCAATATGATGGGTATTGATTTTGTATGCTATATTAAGGAAAACATAACCAAGGCCACACTGAATCCAACATTGGCAGCGATGCAAGCTGTGAATGATGGCAAGCATCAGATCCTGCTTGTCACGCGATATGTCACACCACGGTTGGCGACAGAATTGGCAAATAAAAGCATCAACTATCTTGATTGTGCAGGCAACTGCCTTGTCAGATATACGAAAAGGGGAAAAATGATTTTCCAAATATCCAACCAAGGCAGAAAAAGTCCCGAACCACAGACAAAGACATATCCTGTATTCCAAGAAGCAGGATTGAAAGTTGTCTTTTATCTATTGCAAAATGCAGAGAATGTAAACAACCCCTATCGAGAGATAAAAGAGCAAACCAATGTGTCTTTGGGAAGTGTGAAAAACGTCTTGGACGAACTTGCGAGACGTGGTTTTGTATTCAACACTCAAAATGGTCGTTCCCTAAAAGACAAGAAGCAGCTTCTTGACTTGTGGGTAAGCAATTACAATGAGGTGCTGAAACCAAAACTTCTGATGGGCACGATGTCATTTAGAACTGAAGAGAAAAGAAACAACTGGCAAGACATTGCATTGCCACAAGGAATGGCATGGGGAGGAGAGCCTGCTGCAAACTTGGCAGACGGATACTTGCAGCCAGGAAGTTTCGATATATATACGAAATCACCTGCCGCACATCTGATGCGGACTGGTGCGGTCAAACAAGACCTCAATGGGGAAATACATTTATACAAAAAATTTTGGAACGAGGAAACTGACAACAAGACGGTTCCTGCCATATTAATCTATGCAGACTTGATGGGCAGTGGCAATAGCCGCTGTTTGGAGGCTGCGCAGCGTATATTAGAGAATGAGCTTAAAGATTTCGAGTGAAAAGATAAACAATCCATTCCTTGTGGATTTGCTGGAGAAACTTGCAGGCAGCTTTTGCAAAATGGAGCATGACTTTTATATCATAGGAGCCACTGCCAGGGATATCATCATGCAACAGATGGCGGGCATATCGTCAAGCAGAAAGACAAGAGACTTGGACTTGGCGATAGCAGTTCCTAATTGGCAGGAGTTTGACAAGATCAAGAATTGTCTGATAGCGGATGGTTTTAAGAAAGACAAGACAAAACACCAACGCTTCTATCATGCCGACTATGAGATAGACATTGTGCCATACGGATATGTTGCCAAGGAAGACGACAACATCTATTGGCCACCCGAAGAAACGATTGCCATGTCGGTAAAAGGTTTCGACGAAGTGCTTTCGGATGCTATAAAGGTTAGCATAGACGACAGGTTCACGGTAAAAATAGCTTCTTTACATGGTCTGTTCCTGTTGAAATTCAACGCTTGGATGGACAGGCATCTGACCACAAGTAAGGACGCCGAGGACATGTCGTTCATTTTGGACAACTATTTTATGGCAAACTTAGAAAGAAATGTGTACCCAGAAGTATATGACTGGGAAGATTTTGATGAATATGTTGCAGGTGCCTATTGGTTGGCTAATGATTTAGCGAGTCTCTTAACCCAAGAGCAACTGGCATATTACGCTGACATGATAGACCGGGAATTACAGTTAGAGGAGAAAAGTCGTCTGATAAGCCAAACCCTCAATTCACAATCGGGATTGACTTATGACCAAGTAAAAAGAGCTTGGCAAACAATATATAAAGTTTGGTCCATCCGACATTTCGAGTGACGCATGGAGCAGCGCAAGTGTTAAGGGCGATAAGGAAAAGAACCAAAACAACTTTTACAACATATATTCCATACGCATATAAACAAAAAGTTCCGCCCTGGTACGCTGTTCTATGGGAAGCGTGGCGGATTCTAACGCTGCAAAATACGGATTTTATTTGATTCCTCCAAATATTTTCTTCAAAATCTGCTTGCCAAATATGGTTTTTAACGCAGCCAGCCAACGGTTAGTCCGTTTTTTCTCTGCAAGCACAACTTTCAGCCTGTTCAAATCACGATTTGCCATATTTAGAGTCACAACAAAATCTTTTATTGATTGAATATCAACGAATTAAGTATTTAAAAGAATGTAACTGCTAACGATTTAGAAACGAGCTATATTCTTTTTCTTTCACAACTTTGCAATATACAAAGAACACTTTATTTACGAGTGCAAAGATAAATCTAAAATCTGAGAAACTATCTTTTTTGCTCTTAATTTACATATTTTTAAGAGGTGAACATTGATTGTCTATCTCTTTTGTAAATTACGACATTGCTTTCAAGCCAAGACCTAAAAACAGAACCATAAAGTTTCAAAAATAAGCATAAAAAGTGGGATTTGTAGCATCTTCGACTAAAATCACCTTATAAAATGCTAAAATTTTGCCTATTTATGATAGATTATCGCAATAAATTATTATTTTTGTAGGGTAAAATGCAATAAAAATATGAAGTTAAATCGCATAAAGGCAGTTTTAGAGGAGAAAGGTATAAGCCAAACTTGGCTTTCCAAGAAAATGGGCAAGAGTTTTAGTACGGTCAATGCCTATGTGTGCAATCGTACCCAACCAAACCTTACAACGCTTCTTGAAATTGCACAAATATTGTCTGTGGATATGAAGGAACTTATCTCGGACGAGAAAGAACGTAGTGCTAAATAAAAGACAAAACATAATGGAACAGTCACAATATAACTTTTTGTTCTCGTTTATCTGGAACATAGCCAATGACGTACTTGTGAACGCTTTCAACAAAGGCGATTACAAGAAGGTCATTCTGCCTATGTTGGTGTTGCGCCGTATTGACGTGCTGCTCGAACCGACAAAGGATGCTGTTATACAGATGAAAGAACAGCTTGACAAAAACAAGATAGAAAACCAAGCGCCAGTGTTGTATGACATTACTGGCTACCCATTCTACAACACCTCCAAGTTTACGATGAAGACTTTGAAAAGCGAGATTGACCCTCTTCGCCTTAAAATGAACTTTATTGAATATCTGAACGGCTATAGCAAGGATGTGCTCGACATCATCGAAAAGCTGCACCTTCGACAGGTTGTTGACAACCTTACGGAAGCGGAGCGTTTGGGAAGTATCATCGAGAAATTCACGTCCGACAAAATAAACCTCAGCTCAAAGCCTGTCTTTGACGGCGAGGGCAATCTCTTGCATCCTGCTCTTGACAACCACACTGTGGGAATGATGTTTGAGGAGCTCCTGCGACGCTTCAACGAGGAGAACAACGTGACAGAAGCTGGTGAACATTTCACACCAAGAGACTACGTGAAGCTGCTTGCCGACCTTGCCGTACTTCCAGTTGCTGACAAGATAAAGGCTACAACATACAGCGTATATGATGGAGCTTGTGGCACTGGCGGAATACTAACCATTGCGCAAGAGCGCATCAAGCAGATTGGCAAGGAACAGGGGAAAGATGTGGCAATCAACATTTACGGACAGGAACTATTGCCAGACACTTATGCAACTTGCAAGGCAGACCTTATGATTTCGGGGCATATCAAATCTTTCCAATACAACTACGCTGGTGAGGAACGAGAGTATATCGCTTTCGACTCCACTGTTTCTCGTGACGGTCATGCTGGAGAAACATACGACTTCTGCATCTCCAATCCTCCTTTCGGCACTCCGTGGAAAGAGGACTTGAAGAAACGTGGATTGAAGGAGACAGAAAAGGCAAAGTTTACGGACTCTCGCTTTAATATCGCCATAGGCAACGGCGAGAATCGCAAGGATATAACATTCTTGCCCGACATCGGCGACTGCCAGATGCTGTTTCTTGCCAACAACCTCAGTCGAATGGTGGATGATACGGAACTGGGTACGAGAATCGTGGAAGTGCATAATGGCTCCTCACTTTTTACGGGTAATGCAGGAAGCGGAGCAAGCAACCTGCGCCAGTACATCATCGAGAACGACATGCTGGAAGCTATCATAGCCATGCCCGAAAACGACTTTTACAATACAGGCATAGGCACATACATCTGGGTAGTAACCAACCGCAAGGAGGAACGCCGCAAAGGATATGTGCAGTTGATTGATGCAACCGACATCAAGTCTCCGTTGCGCAAGAACCTTGGTAAGAAGAACTGCGAGACTAACGAAGCGGACCGCAACGAAATTGTCAAGATGCTGCTCGACTTCAAAGAAACAAAGAAAAGCAAGATCTTCCCGAATAAGGAATTCGGCTACTATAGCGTGACCGTGGAGAGACCTCTTCGTCTTGTTTATGAGAACCTTGACGAAATCGCACTGCCCGACTTGAAAAACAAGGGCGATGTGGAACTTTTGCAGCGAGTGGTTGAGGCATGGAAAGAAAACTTGGGCGGTCATACCGTGGGTGATTTCGCATTGTTCTTGATGTTGGAACAGATGAGAGTGAAAGTGCCAGCGTCAAAGGTGAAACTGGTGCGCCAGTATCTCGGCAAGCACAATGACAAGGCTGATGTTTGCTTCACTAAGCCGACAAAGCGTGACAGTGCGGTCGTGACAGACCCTTCATTGCGTGACACAGAGCAAGTGCCGCTCCTCTACCCTGGAGGCATTGATGCCTTCATGGAAAAGGAAGTGCTGCCGTATGCGCCCGATGCGTTCTACGATGCTGCAAATGTGGTTGTTGGCTACGAGTTGTCGTTCACCAAGTACTTTTACAAGCCTGTAGAACTGCGCACAATTGCCGACATCACAACCGATATCAACGGCATAGAGGGCAGACTGAAAGGCGTACTTAAAGATATTTTAAACGTCTAACCGTTAATGATATTTGTGTATGAAAAAATATGAATTATATAAAGACAGCGGTGTGGGATGGATTGGAGAAATTCCGAGCCATTGGAGTTGCGTTAAGGTAAAACATCTACTTCGTGAGAGAGTTGACAAATCGGAAGATGGCATTGGCGAGCCTCTTTCAATGAGTCAGAAGTATGGCTTAATTCCAACCTCACAAATGGATGTCGTTCCAAATCTTGCCACTTCTTATGTTGGGGCAAAACGTACAAGGCAAGGCGATATGGTATTGAACAAGCTAAAAGCCCATTTGGGTGTCTTTGCTTTGTCTGCTTACGATGGACTTGTAAGTCCAGACTATGCCGTATATTACGGAACAGGCAGAGCGGATTTAGAATATCTTGAATATTTGTTTAAGACCCCATTGTATGTGTCTGAGTTCATCAAAAAGACAACAGGCGTAGCTATTGGATTCAATCGTTTATATACGGATGACTTGTTTAGCATACCTGCACATTATCCTCCTATGCAAGAGCAAAAGAGAATTGTTGACTATTTGAAAGATAAAACCCTTAAAATTGAGCAATATGTTTCCGCAAGAGAGAGAGAGAGAGCTGCTTGACAGTTTAAAGCAATCTGAGATTGCAAATGTCGTCACAAAAGGTTTGAACCCGAATGTTCGTATGAAAGATTCGGGCATACCTTGGATTGGCATGATTCCTGAGCATTGGGAGACAAGAACGTTGTCCCAAATGGCAAGAGTGCATTTTATTTCAAATAAAAATGTGCATCACCAAAACCTTCTGTCACTCAGTTATGGCAAAATTGTTTGCAAAGATATAAACACGACCGAAGGACTTCTTCCTGCCTCATTTGACAATTACCAAATTGTCGAAGATGGGAATATCGTTCTGCGCTTAACAGATTTGCAAAATGACCATAAAAGTTTACGAGTTGGACTTTCTACACAAGAGGGAATAATCACATCAGCATACTTAGCAATAGAAGCCTTTACTGGAATTTTACCTAAGTATTTATATTTCCTTCTTCATAGCATAGATGTAAAAAAGGTATTCTACAGCATGGGAAATGGGTTGAGACAGAGTTTGAACTGGACTGAACTACGAAAATTAAAATGCATAGTTCCACCCATTCTTGAGCAGCAAGCCATTGTTGATTACATAGAAGCCAAGCTCTCTAAAATTGACAGTTGTATGGCTGACCTCCAAGCGGAGATAGATTATCTCAAAGAGTTCAAACAACGTTTGATAAGTGATGTAGTGACAGGACAGATATGTGTGGCAAAGCCACAGAGAGGAGAACAACAATGAACAAGGAACAGCAAGACAAAGCTATGTTTGTATCGTTCTGTATAGAGCAATACGCAAAGGCAAGGAATATGGCTACTGAAGATGTGGTGAATTTGTTTGAGCAATATGGTATCGCAGAGCATTTCTGTGAGTTCTACGATGTACTCCATACACAAGGCGGTCAGTGGCTGGTTGAAGAAATAGACAAAATGATAAATGAAAGAAGAAAATGAGCAAAGTATATCATGGAAGTATTGAGGAAGTAAAAAGTCCAGAGATACGCCAGCCAAACCGTTCTCTCGATTATGGTTCAGGTTTCTACACAACAACCTCTTACGAACAGGCGAAGAAATGGGTAGAGCGAAGAATGAAAGACAAAGGAGTGTCTGTCGGCTACATCAATGTCTATGAGTTGGACGATGATGTTGTAAAGGACATGAAATCACTTTTCTTTAAGAAGCCAACAGAAGAATGGGTGAATTTCGTAATGAAAAATCGTACCGAGAGGGAGTTCTGTCACGACTACGACATTGTGTATGGTCCTGTGGCAGATGATAGCGTTTATACTCAGTTCACACTCTATGAAGGTGGCATCATCAGTATGCCTACTCTCATTCAAGAGTTGAAGACATATAAATTGGTTGACCAGTATCTTTTCCACACGGAGAAATCGCTGCTTGCCATTAAATTTGTAGAATCAAAAATTATAAAGTTATGAATGCAAAAATAACGCAAGACAACTTGTATATGTTGCTGCCATTAAAGATAGGATGGCTTGCCCCTTGGCTCTCAGAAGACAAGGGCATAAGCCTTACGGAAGCCATCAAGCGTATTTATCACTCAAAACTCTATAAGAAGCTATCCACCGAAAGTACCCAATACTGGCACTTGGGACCAGTGGACTTATACAATGAGCTGAAGAAAGAATTTTAAATTGAAAGCGTATGCCAACAGACATATCAGAGAAGGAACTCGAAACAATACTCGTCAGCTATCTTCGTGACCACCAAGGTTATGAGGAAGGCGTATCAAGCGACTACAACAAGGAGTTTGGCTTGGACACGGAACGAGTGAAACGATTCATCATCTCCACACAAAAAGAAAAGGTGAAGAACACGGCGTGTTTCGCCTCTCCTACTGAAGAACGAAAGTTTTTCAGCAGGTTCAGTGCAGCCCTAAGCAAGCGTGGTGTGACGGACGTGCTGCGCAAGGGTTTCAAGTACATATCCGAGATATTTGATATGTATTATCCCACTCCATCGGCACTCAACCCGACAGCACAGGCGTATTACGCCAAGAACATATTCTGCGTCACCCGACAACTCTATTACAGCAAGGAGAAAACGGACAGCATTGACGTATACATATCATTGAACGGTCTGCCAATCATGACTATGGAGCTGAAAAACCATTATACAGGGCAGACCGTGGAAAACGCCATCAAGCAATACAAGGAAGACAGAGATCCGAAAGACGACACGACGGCACTAATTTTGCAGAAACGCCGTTGCGCCGTACATTTTGCCGTGGACGATGATGACATCATGATGTGTACGGAGCTGAAAGGCAACGCCTCATGGTTCTTGCCATTCAACAAAGGCGTGAATGGCGGTGCGGGGAATCCTGTTAGCCCAAATGGAGTGCGCACAGCTTACCTGTGGGAGGATGTTCTTGGTAAACGTTCTCTCTCTGACATCTTGGAGAACTACGCCCAAATCACCTTTAAGGAGAAAGAAGTAAAGAACAAGAAGACTGGCAAAAGAGAAAAGAAGACAATAGAGAGCATCATTTGGCCTCGCTACCATCAGCTCGACTGTGTTCGTCAGCTTCTCAAAGCCACTCGTGAAGGTGGTGTCGGACAGAAATTCCTCATCCAACACTCGGCAGGCAGTGGCAAGAGTAATTCCATCACGTGGCTTGCCTACCAGCTTGTGGGATTGCTTGACGGCACTACCCCTATATTAGACACGGTGATAGTTGTGACCGACCGCGTAAATCTTGATACCCAGATTCGAGACAACATCAACTCCTTCAAGCGATTGTCTAATCTTGTGGACTGGGCAGACTCTTCGCAGACATTGAAGGATGCCTTGCAGGACGGCAAGAAGATTATCATTACCATCGTGCATAAGTTCCCATATATACTCGAAGCTATAGGCTCGGAGTTGAAAAACAAGCACTTCGGCATTATCATTGATGAGGCACACAGCAGTCAGAACGGTTCGCTATCTGCCAAGATGAATATTGCCCTGTCGGGAAACGTAGCAAAGAACGAGGACGACCTTGAAGACAAGCTCAACGCAATAATTGAGGGTCGCAAGATGGTGAAGAATGCCAACTACTACGCATTCACGGCAACACCAAAGCCAAAGACTCTGCAAATGTTCGGTACACCATGTCCACAGCCAGACGGCAAGGTGCAATATCTGCCGTTTCATGAATATACAATGAAGCAAGCCATAGAAGAAGGTTTCATTATGGATGTGTTGAAGAACTACACGACATACGCCAGCTTCTACAAAGTGATTAAGACCGTAAATGGCGACCCCGAGTTTGACCAAAAGGAGGCTCAGAAGAAAATCCGTGCGTATGTGGAAAGCCGTCCCGAGACGATAAGGCAGAAAGCAGCAATCATTGTCAACCATTTCCATACGGCTGTATTGGACAAAGGGAAAATTGGCGGACAGGCAAGGGCGATGGTAGTGACCAGTAGCATATTGAGAGCCATTAGTTTTTACTATGAGATTGAGACTTTGCTGAAGGAACGCAAAAGTCCATACCGTGCTATCGTGGCATTTTCGGGAAGCAAGGAATGGAACGGCAAACAGGTGACGGAAGCCGACATCAATGGCTTCCCCTCAAAGGACATAGAGGAGAACATGGGTGAAGACCCATATAGAATATTGGTAGTTGCCGACAAGTTCCAGACTGGCTACGACCAACCTTTGTTGCATTCCATGTACGTTGACAAGGAACTCTCGGACGTGGCAGCAGTGCAAACCCTGTCACGCTTGAACCGTTGCCATCCGCTGAAAAGAGATACATTCGTGCTCGACTTCTACAACGATACTGACAAGATACAAAAGTCATTCCAGCGGTTTTACAAGACAACAATTCTGTCGGATGAAGCCGACCCAAACAAGCTCAACGACCAAACAGACGAGATAGAGAAATATAACATCTATACAGAGGAAGAGGTGCGTGACTTGAACACCAAATATTGGAACGGCGTAGAGCGTGAGCAGCTTGACCCGATAATCAACAAGTCGGTTGAGCGTTTCAAGCTGTTGGACGAGAACTCGCAAATCAAGTGCAAGAGCAGCATCAAGGGATTCTTGCGCTATTATCCGTTCATTGCAGCCGTAACACCATATTGCAGCAAAGAATGGGAAATGCTCAACACCTATTATATGTTGCTGGTACATAAGCTGCCGAAACTGAAAGGCGAGGACTTCACTGATGGTCTGGAGGAATGTATTGACCTCGACCAACTGCAAGTGACAAAGATGAGCGAACGGAAGATAGAATTGGAAAACAAGGACACGGAGGTTGACCCTATGCCAATGGGAACAGGCAAAGGAGGAAAGAAAGAGCCAGAAATGGCTAAGCTCAGTGACATTCTTGAACAGTTCAACGACATTCACTGGCAAAATATTGAAGCTGTGAAAGTTCAGATAGACAGTCTTCCAAACCGCTTGCAAGCTGACCAGAACTTTGTCAATGCAGCGAAGAACAGCAACAAGGAAACCGCACAAAAGCAAGGATTCACTTCCATGATGGGCATCGTCATCAAGATGATGAGTGAAAGTACCGAGTTCTGCCGTCAATATCTTGACAACAAGAACTTCCAGAATGCCATCAATGAAAGGGTTTTCCAACAAGTGTATAGCAAAATATCACAAGGACTATAAAACAAGAAAAATATGAGCAAAACTATTACAAAATATTTGTTGGCTTTATGCCTTATATGTAATGTTGGCAATGTGTTTGCACAACATCGTTATTATTGCGAGGTAAAGGGTATTGAGAAAGACCTTTCTTCTGGTCTAAAAATCATATTCGATTTCGGCACAAAGGCATCATATAACATTTGGGGAGACCTCAGCAGCAAATTGAAATTTGTGGATGAAAATGGTGAAGAAATCAAATTCAACAGCATGGTCGATGCCGCAAATTACATGGTTGATAAGGGGTGGAACTTCCAACAAGCCTATTCTTCTGCTTATGGCGGAAAGCCTATAATACATTGGATTTTCTACAAAGATGCCGAAAATATGGATAAAGCCAGAGAAGGAATTATGACCAAGACGGAATATCAGAAACTAAAGAAGTAAAGCTATGACGGAAGAAGAAAAGAAAACGTTGGTTGATGCGGTAAATTGCAAGTATCCACATCAGAACTTAACGGAGATTTATTACAATATAGGTAGAGCATTGCCTTTTACTGCTCAAAGATTCCCAGACGGAAGAGTTTCCGACTGGTATCGTAATCAGTATGTGGAGGTTGTACGAGTAGAACCACATGGAAGAGGCGGCAAATTTGGAAATGTATTTGGTTTTTATTACCGTAATGGTGAAAGAGCTGATGCTTATGAGAATGACCCAGAACACAGTTGGTGTACAAAGGATGATACCGAACCGCAACCAATACCATGTTGTGGATGTGGCTCATGGATGTTGTTGGACATCATAGGTGAGAAGACAACAGAATCTGTTAAGGTTCTCGGTCTTGATGACAAGATTGGCTTTGGTAAATATAAGGATATGACTTTGAAAGAGGTCATCATTAAAGATTGGCAGTATGTCAAATGGGCGATTATAGATTCCCAACACTTATATACCGATGTCGATAAGGTATTGGAATATCATATGGAGAATAGACCAACACTTGGTCCTAACGATATAATGAGCTTCGGGAAATATAAAGGAAAGTCCATTGAGGAGGTTTGCAAAACAGACCGACAATACCTTATCTGGCTTTCACAAAACAACGATTCTTTCAATCTTGATTGGGAAAAATTCAAGTAATCAAATTATAATGTAGATATGAAGAGATTTATGTTAATATTTTGCTCCCTGCTTATAACATTAGGAGCGACTGCACAAAGTAAGTTAGGTTCGCAAACTACTAAGATTGCGAAAGATTCGACATTGATAAAGATACATGACCTATTGGAAGACGTGGATTTCCGCATACACGGTCTTGACAGATACAAACTCTATCCAACAGAGAACATCTACAACTTTCTGCAATTAGACACAAGTACGGGGAAAATAGATGTTGTGCAATGGTCGTTAGATGATGGCAAAGAAGGCTCTGTTACCCTTAACGATGAAGATTTGTCTCTTGACACAGGGTGTGGAACATTTGAATTGTATCCAACAAAGAATATGTATCAATTTATCCTTTTAGACAAGGTTACAGGTAGAAAATGGCATGTCCAATGGGGATTTGAAGCAAGCAAAAGATGGATTAAACGAATATATTAGCTTTGGCAGAATATGGCAATAATTTGTTTGATAGTATTCTTTGCATTGGCTATCTTCATTAAATTGAAGATGCCAATGTGGAAAGGTAAATATTCCGAGAAGTTGGTGCATAAGGAAATGTTACAGCTACCAGATGAGTACACAATTTTCAATGATTTTTTGTTTGAGAGTAATGGGCACTCAACTCAAATTGACCATATCGTCGTGTCACCTTATGGGGTATTCGTTATAGAGACAAAGGGTTATAAAGGCTGGATATTAGGTGGCGAGAATTCTGAATATTGGACGCAGGTCATCTACAAAAGTAAACACCAATTTTACAATCCTATAAAGCAGAATGAGGGACATGTAAGATTTCTTCGCCATTTGCTTAAATGTTCTGTTGACATTCCGTTAATTCCGATTGTTGTTTTCAATAATTCAGCAGAGTTGAAAGTTCATGTCAGTAACCATATAGTTGTAAACAGATGTAATTTAAATTGGGCAATATCTCAATATCATGACATTATTCTAAATGCTACACAAGTAGATTGGATTGTCAATACTATTCAACGATATTACACAATAGCTGACAAGGAAGAAATAAGACAGCACAAGCATAATGTTCACGACAGGCAATATAGAGCAAAGAGTTTAATAAGGCAAGGCGTTTGCCCACAATGTGGTGGTCAGTTAGTTTTACGCAAAGGAAGATATGGCTCTTTTTATGGGTGTTCAAACTATCCTAAATGCAAGTTTACACTAAATAAATGAGAGGGGAATATATTAAGTTTATTTCCCTCTCATTTAGTATAGTTAGTTTCCAGAAACTTTATTTTGAGCTTTTGATAGCCCGTTTTATGCGATGTGATTCTTGCAAAAGCTTATTGGCTATACTATCTTTATAAGCAGCCATTTCAACCATTTCATGATGATGGCGAATAGAATCCTCGTAGGCGGCAACACGATTTCTTACATCATCTATAACTTTCTCATCTCGGCAAACAGAAAAATGCTTTTCGATGTAGTGAATATTCGGGTCGTCAGATGGGAGAACCATTCGCAAAGCACGATATTTCAAATCTGCCTCCTCCCAATCTTGATGCTCTCGCCATTGGGTGAGATTGCCCCAAATGGAGAGGACAAAGGATAGAGCCAAGCCTCCAATGAAAAGAAGAACATACTTTGAAGTTGGCTCGAAGCGATGGGTTACGACTTTCTTTTGAGGTGTGTTGTCCATTGCGTTAAGTTTGTCCTGTACAAATTTTGATGTGACATTCTGCTCTTGTTTCACCTGATTAATGGTATCAAACAAGAGTTTGCTTCGCTGTTCTCCGTTACTTGCTTCTTTCTTGGTAAGGTCAGTAAAGATGCAGATAGCCTCTCTTAATCTTGCCAATTTGTCAATAGACTCCCCTTCTTTTACAGCCATAGCAAGGATTGCTTTTTCAAGCTTGCTTATATTAACACTTACAGAGACTGGAGTGCTTTCCGCTTCTGTATTCTTTGGTGAGGCAGAAAGTTCATCGACTTTCTGCTCCAATCTCTCAACTGTGCCGTAGATGGCTTCCAATAGTTCTTCTTTCATCTTTCTTTTGTTGTTTGAATGGTTTGTAACTTGCATCAAAGGCTAAAGCCTCTTCTGCGTTTCTTCTTTTTCTTCTTGGCTGATTCATCCTCTGGGAATGGCTCAAAGGTCTGTGCGTTGGCAGAAGCAAAAAGCCCAATGGAAGAAATGCCGTTCCAAGGGTCTTGGCTGCTTTCCGACATGGATGGCAAATGCTCGTCCTTGCGACAACCTTGCTCATATTGTCGAGCAGAGTTGTCTCTTGCTGATACTTGATTCTCCGTACCCTCAAACCTCACATTCAACTTGCCAAAGCTATAGTCTCGGCTAATCTGCGTACCTTTGAAGCTATATCCATCCTTGCTGAAACGGATGCCTTGTACCTTGGTTCGCTCCTTGTCCTTATAGACAAACTCCAAGAGAATACCTCGTTTTGCAAGTTCATTCTTGAACTTCTGCCAACTATCTGCGACTTTCAAGGCATCCTTGACAACATTGTGAATCTCATATTTCGCTCGCTCGGCATTGCGCAATTTGCGAGTGTTAGTCTTGCTCTTGTCAGTTCCATAAGTCAATCCATACCTGGATTTTAGAGCTTTGGTCACTTGTTCATTACGCCTGTAATCATTCCTGTCTGATATGAGCTTGCCATCGTTATTGATGCGGTTGTACACAATATGGCAATGAGGATTGTCCGTGTTGTGATGCCTTACAATGATGAATTGGGTATCGGTAATGCCCATCATCCGCATGTATTCAATGGCTATCTTAGCCATGAATTCATCCGTTAAACGTGGCTTGTCCTCTGGCTTGAAGCTCAATGCAATGTGTCCCACAGGCTTCTTAATCCTTGGATTTAGTTGCCTTTGTAGCTCAAAACTTTGCGCTATCTCGGCATTTGTGCCGAGTAACACGCCATCGGAAGCAAGGATTTTAGCCTCGTCCTTGCCTGTCACATAGCGGATGCAACCGCCAAAAGAGCTTCCCTTCTTTAGCTTGCCTATCATGTCATTGCCTCCTTCCTGCCTATGCTTGACTTCAAAGTTGGGGTTGCTTGCCTGTACTCGCAAAGGATGGCTTTCAACTTTCTCAGCAAGTCCACCACATATACATGGGTTTCATGGAAACCTCTCTGATGCGACAGCTTGGTAAGTTGGTTGAGGTTGTTCGCCATGCCAATGAGATTCTTGGCGATGGCTACCGTCTCTGCATTGTGTCCGCTGACCACCTCGCCGTTCAAGGCAGACTCACGGATGTACTCAGCCAACTTGCGGTTGGCTTTTCTCGCCCTCAGTCTCAAAGCCTCGTAGCTTGGCTTTGAGAACTTCACTGTGACAGACTTCGACAGCTTGCGAACCCTGCCTGTGGGCGGTCTTCCGCCCTTTTTCTTGTCCTGTTCATGTATGCTTGTCATTCTATACACTGTTTACAGTTGGTACACTCACTTTCTGCGACCATCGGGAGCAAAATTCCTCCACCCTCATGGTGGAGCGAGGCGTTTTGGGGTTCCCAAAACATAACCTCGCTCCCTCCCAGAACACCTTAGTTGGAACTACTGCCTTTCAGCTATCCACGCCCAAGGTCGCAGACCTTAATTCTCACAATTTGCGCCAAGCCTCGAAGTCCTCTTCATAAAGGCTTAGGTGGTGGCGCACGATGTTCTCGATGATGCCCGATACGCTCATGCGTCTTCCTCCGAGGATGCGGACGACACGGTCAAGACGGTCTCGTACATCGGAACTGACGAAGACTGGCTTGCGGTCGTCAATCCTTGGAACTTGGAGGAAGGTCTGCTGATACTCCTCCAGTGTTGCCTTGCGCTGCTTGCCGCTGATGCGCTTCTGTGGATTCGGTGGCGATTGAGCCTCATTCGTTGATGTTTCCTCTCGATAGGGAGTTGTTGCAGCAACTTTCTCTACAATTGCTCTCAACTCTGGGTTCTCTACATCATCATAGAGAGAATTACAACTACTTGGATTGGCTTTGTTACCATACATAGATGGTTTAACAAAATCCAAATGCTCTTTTTCCATCAGCTCCTTTTGCTCAGGAGCCAAGACTGCATCTTTTGTTCTTGCCATAGCTTATGCTGTTTTATTTGTTAGTATAGTGGTCACGGTTTGCACCATTGACCGATTGTCGGGTGCAAAGTAAGTGTACTGAGTGCAGCCATGCAACTGATTGGGTGTAACGTGGCAATTTAGTTGTGGCTTGCTTATTTGCATACCGAGATAGTTGTGAGAACTTCAACGTATTTCTCAACTCATCATTGTTCATGTATTCGTTGCAGCCGTGCAAGTTTTTCTTGTTGTTTTTGGCGTTGAAGTCGGCAAACCCCGGCAACATACTGCCACAGAAATTGAAAACGCTTGTTTTTAGATTGCCGTGCCTTATCTTTGCACTCGCAAACGTGGAGCACTGCATATGCGTGGAGCTTTGCGACATACAACATAGTATTAACTTAGAAAAAAGAAAAGTATGGGATTCATCGTATTCGAGGAAGAGGCATTCAACTATCTTGATGCCCAGTTGGAGAACTTCGTGAAGCGCATGGACAGAATCCGTGAGCGCAGTGAGGACAAGACCATGAACAAGTGGCTCGACACGCAGGACGTGTGTCAGACGCTCAACATCTGCCCACGGACAGTGCAGACGCTTCGGGACAACGGAACTTTGGCTTATACGCAAATCAGCCACAAGACCTACTACAAGCCGGAGGACGTGATGGCTATCGTAGCAGTAGTGGAGGACAAGAAAAAGGACATGCGTTTTCGCAAGCGCACAGGTTAGGCTGTCAATATACAACAGCCACTTAATCCAATGCAGCAAGTAAACCGAGTAACGTAAGTATCAACAATAAAACGAGACAACTATGAGCAATGAAGTAATGACAAGAAACAGCGAGTGGATGAACCACATCGTGAACCACCTCAACCGAATGGTTGACAATTTTGAACGTGCCGTGATGAACTACCGCCCCATGCTTGGCGGTGAGCGGTTCATGACGGACAAGGAGCTTTGCGCCAGGCTGCAACTGAGCCGAAGAACCCTGCAGGACTACCGAAACAACGGTGTCATCCCGTATATTCAGCTTGGCGGAAAGATACTCTACCGCGAGTCCGACATTCAGAAGATTCTGATGGCTAACTATCGTGAAGCGTACAGAATGAAAGGTGTGTAGGAGAATGTCCTTGATGAGTGTGTGAAATGAACAAGGCGACAACGTATAACTTACCGAGTGTGGCTGTTATAGGTTGTCGCCTCGTTTTATTGGCTATACCGAGTTGGTCGTGTTTGCCGAGTGTTCTCCGTATGGTCTGTATAAAATCTAATACCATGATTCCTAAGACATCACCAAATTTTTGAGAGCTTTTTTGTGTTAAAATAAGCAAAATAGCCCCCAGAAAGCATATAGTCATACCTACCCCTGTAGCAGAAGAAGACATTTTTTGACTTTTCTGTTACAAAAAAAACGATACGGAACTCTTTCTTTTAATAGCTTTTTGCTCGATTCCTAATTAGTTATCCGTATCTGTCCTCACAAGACTATAAGAGACAATGGTACATTGTCATAGTTCACTTGCTTTGGACTTTTCAATATGTAAGTTCTTTCTGTCGTCAGAGGTGTTCAACACTTCCCATTTTCTCTTTTGCTTGCCTATGGCAAACATTCTGCAAATGAGCTTAAACTTGACGGCATTCAATGCCTTACGCTTAGTATCAGAATCTTTTCTGCCTCCTAACTTTCGATTATAAAACATTTGCATTTCCACATCGTACTCAACAGCTCTCAATGCCGCCATAGACAGGTCAGCTTTCACTTGACCGTTACAGTGTGCGGAAGGTCGGGCACGCCATTTCACACTGGTACCAGAAGTGTGACTGCATGGAGCTACGCCAACATATCTCGCATATTGCCGAGCTGTGTCAAAAGCGGTAAAGTTTCGTGTGATGGCAATTATGTTTGTTGCATTGACAAAACCAATTCCAGGTATCGTCAACAGATTCTGAAAAGTGTCAAAGACATCTTCCTCCTTGGACATTAATTCACACTCTTCCTGATCTATCTTCTCAATGTCATGATTGAGCTTTTTAATGTAGCTCTCATACATGGCAGAATCCTCTTTCGTTTCAAACATCTGCATTCGGTTCATAAAGTTTGTCCGTTGCTCCACAAGGAACTTACGCTCATTGACAAGTTGCTTCAATTGTTGCATAGCCTTGCTTGGCAACTTGTATGGCTTGGCACATTCCGTGCCATCATAACGATAGAGGAAGTCAGCTATCTTTGCAGAGTCATTCTTGTCTCGCTTATCTATTGTCCCCATAGGATGATGTTTTACTATACGTGTACTAAGCATACAGAAAGAGTAATTCTTGGACGTGAGGAATTTTTCCAAGTCCAAGGAGTAGCAACCTGTAAATTCCATGCCAAACAGGGCTTGGGAAAGTACCACACGGCTCTTTTTGAGCCATGAGCACATATCGCCAAATCCCTTGCGAGTGTTGTTGAATACCTCATGAGGGAACATTTTGATGTTGGTGTCCTCACGAAATATAGATACATCTATGACATTTTTAGAGATGTCAATGCCTACAAATGATTTATTTTTCATATCTTTGCACCGCTTTACGAAAGGAACTCTCTATGTCAGGATAAGCCAAATCTTTTAAAAGCTGGGACGGACAGCTAATTCCCTAAAAGGCACTGAGTCTGACATTTCGGGCAGAGGAGACTATATCAAGGGAAAGGGCTTTGCCTAAGATTAAAAAGTTCACTACCTCTGTCTGGAGTTCCTTCCTTTTGAGGATTCCTCGCAAAGGTAGTGCCAAAAGCAACCAAGAGACTCTATCATGGTATAGTGATGGTCTTAAAACACTGTTAGTTCACTCCTGGTTGCTTGTTTTTCCCATTTCGATAATTGTCCGTCTCCACATACGGAGTACCTCGTTTTATAACGGCAAACATACGGAGTATCATCTTAAACTTGATTGCATTAAACACTATTCCACTGCATTTCTCCTTTCTCTTGCGTTCCCAGTAATCTCTGATGTTCGGAATGTGCTGCATGCAAACCAAACAGGCAATGGACAAATCTGCCTTTGCCTGTTTAAAACCTTTCTTAGAGACTGACGAGCCTTTTCTCACAGATGTACCAGATTCTTTCTTGAAAGGAGCGACACCAATATAGCAAGCGTATTTACGTGGGTTATCTATTGCCATGAAGTTTTCGGTCAAGACAATGGTTTCAAGTGCGACAACACGCCCAATACCAGGTATTGATGTCAGCAGGGAAAAGTTCTTGCTGATGTCCGCATCTTCTTTTATGTACATGTCAATTTCATTGTCTATGCCTTTAAGTGCATCATTGAGCGTTTTAAGTTGCCCATTCTTACGTTCCACAGACAAATCTGTGTCATACGCACATATATCATGAAGCTGCTGCTTGTAAAGGACTGACTGCTTGACTGTCTGCTTGCGTTCCGCCAAAAGCCTCTTCAACTTAAAATATACAGGAGAAGGAAGTTTTGATGGGTTGCGAAGAATCTTTCTGTGGTTCTGCTCACAGTAAATGGCTATGCGGAAAGAATCAAGCTCGTCAGTCTTGATGCGGTCGAGCGAACGCAGTCCATCATCCAAGTCTGGCTCAAAGCGATGCATCTTGCGAGGTTCCACCATCCTATAAATATAATGTTTCTCTTCCAACCACAGTCTAAAGTTTTGGGTGTAAAGTCCTGTATATTCCATACAGAACAAGACTATATCAAACCCCTTGCTTACCTTTGCCACCCATGAACCAATTTTCTTGAAACCTGCATTGTTGTTGCTCACCTTTATATGGGCTTTCTTCCAATCAATGCTTTCTCCGTCATAATAAGCAAGGTCGAGAGTCTGCTTTGAGACATCCACGCCTATGTAAAGTTCTTTATCCATAATTTTGACATTTAATAGTTAAATGGAATCAAGAAAGTTGGCTGGATTATATAAGGACTATGACATGAGAAAGGGCATACCTTGAAAGAAAGATAGTTCACCTTAACACCCATTAACCAAATATCCTAACTTGATTCCTGGGTGCAAAGGTAAAAGAAAGAAAGTGGCGGAACGAATTTTCATCGCTCCGCCCTTATGGATTTCATGTCGTTGCAACCATTCGTTGCTCTATAAGTCTTGCATTGCTGTTCACCAAGTTGATGATGTCGGCATGGTGCTCGGTGTCCTTGTTCTGTAGTCCGTGGCATTGTACGACTTTCATCTGTTCGAGTGAAAACTCCACGGTCTCAACCCTTTGTTCGGCTATTCTTGCAGAGAAGATGATGCTGTCGGGATTGAGTGAATAGTTTGTACCGCTGCCTACGCAATGATGCATCGCCTTGCCCTCAAGAACGTGCTCCCTGACGCTTTCAAGCATTCTCACCACGATATTGCCGTCCGTGAACATCAAACCGAAGAAACGGCTCTTCATTTCCTTGAATTTGTCCTCGTTCTTCAATGCCTTGCGTATCTCCTCCTCGGTGCGCTCCTTTTCTTTCTTGGCTCTGATTTTCTCGGATATTCTGTCGTGCTCGGCTTCAAGGTTGTCGGGACAAATGTAATGTGGACTTCTGATGTCTTTGCCCATTTCTACCAACATACAGATGTAGTCCGCCCATTTGCCGATGTCTGTAATAAGGTAATGGTTGCGGTTGGCTATCTTGTAGGCATTCCAACAAGTTTCCAAGTGCCGTGGATGGTCTATGAAATGGCGGACGTGTCCGTAACGGCATTGTTTCATCATCGTTTCGATGCGGTGGTCTGTCAGCATCGCCTTGAACAATGTAAGCGGTTCGATGCCGTGAAACGCTCCGTCAAAGCCGTTGCGCCATATCTGAGGAATGACTTTCATATCGGGGCAGACCGGAAATGAAGCAATATGCTGATAGGTGGTGTTGTCCCTGCGCAGTTCAATGTCGGAGTCGTTGCAGAACGTGTCCATATAGATACCCATTGTGCGCTTGCGTGCCATAACCTCCACCTTGCCTTTCTCGTTCATCCAATATCGTGCCACCTCCCAACAATAAATGTCTGCCTTTTGTCCCTTGCGGTAATAGGCTTTCATCTGATATGCTCGCATGAGTTGCAGTCCCTTACGCTCGGTGAGTACGCTGAAATAGGTAGAAGACATTGCCTTCTGTCGCTTGGTGCGCTGTACTTCCAACTTTGCCTTACACTTCGGGCAGACACATTTGTCCGCATCCTCGTCCGTAGTCCAAGTGTGTCCGCAGTCCATGCAAGTGGTCTGTCCGTGCTTCAACTGAAAGGCATAGTGGTCAAGACATTCACGGAATGCCCATTGCATTTGCGCTCCCTTGATAGGTCGTAACCCCTTGTTTGAGGTTACGACTTGCTTCTGATATTTCGTTCTTGGTTTCATAACGTGTCGAATAATGATGGTTGGTGTACTTCTGTTTCCGTTCTCTGTGAGGTGCGCTTGGCGGTATCTCTGTTACGCATCTTGTTCATCTGCTCTTGCTGATATTGGCGGATGGCTTCCTGTCTTGCCTGTGCCTTCTCCTCCTCTGTGAGTTCGATGTGGTGGTTAACAGACACTTGGCAGTTCAATGGTTTTCCTACCTCGATGTCCTTCTCCTCGTAGTAGTGGATGGCTTGCCCATATATCTCGTCATCGCAAAAGCCGTTGCAACCGCTCTTCTGTACCCAATTAAGGATATAGGTGACGCAATCGTCTATGTTCTTGTCGGGGTTGTCATACTTGGCTGCAAAGAGTTCGTCCTCCATTGCTCGCTCCTCCAAATAGGCTTGTATGGTTCTCTTGAAATATTCTGTAGTGTTCATGTCTGATGTTGTTAAAGGGGTTGTTACTCGTGATAGATGATGTCGCAGTCCTCAACTTCTGTAGGCAGTCCGAAGAACGGATAATGGCTGAAGTAAGGTTCTGTGCACATGTCCTCGTTGTATCTTGGACTTACTATCTCTATATTGTTCTTGCGCATGGCTTCGTCCACCATACGGATTTCCTCGTCAGTCAGTCCGCTTGCATCGCCATTGATGATATAGCAGAGTGCCCATGTAGGTATCGCTTCAATGCTTCTGTTCATATCGCTTGTACTTTAAAGTGTTAATAACCAAATGAATGTTCCAATCAGTACCACCATAGAAAGAATGGAAATGATGATGCCGAAGATGAACTTCACAATTCCCAATATGACTTCACCGACCATGCAGAGAGCCATATATCCCAACCAAGCCACCAAAGTGATGAGGGTTGAGCCGACTGCGGAGAATAATCTCCACCAAGTCTGTGTTATATTGATGTTTGTTGTCATATAGCCTTGAATTAAATTTATTTGCGGTTCCAGGAGCTGAAGGGAAGTTCTCGTTTCTTTACCTTTTTGTCGCTCCCTTATCCGACATTTTTTTTTGCGTCTTCCTGTCGCATCGGTCGTTTCGTTTCAGGTGCCTTTCAAGGGCGGCGAGGCTGGAAATACAAGGTTTTTCGGAAAAAGAATGACTAAAAAAGCAAAAAATAGCAGATTTGAGCTTTTGTTTTGAGTTTCAAGTGGTTGTGGCAGTCGTTGGCTTTTTGTGGCATTCGTGAGGAAATGCGAAAATGGCGGATTTGAGAAGTAGAAACGCTTTCAAGTCATTACCTCAAAGAAACGCTCTAATAAGCATTTTTAACGGCTTCGGTTTTTACTTCTCAATTCTGCACAGGTTGTGAATTTGCCATGCAACTCTCATGATTTAATTTTGCACAGAACAAAAAGCAAGGAATTATGAGAAGTACATTCAAGACAGTCTTCTATGTAAACGGAAGCAAGGAGAGAAACGGAATTGTCCCTATCATGGGACGTGTGACAATCAACGGAACTATCGCACAGTTCAGTTGCAAGCTGAGCGTGACCAAGGCGATATGGGATGCCAAGGGCAACAGAGCCAAAGGCAGAAGCAAGGAAGCCAATGAGGTGAACTTTGCGCTTGATAACATCAAGGCTCAAATCGCTAAGCATTACCAACGGCTTTCCGACCGTGAGGCGTTCGTTACCGCTGAAATGGTGAGAAACGCATATCAAGGCATAGGTACGGAGTATGAGACATTACTCAGAGCTTTTGACAAGGAGAACGCAGCCTTTGCCCAACGCGTGGGAAAAGACCGAGCTGTCCGAACCTACCGCAAGTATCTGACGGTAAGAAAGTACGTTGCCGAGTTCATCAAATTTCAGTACAAGCGCAGCGATATGTCCATGAATGAGCTTACCGAGGAGTTCATCCGTGATTTTTGTCTGTATTTGAAGAATGTCATTGGACTCACGCAATCTACCATTTGGATATACTCCATACCATTGAAGCATATCGTCACGGCAGCACACTACAACGGCAAGATACAGAGAAATCCGTTTGCCATGTACCACGTTGACCCAGACCACAAGGAGCGTGAGTTCTTGACAGAGGAAGAATTGGACATATTTGCAGGAATAGAGTTGGAAAATCCCAACTTTGCTTTTGCGAGAGACTTGTTTATGTTTGGTTGTTGGACAGGTATCTCTTTCGTTGACATCAAGAATCTTACAGAGGACAATGTTGCCATTATAAGTGGGTCTCCATGGATAGTTTCTCAGCGTCAAAAGACAGGCGTACCATTCAAAATTAAACTGATAGATGCAGCCATACAGATAATTGAACGTTACAAGCCATTGAGAAAAGATATGCACTTGTTTAATATTGGCTCACTTGACATGGTAAACAAGCGTATAAAGAAAGTGGCAAAAATGTGTGGCATCAAGAAGCGAATTTCATTTCATGTAAGCCGGCATTCGTTCGCAGTTTTGGCTTTAAACTACGGTATGCCGATAGAGAGTGTAAGCAAGATACTGGGACATACGGACATCGCCACAACACAAATTTACGCAAAGGTGACAAGTACTAAATTGGAGCATGACATATCAGCTTTTGAAAGTCGAATCAAGGGGCATATGCCGACAATGGGGGGAATGGCATGAAAAGGACTGTAATCACCGTGGACGGAAATGGAATGTTATCCATTCCGTCCAACTTGCAAGACTTGTGGATGAGTGAGGGTGAATTGGTTGATATGCTTCATGTCACCGCCATGAAACTCCATGCTGTGATAAGGTCAATATACAAGGATGGTTTATTGACGGTGTCGGAAGTCCAACAGAAACAGGAAACTTCCAATGGCATTTGGCAAACGTTGTATGGCTTTCCGATGATTGTTGCCCTTTGCTTCCGTATAAACTCATACGGGGCAGCTCGGTTTCGTGCCACCATCTTCAAGAGATTGTACGGAGCAAAAGAGAAAAGTAGTGTCATTATCCTACAACTCAATAGAAGAACAACCGCCTTTAGTTGAATGTCCTCTTGCTTGTTTGTTGGCTTGGCGCTGTCGTACTGTCGTGAATAAGTACTGAAGCATAAGCATGACATTCTTACTTGTAGGGGGATGAGTTCTGTTCATAAAAATGACGGACAAAACACCCCTTATTTTTGTTGAATTGTTGAATATGATGAAAGAAGTATTGAACATCAGGTATTTACGGCTCAACATATTCTCAACAAATCTCTCAACAAAAGAAAGATAATGTTGAAAAGAGAAAACCATGAACACCATTCCTTTCTTTCTTTTTTGCCCAGTAATTTGTTGTGTAGAGCTATTTGTTGAGAGTTTGTTGAGGGTATAAGTGGTTGGTTCTCATAAAGATAACACCTATCTTCAACAATTCAACGTTTTACATGCCCTCACTTGGTACGCTGTAAAATGTGCTTGTGGATTAATTGGCAACCGCTCTATTCTCCGAAATGGTTGCAGCAACGTTCCTTGGAGGCTTTGCGCCTCCAGCCACTTGGGCGAACCTCCGCAGTGTTTTAGCATGGCATTAGATTTATGCAGACTATACCGAGGACACACAGCACACATAACACACTCGGCATAGTTCACAAAGGAAATCAACAACACACAACTGAAACACTTGGCAAGTTTCACACTGAAAATATCACCTTTTCCTTTGCAAACTCCATGTACAAAGTAGCTTGTGTCTGTGACCTTGTTCTTTCAATGTGGCAGCTTTGATGTTTGGCGCAAATTGAGAGAATTAAGGTCTGCAACCTTGGGCATGGAAAGCCGAAAGGCAAATATCTCGTCTTTTGTTCTTAGAGGAGGGAGCGAGGTTATGTTTTGGGAACCCCAAAACTCCTCGCTCCACCATGAGGTCGGAGAAATTTTGCTCCCGATGGTCGCAGAAAGTGAGTGTACCAACTGTAAACAGTATGTCAAGTAACAAACACCCATGAACAGCGAAGCAACTTCTTTGCTAATGCCACTAAGCAGATGCAACAAAGCTATGTTCCATTTTTTATTGAGCAACCATTTCTGTTGATTTTGGCAATTTACTTTTCACTAACTCATATGATTCTTTTATCCAATCCTCTATCATTCTATTAGGAAAAGACCCCTCAATAAAAATGTCGTTCCAATGTTTCTTATTCAAATGGTACGCAGGAGAAAAGGCATTGTACTCTTCCCTCAATTCCTCTCCACGTTCGGGTAGCAGCTTTACTGCAATAGTTGGTATCGGTGCTTCCAACCAAATATGCAGAAATATCTTTCCTCCTACACGGAATACCACCCAATCTTCACCATAAGGCATAGCTTCTTCTGTATCTGGCAATGATAAGCAATACTTTCTAACTTCTTCAATGTTCATCTTGTACTTACGGTTTTATCTTTCAATGTGCCTAAGATATTCTAATATTTGCTGTTGCTCCAAATTCTGCATATATGCCTCCATATAGTCCCAATTTGGTTGGCTATTGCCATCTATAGGTAAGAGAATCTTTTGGCGTTTCAAACGTCCTGTTCCCATTTTATAGCCATATCCATATTTGGCACGTTGATTTGTTATGCACATGGATATGAAAAGAGAAACATACTTGTTGTTTCTTATAGGTTTCAGCTTGCGAGTGTCGTTTCCATATAGTGCATCGTATGGATGATAAAAGCAATACCCAACAGAGCCGTTTCGATTTACAGACAGGCTTCCCTTTTCCAATGTTTCGTTTTGATTGCCAACGAAATAACCGATGCCATTATTATTGGCTGTCGCCGTAACATAAGGGGTTTGCCCACTTGTACGCTCTCTTTCGTAGATGTCTTTTCCCGAAGATATTTGTGCAATTTCTTCAAGGAAGAACGCTTTCCATTTTACCCCCCATTTTGTTCTCATTGGCGTTCAAGCGCTTCTTGAAAACCTTTAGAGTTGTTTTGAGTATATCAGCTTCTACCTCTTGCATGAACGAGGACATGAAATCGAAATCTATTTCACCCTTATCATTAATGGGGAGTAATATCTTTTCTCGCTTTATACGCTCGTCATTTATTTCTCTGTTGAAACTGTACTTCTCCGACAAACGGTTGATTATTGGCACCATGAAGAGGTAGGCATATTTATCCAATCCCTTACGTTTAAGCTGAGTAACATGGTCACTTGCCACAAACTCGTATTGATGGAAGAATGCACTACCAACACTACCACTATTGGCAATGGTTATGCAATCCTCGAACTTTCTTACGCTGCCCTCGTTGCCGACAAATCCATCCACGCCATTGTTGAGTGCCGTGGATGATACGTATGGAACTGTACCTTCTGTGTGGTCTGCCTTTTTGAGACGTTTGCCACGCTGTATTTCTGTGAATACTTCTATAAAACTAAAAGGTTTCCATTGAGAGCGGAGCAGTTTACCCCCCTAAAATTTCTTTGTGTATCAGTCGCTTGCATAATTTCTCTACTGCTGGTTTCAATAATAATGTTTCTTTTCGACGCATGTATTCCTCCATGAACTGCCAATCAGGATTTGTGCAATCAGCAGCAAGAGGAAGCATAATTTTAAAGGCTCTTAATCTGTTACCGTTTATTGAATACCCATGTCCAAAGCGTTCCCTTTGCTTTGTTATACACATTGAGACAAACAGCAAATGGTATTTATTCAAATCACTCTTGGGTATCAATGCGGAAACATGACTATCCAAAGCCATAGAGGTAGGTTGGTAGTAAGCTATTCCTGCACCACCATCTCCATCGTTATTCAATGTCAGAATATCACCTCGAAAGATTTTCTTTTGTTCCTTTGATACGAAGCCTTTATAACCATTGTCTGTCTTTTTGGCAGAGACCAAAGGTAAAGTTCCTGTCGTCAAAGATGCCATATTATTTTGGTTTCCCTTTTCAAAGTCAAAGAAATCTGAAAGATAGAAATCTTTCCAATCTTTATTTTTGAGTGATAGCTTATCCATTCGCCACCTCCTTTTCTTCAAACAAGTAACCTCGTCCATGAGTAATCATGTTAAACTCAAATGTCAGATAGTCAGCCATTGTCTTTTCAAAGTCTTCCTCTGATGGTATCTCTTCGTTGAAATAGTAAAACGAGTGCAGCCATTCGTCATCTGCTTCAATGGTGCTACGCACAATAAAAGAGTTTGGTGCAGTCTTGCCTTGAAACCAACAATCAAGCAGGTATTTCTTTCTCTCGGCAGCTCTATCTGTTGGCATCAATCCAACATGGGCAAAGACTTCATAACCATCATCTTTGAAATCGACAAACTTCACTAACTTATCCTTTGGGTGTGGTTGATGCGCTGTAAATACGGCTATCACAGGATTTGTTCCTACGCCATAGAACGTATCTGTATTAAGCGTTATAACACCCTCAAGCGTATGGTTATCGAGAATATACTGTTTGTCGATTTTGTCTTCTTTCGTTTTGCCGACCATTGTGCTTTGTGGAACTATGACAACACAACGAGCACCATCACCTACGCAATCCAACAAGTGACAGATGAATTTCAACTCCGTCAAGTGTGCCGTGCTTTTTGTCTTTCCTTGTGAATACGGTGGGTTCATCAAACCAACGGTAAAGCCTTTCTTGTACATGTCTTCTGATTTTTGCTTCAAGAAGTCTGCACAGATGAGATTGCTCTTTCCGTCACCACGCAGAATCATGTTGGTTGTGGCAATGGAAAACATATCGTCACGCAACTCTATACCGTGAAGATTGTTTCTTCTGATGTTTTCCTTGTCTTCCTCTTTTGCCTGTGTCAGCATTCTGTGCATGGCAGCTATCAAGAAGCCACCTGTTCCGCAGCAAGGGTCAAGCACCTTGTCGGTAGGCTTGATTTCAGCCAATTCTGTAAACAATTCGGTTATGTGCTTTGGAGTAAGAACTACGCCAAGTGTTTGCCCATCGCCACCACTATAACTGATGAACTCTCCATAGAAACGACCAAGTACGTCTTCTGGTGAGTTGTTGCAAATGGCAGTTAGAATATTTGAGTGCAAGTATTCCGCAAAGTAGCGCAAAGGGGATTTGCCCAATCGCTCATCCTTTTCAGACAACACAGGTCTATTGATGATGAGGTTAAATTGGTCTATAACCCTTTTCTTTTTCACCTGTGGCTCAACCTTTACTCTTTCCATGTGTGCGGACATGGCATCAAATATCTTTTGACCATCAGTTTTGATAGTATCCCCTGTCAGATTCTCTGTTGAGAAATCCTTTTCTTCTAATGCCAAAAGAATAGCAGATACGACCAAAGGTTTCTCGCTATCTCCGAGTTGTCCATAGTTGCGCAAATCCTCATGCAAAGTCTTTGCACGGCTAAGAATGTTTTTCAGTTCAACACGTTCAATACTTTCGTTACCGCAAATAATCTCATTGTAGTAACGCTCTATATTTTCGGTCGAGAATTGACTGAAGTCCTTGACCTTTGGAAGAATTTTGTAACCTGTAGGACTAACGTAAATAGGACGAATAACAATGCGCTTCTCGTCTGTTCCCGAACAACCAAAGGCAATGACTTTCTTGAAGTTTGTGTTTTGAATGATACTGAGCGCATAATGCAGCGCACCATTCTCCGCATACTTGGTTACGCTTGAAGTATCCATCAGCAAAGTTTCATTATCTTTCAAGTACTTTGCCTGGTCCTCAACCTTTGCCTTATCTTCTATTACGATAACAAAGTCACCCGATATTGCCAAGTATTCAGGAAAGCCTTTCTTTCCTGTACCACGTTTAGAGACCATAGCCTTGTTGATTTCCTCAATAGGGCATGACTCTGCGTAGTGCTCTATACTTGAAGCATCGAGCAGCTTTGATATAATGAGGTCTGTTGTCTTTTCTGTCATTTTTATACCATAGATAATTGGAT
>SKEP01000375.1_pt1 | contig 29750 bp, 24 predicted proteins | sample 4826901 | NCBI WGS metagenome assembly SKEP01 (sample SAMN11008806, study PRJNA524170) | human gut metagenome | biome: Human fecal sample; material: Feces; isolation source: fecal sample from pouch patient p4, p43, p49, p54, p55 | host: Homo sapiens | place: Israel: Tel-Aviv | collected 2014-03-20
GGAGGCGGCGTGATGCGGATGGTGTAGACTAGGAACGCGGTTCGGGCGCTCGCCGCTTCGCGGCATGCGCACCCTGACACCAACATTCGGCACACTACCATAAGAACGATGTTTACTTGTGGATTTTTCTTTGATTTGAGCGTTTACGGGCGAATCGAATCACCCGTAAACAGCGATTTTGACGGGGTTTTTGAAATTTTCGTGTTTAGTGGTGATTTTAAGAGACGGACGGTCGTGAAAACCACAAGTAAACGCTTGCTCGGAAATTCCAAGCGGGATACCTGGAACAGCTGAGGCAGCTACAACCCCTTACTGATCCAGCAGATTCCAAAGGCGCTGTCGCTGCTCGGGAGACAGACGATCCTCCAAAGTCATACGCGTACGCCCTGTTTCACGCTGTAAATCATCAATAGCCGTATCACTCACCTCAACATCACGTACAAGCGCAGCACTTGAAATGCGTGTCACCTCACCGGGACCAAAACCGACCGTTGAACGAACATCCTTATCGGAAGTGACAAGAGAAACGGACCGGCCGGCTTCCCGCGCTTCCGTAACCAGTTTTTCAATAACGGTATCCGCACTCTGATTGGGCTTTGAGAAAATGAGTTTGACGCCGGCTCGTGAACGATTGGGGCGTTCAGGATTTACGTTACCTGCACCGTCAAACACAACGACCGCCTTGTATCGATGATGTGCAAACGTTGCCACATCGGAAATAAGAGCCTCACGAGCGCGAATAAAAGGATCACCGTCCATGTGATATGCAGCGTCCGCCGAGCTCACCAAGCCGTCAGCTTGATTTACCCCGTCAATCAGACCTTCATAGCGAGCGGTGGCGTGCATCACGTTATAGCCGTCAACGATGAGAAGTTCGCGTTCTTCTCGCACAGACATTATGAAACGCCGCCCATACTCACACGACGCAACCATTCGTAACACATAACGGTCGTAGCCTGCGCCACGTTCAGCGATTCAATCTTTCCACGCTGCGGAAGCTTGCAAGTAAAATCACACGTTTCAAGCACGAGGCGAGAAATGCCTGTACCCTCGGAACCCATCACGAGCGCAAGGCGTCCTCCCAAAGGCGCGCTCCACACGTCGTCCGCGGCATGCTCGGTAGCGCCACATGTCCAAAATCCTGCGGCTTTCAGTTCTTCAAGCGCTCGCGATACGTTAGAAACCCGCGCTATCGGCACATGCAAAACGGCACCGGCAGAGGTTTTGTACGCGCCTACGCCCACCTGTGCAGCACGTGCATTGGCAATCACCACCCCTGCAGCACCAACTACCTCAGCAGATCGGACAATAGCGCCAAAGTTACCTTCATCGGTCACATGGTCGAGCACCACTACCAGCGCGTCTTTTGAACCCGCTTTCTCAAGAATGTCGGAAAGTTCAGCGTATTCAAAGGGTCGGGTTCGCACAATAACACCCTGATGAGCGCCATGACTTGAAAGGGCGTCCAAAACCTGCCGAGGTACCCGTTCAACAGGAACGCCTTCGGATGAGAGCTGTTTGGCAAGCGTTTCAATCTCTTGGTCACGCTCGCCCGAGGACACCTGCACCAGCGCATTCTTAAGCGGAATGTTTAAGGCAAGCGCCTCTGCAACCGCACGGCGACCCTCAATCAAATCGAAGGCACTCTTTTGCCGAGAAGTTCGAGACTTTCTGGCTCCGCGAGTATCGTCAGATGTACGAATGTCCCTTGGCCTATAGCCGCCGCTCCGGCGGTCTTTTGTACCAAAAGCTTCCCTCGAATCAGCACGTTTCTTTCTTTTGTGCGGCTGCTGTCCCTGTGCCGTATGTCTCTGCTGTCCCTGTGCCGCATGCTTCTGTGCCGTATGTCTCTGTGCTCTCTGTGCCATGTATTAATCCTTGCTATTAATCCTTGCGCGAATTGTATTTCAGACGAGCACCCGAAGCCGTGTCTTCAATCAGAAGTCCCAGACCGGCAATGCCGTCACGAATGGCATCTGCAACCGCCCAGTTCTTCTCGGCACGTGCGTTTTGACGAGCAGAAAGAAGAGCTTCTGCCGCTTGCATGACGCTCTCTCCCTCATACCCTGCTTGAGACTTTGCTAAATCAATAAGCTCATGAGGGAGTTCATCGGACGCTTTGTCCGTGTTAACGCTAATTCCCAACACTCCAAAAAGTTCTGTCAACGTATCAGCAGCATGAAGTGTCAATTTTGCGTTAATTGCATCAGCCGCAGCGGCAAGATAGGTATTTGCAGCAGTAACCAACGTGAACATCGCGGCAAGGGCTTCTGCCGTATTGAAATCATCTGCCATGGAACGCTCAAAGTTCTCGCGCGCAGTGCCAATGGCTGAGGTAAGCTCATTTTCGCGGTCAGACTGCTCGTAATCTTGTGTCGCATCTCCGGTATTGGCAGAGCCTCCAGCGTCAACAGAACGCTCAGTACTCTCGGCGTTTTTGGCAGCCCAGCGCAAATTAGTCACACAGGTCTTCATGCGCTCAAGCGTACCGACAGCACCGTCCAGGCGCTCGAAAGAAAAATCAAGCGGCGCACGATAGTGCGTCTGCAGCATCAAAAGTCGGACCGCATCTGCTGAGTAGGAATCCAGCACTTCTTTAAGCGTATAGAAGTTGCCCAGGGACTTGGACATCTTCTCGCCCTCCACGCGAAGCATACCCGCATGCATCCAATAGTTTGCCAAAGGCTCATGCCAGCAGCAGCTTGCCTGAGCCGTTTCGTTTTCATGATGTGGAAACACGAGGTCTGCCCCACCGCCGTGGATATCAATTGGCGTTCCAAGGTAGCGGTGAATCATGGCACAGCACTCAGAATGCCAACCGGGACGTCCTTCTCCCCATGGACTCGGCCAGCTGGGCTCACCGGGCTTTGCGGCCTTCCAAAGGGCGAAATCAAACGGATCGCGCTTCTCGGTATTGACCTCAACACGCTCGCCTGCACGCAGCTGATCCAGATCGCGACCAGACAACACGCCATAATTGTGATCCGCTCGCACCGAGAAGTACACGTCTCCTGACGGCACTGCGTAGGCAAATCCCTGATCAATGAGGGATTGGATCATCTCAACCATGGCATTGATCTCGTGCGTGGCGCGCGGGCGAATGTCGGGATCAAGAATGTTAAAGCGGTGCATCTGCTCAATGAAGGCGGAAGAGTATTCCTCTGCAACCTCCTGCGCCGTACGAGCCTGCTCAAGAGCACGATTGATAATCTTATCGTCAACGTCCGTCAAATTTTGTGCAAAGGTAACCTCGTATCCTGCATGCATGAGATATCGTCGTATTACATCAAACGATAAGAACGTGCGTGCATTACCGATATGTATCTGGTCATACACCGTAGGACCACAGACATACATTCGAACTTTACCCTCATCAATGGGTGTAAAAGTTTCTTTGCGATGCGTCTGAGTATTGTAAACGAGCATGTACACTCCCTGCTTTAAACTAAGACTCCAAAATCACAACCGCCCAGGCGGCAATCCCCTCGCCTGCGCCGACAAAGCCAAGCCCTTCGGTGGTAGTAGCCTTCACGCCCACACACGCCTCGGATACCCCCAAAGCCTCGGCCATCCGCGAACGCATGGCATCACGATATGGCATAAGCTTTGGTGCCTGAGCAGCAACTGTGCAGTCACAATCCACAATATGATAGCCTGCTTTTCTTACCCGCTCGCCAACAGCGGCGAGAAGATCCATGGAATCCGCACCCGCATACGCGGGGTCGCTGTCGGGAAAAAGCTGGCCGATATCACCCTCACGAAGTGCTCCCAAAAGCGCGTCCATCAAAGCGTGCGCAAGGACATCTGCGTCCGAATGACCCAAGAGTCCCCGCTCAAAGGGTATCTCTACACCGCCCAGCACCAGCTTTCGCTCCGGCACAAGTCGGTGCACATCATATCCGTGCCCAATGTGAAGTGTCACCTTATGCCTCCCCACCGTCAAACGGAATACAGGAGTCAGCACCATCCATGAGATGCTTGCCGAGAAGCGCTTCACAAATGGTAAGGTCAGAAGGATAGGTTACTTTAATGTTGTCATTGGATGACTCCACCACTTCAACCACGCCACCCAAATGCTCAACAAGCGAAGAATCATCCGTTGCCGCTATCCGTTCTTGAAGAGCCCTTTCATGGGCTTCAACCAGTATGCTTTTGCGAAAAACCTGCGGTGTCTGAGCAGCCCACAAAAACGAACGGTCAGGCGTACTTACAATGGTAGAGCCTTCAACGCGCTTGAGCGTATCCACGGCACGAGTCGCACAAATAGCTCCTGCAAGAGCAGCATCTGAGCGCACGCGAGAAATAACGCGTTCAATGGTCTCCACTTCAATGAGCGGACGCACCGCATCGTGTACAGCCACCAAATCAAAGCCGCGTGGAGTTGCCTTAAGCGCAGAATATACCGATGCTTGGCGCGTCTTTCCTGATGCGGCAAAGGTAATTGGCTTGTGAAGCTTAAGGCCTGAAAGCACTGACTCTCGCACGGCATCCACTTTTTCCGGAGAACATGCAATGACCACGTGCGCAATACTCGGCGCATGATCAAACGCCAAAATGGACCAGCTCATCAAAGGCAGTCCACAAAGGTTAATGAACTGTTTACCACCCGGATAGCCAAAGCGCTCACCGATACCTCCGGCAACAATCACGGCCACGGTATCGGGGCCATTGTTCTTCTCGACAACTTGGGCGCAAGAAGTCTTGGTTTGTGTGCAGGCGCCGGAAACGCTCATTCGGACTTCCCCCACATGCGACGGAGCGCATTGGCCAGAGCGCCGGGGTTCTCAATGCCCAAATCATCCAAACGGTTGGGATTGGTTTCGGCCACGTTGAGAAGTTCCTGCAAAGAGTCATATTCGTCAACAATTTTTGCAGCCATATCATCACGAACCACAGAAACGCGTGAAAGAGTACGCAGACCAAGCGGAACCATAGCGGTATCCGCAGGAAGGTCTTGGTCATATCCAAGAATACGACCAACCACTTGAGCAGAGCGAAGCTCCGTATTTTCCGTTGTGTGGAATATCCGACGGATAGCGCGCGCGTTTTCAACAGACGAATCTTCAGCATAATCGCGAATCATAAGATTGTATGCCTCGTTTACGCCGCCCAAGTATTCTTCGCGCTGCATAGCGGTGATTTTTCCTTCATTGCCGAGTTCAAGAATATGCGCATCAAGCTGCTCGGCCACGGTCATAAGTACTTCAAACAGATAGAATGTCTCGGCAACGTCGCCAAGTGTTACATAGTTGTCCAGCTCAAGAGCCGTAAGGCGTAAAAGCTCCCGGTCAAGGGCCTGGCGTGCGCTTTGCATGGCAACGGAAAGCTGACTGACTGCCGTCATAATTGCCGGTACCGACTTCAACTGAATGGCCCGACCATCAACATACACCGTAATGAGCGAGCGGCGAGAAGAAACCGCCAAAACGATTGACTTGGTAAGCAGGCTCATACGAGCAGCAGTTCTATGGCGCGTTCCTGTTTCTGCCGTCGGAAGCGTAGCGTCAGGATTTAAGTGAAAGTTAGCACGCACAATCCGCGTAAGATCCTTGTCAATAACCACGGCACCGTCCATTTTGCACAGTTCAAAGAGGCGGTTTGCCGTAAAGGAAACATCCAAGGCAAATCCATCGCTGCCTGCCGCAAGAACGTTTTCGCGATCACCCACACAGATGAGCGCCCCAAGGTGTCCTGCAAGAATCATGTCCAATGCGACACGAAGAGCCGTTCCAGGGGCTGTCATTTTAATAGCAAGCGCTCGACGCTCAGCGGTGTCATCTGGTATTTGTTCAAACTGCGAAGACTCCATGACCCTCCCCTGTATGAAAGCTGGCTCCGAAGAGCCAGCAAACCGTCATAGTAGAAGTATAAAGTTTTTTATTGCATATACACCGAGAAGTCCAAAGAGCTTTTAAGGCCCTCGTACTTCTCGTTTATATCACTCTGCAGATGACGTAAGGCCCGATCCCTGTACGGGCGCCCCGGATTCAGGCACCGGAGGCAAACTGAAGTTGTCTTCTACCTGCGCCATGCTCTCACGTATGCGAGGCGCCGGAATCTCTCCCTCTGTTCTCTTAAACGTCAACTTCTGATTCTCGTCATCTATATCAACCAGCACGATATCCCCAGGCTGCCATTTGCCCTCAAGCAGCTCCTCCGAAAGAGGATCTTCAATCATGGATTGGATGGCGCGGCGAAGCGGACGGGCACCATAAACGGGATCGGTTCCGTTTTTGGCGATAAGATCACGGGCGGCATCGGTCAGATCTATGGACATGCCGTTGGCTATCAGTCTATCGCGAAGTTCAAGAACCATGAGGTCAACAATGCCACGAAGCTGCTCTGCCGTAAGCGATTTAAAGACCACGATATCATCCACACGGTTCAAAAACTCAGGGCGGAAACTGCGTTTGAGCTCGCTTCTTACGCGATGAGAAATCTCTTTGTCGGAAAGACCGCCAGAACCTTCTGCCGAGAAGCCCATGGTATTGGTCTTTGCAATCTCACGCGCTCCAATGTTGGAAGTCATAATGACAACGGTATTGGAGAAATCCACATGACGACCCTGTCCGTCAGTCAAACGTCCCTCGTCCAAAATTTGCAGAAGGATATTGAAGACATCGGGATGAGCCTTTTCAATCTCATCAAAAAGCAAAACCGAGTAAGGACGGCGACGCACTGCTTTTGTGAGCTCTCCGCCCTCGTCATACCCCACATATCCCGGAGGTGCACCCACCAGTTTAGCCACGGTATGGCGCTCCATATACTCCGACATATCAAATGAAATCAGAGCATCTTCACTCCCAAAAAGGAACTCCGCCAAGGATTTTGCAAGTTCCGTTTTACCGACACCGGATGGGCCTAAGAAAATAAATGAACCGCCGGGACGGCGAGGATCTTTAAGCGGGCTGCGCGAGCGTCTGATTGCCTTTGCAACTTTGATTACCGCCTCGTCTTGGCCAATGACGCGCTGATGAAGGATATCTTCCGTGCGCAGCAAGCGCGAAGCCTCGGTTTCGGTCAAACTTGATACGGGGACACCGGTGATACCTGAAACTACCTTTGCAATGTCGTCCTCATCAATGGTCACAATGTCCTCGTCAAGCTTGGCGCGCCAGCTCTTCTCGAGTTCATCACGCTTGGCAATCAAAGACTTTTCTTCATCGCGAAGCTGTGCCGCACGTTCAAACTCCTGAACGGAAGCCGCAGCTGCCTTGTCTTTGCTTACACGCTCAAGATCGGCATCTACTTGGGCAATCTCCGGCGGCAGAGACATTTTATGGATGCGCGCACGAGCACCCGCTTCATCCAGAACGTCAATGGCTTTATCCGGCAAGAAGCGGTCTTGAATATACCTGTGAGAAAGCAGTACCGCCGCGTTAATTGCAGCTTCGGTATAGTGTACGTGATGGTGCTTCTCATAACGATCTTGCAGGCCGTGAATGATACTGATGGTATCGTCCGTGCTTGGCTCACCAATGTTGACAGGCTGGAAACGGCGCTCAAATGCCGCGTCCTTCTCGATATGTTTGCGGTACTCTTCTGCGGTAGTGGCGCCAATAACCTGAATCTCCCCTCGTGAAAGAGGCGGCTTCAAAATCGAAGCAGCGTCGATTGAGCCCTCCGCGGAACCGGCGCCTATAACCGTGTGAATCTCGTCAATAAACAAAATGTCGTTTTTGGATTCTTCAAGCTCCGAGACGACCTTTTTCATGCGATCTTCAAACTCACCACGATACTTGGATCCCGCTACGAGACTGGCAAGATCAAGCGTCCAAACCTGCTTTCCGCGCAGAATATCGGGTACATTTCCTGAGGCAATAAGCTGTGCCAAGCCCTCAACAATAGCCGTCTTACCGACACCGGGATCCCCCAAAATAAGCGGATTGTTTTTCTGACGGCGCGCAAGCACCTGCATGACACGCTCAATTTCGCGATCCCTGCCAATCACGGGGTCCAGCTTGCCGTCTGACGCCAGCTTTGTCAGATTACGACCAAACTGTTCAAGCATGGAGCCGTCATTGTTTGCACCTGAACGTTGAGAGACACCGGGTATGCCAAAAATACTGGAATCCATACGAACGTCTTGTACCGCCGGACCGCTTCCTCCCGGCGTCCCAGATTCAATCAACTCTTCAACTGCATTGCGCACCGCATCGCCAGAAACGCCCATGGTACGCAGGGCATCCATGGCACGTCCGTTGCCCTCGGAAACAATGCCCAAAAGGAGATGCTCGGTGCCGATATATGTCTGACCATGTGTCATCGTCTCGCGATAGGCATCCTCAAGAACACGCTTGGTGCGTGGAGTAAAGGGAATGTGACCTCCGGGAACGGGATCTCCCGAACCGGTGGTCAGTTCCTTAACCGTAGCGAGGGTTTCATCATAGGTCACGTCAAGCTTTGCAAGCGCTTGTGCCGCGATACCCTCACCCTCTTTTATCAATGCAAGAAGGAGGTGTTCGGTTCCAACATACAGCTGGTCAAGTCCACGCGCTTCCTCTTGAGCAAGGCTCATAACCTTACGGGCTTTGTCTGTGAATTTATCGAACATTGCAGATAAACCTCTCTGTTGCGTTTTGGGAGTTTATGTACCCAGTATCGCGCGATACAAACATAGAGCCGGTTGTCGGGTCAGGTTAGGTCAGTTCCACTTCCTGATGTCCCATACGCTTCAGCTTCTGTTGTAGTTTCTGTTTCAGTTCTGCGCACATTGAGCTTCTACTTCAGTCCTACGCACATTGGCTCACATCGCCCGCGTATCATTTTCCGCTGCATCGTATTCTTGGTGCAGCTGCTCCCAGGTGGGCATCATGTTTCGCAGCTGATCAAAGGTCGTCATGGCAAAGGACGGGTTCTGCTCCCGTAGTCTATTAAATTCCTGATCCAAAAACTGCATTTCTGTGACAGCATTCCTGCAATGGTCGCTGGCGGCCAGATCTCCAAACTTCGTTTTAGCGGCAATCCACATGACCGCCGTTAGTAGCAATCCACGTATTCCGGAAAAATTCCGATCCTCATGTTTAGGACGAATTGTAGTTCCGATAGACTTCAAAAAATCATACGCTTCCGCTCCGGCACGGATGCATGCTTTCGTATCGCGGTAGGTACAGGTTCGCAGATTGCAATGGTGCAGATAACAAAGGTATGCAATTGGAAGAACGAATGCCACATGGCAGCGATACCAGCTTTGCATGTCGTCCATAAACGTTACCTTCATGTCGGAGGTGGCGAATATCTGCTGAAAGAACTCTTTTTCTTTGTCACTTACATCACTGCTTACATGGCCGATGGTTAGTTCCGGAGTGCCGAAGGTAATTACCTCCGTATAGTCTTCATGGCGCACGCCCGCGCTAGTCTGAAAACCAAATATAATTTGATTCGCATTCCAGCCGTAATCAATCAGCTGCTGCTGCATTTTTTCACTCTGCAGATTGTTTCCTACAAGCACAACGTACTTTGCCTGAACACAAGCTAGTGTATCCACTATTTCGGTCTGCTGCTGATTTTGCATGATGGAAAAAACAACATCATAGGTATTTCTATCGTACTCACCCAGCACCTCGGGATAATCTGTCCACTCTTTGTTACCAGAGTATGCATGAATTCGAAGTCCCTGTTGCTCCAGAACCTCTTTCCACCGGCCTCTTGCAATAACCGTAACCTCATTTCCAGCGCGGCAAAGCTCATGCGCTGTTAATGAACCGATTACACCGACGCCATAGAGTAAAACCTTCATAGCCTGCCTCCTCTGGTACAAGTTTGATGCGCCTCTGTCGGATTAGTACAGTTTGGCGCCTGCCGGAATGCGGTTATCCACCATCAGAAGATGCAGTTCTTCCTCGCCGTTTCGCTCGTTCACAGCAGAAAGCAGCATGCCACAAGAATCAATACCCATCATGGCTCTGGGCGGGAGGTTTGTGATAGCAATCAAAGTCTTTCCAACCAATTCGTCCGGCTCGTAATAAGCGTGAATTCCGCTTAAAATCACGCGGTCCGTATCCGTTCCATCATCCAAGACGAACTTGAGGAGCTTCTTACTCTTTGGTACAGCCGAGCATTCCTTGACCTTGACGGCGCGGAAATCACTTTTGCTGAACGTATCAAAATCCACAAAATCAGTGAACAACGGTTCAATTTTCACCCCGGAGAAGTCAATCTTCTCGTTTGACGCGAAGAAGCCGCTTGCCTCAAAAGCAGTCTCTGCCGCGACCTCAGACGTAGCCTCAGACGCGGCTTCAGATGCGCCCTCTTCTTTGGCTCCTGCATCCTCATATGCTTCTTTATTGCTCGTCTTTGAGGGTCTCATTTGCGGGAAGAGAAGAACGTCGCGGATTGAAGGCTGGTCACAGAAGAGCATAATCATGCGATCGATGCCGTAGCCAATACCACCGGCTGGCGGCATACCGTACTCAAGAGCGCGAATGAAGTCGTAGTCGTACTCCATAGCCTCATCATCACCCTGCCGCTTGGCTTCCATCTGAGCCGCAAACCGCTCCTCTTGATCCACCGGATCATTGAGCTCCGAATACGCATTTGCATATTCGGCACCCTTGATAACCAGCTCAAAGCGATCAGTCAGACGAGGATCGTCGTCTTTACGCTTGGTTAAAGGAGATACTTCTGCCGGATAGTCACACACAAATGTCGGATTTATGATGCTCTTCTCGCCAAGCTCATCGTAGATCTCAAAGAGAAGCTTTCCGGCTCCCCACTCAACGTTCCACTCGATATCAAAGCGATCAAGCACCTCACGCAATTTTTCAACGGGGGTATCGATGGAAAGATTCTCACCCGTGACCTCGGATGCAATCTCAGAAAGCGATGCCACACGCCACTCTCCCGACAGGTCAATCTCCGTTCCCTGAAACGTAATAACCTCGTGGCCAGCTTCACACCCACACGCCCGGCGGGCAATGTCCTGGAAGAGTTCCTGCGACAGCTTGCGCATACCGGCCAAATCGGAGTAGGCGGCATACGCCTCCATCGAAGTAAACTCGGGGTTGTGCGTAAGATCCATACCCTCGTTTCTAAACTGGCGACCAATCTCAAAGACGCGCTCAAGGCCGCCCACAATCAGACGCTTGAGGGGCAGCTCGGTAGCAATACGCAGGTAATTTTCAGTATTCAAAGCGTTATAGTGCGTAATAAACGGCTTTGCATTAGCGCCACCAAGAATCTCCTGCAAGACGGGGGTCTCAACCTCCATGTAACCGTCTTCTTCCATGTGCTGACGGATAATGGAGATAATCTGCGAACGCTTGCGGAACACGTCACGTACCTCAGGATTCATAATAAGGTCAACGTAGCGCTGACGATATCTGACCTCACGATCGGTAAGGCCGTGGAACTTTTCCGGCAGGGGACGCAGCGACTTTGAAAGCAGCACAAGGCGAGTCGGCGCAATGGAAAGCTGACCGCGGCGTGTACGTATGACCGCTCCGCTTGCGCCTATGATATCGCCCAAATCAAGCATGCCGAGAAGATCCCAGCTTGCCTCATCGAGGTTGTTAATGCGGCAGAACAACTGCAGTTGGCCGGTATAGTCCTCGATGACGACGAAGGCTATTTTGCCCTGGTTGCGAATGGCGCGCACGCGACCCGCAACGGAATATTCGTCCTCGGTACTCTCGCCGTTTTCGAGGCTCGCATAGCGATCTTCAAGCTCAGAGACGTGTGCGGTAACCTCGGACTGTATGGGATACGGATTTATGCCGCTATCAAGTAAAGCCTGACGGCGAGCCCTGCGCTGAGCGCGTTCGTCGTTAACGGACACCTCGACGTTGCTCTTCTCGGCAGTGGCGTTTTTTGTGTCAGCGTTTTGTGCGTGTTCCGACATGTATCCTCCTGAAATTATCAATAAATAAGCCCCGCGCCGGACAGACGCGGGGCGAACTCTTTTTTTGTTCCGGCCGGTCTATCGGGTAATTGCGGTGATGGTGTACTTTTTCACCTTGCCGTTTGGCGTAGTAAACTCTACCTCATCGCCCTTCTTGTGGCCGATAAGTGCCTCCCCTGCGGGTGACTCGTTTGAAATCTTGTGCTCAAGAGAGTTTGTCTCTGTGGTACCTACAATAACGTACTTGGCTTTCTTTCCCTTTGCATCTTCAAGCTCAACGGTCGTACCAATTGCAACGGTGATTTTGCGTTTTTTGTCTCCCTCAACAACCTTGGCAACCGAGAGAATCTGGCGAATCTCGTTAATGCGAGACTCGTTGTGGGACTGCTCTTCTTTCGCCGCATCATATTCGGAGTTCTCGGAAAGGTCACCGAAACCGCGAGCCTCTTTGATACGCTCAACGATCTCGTCATGCTTCTCACCCTCACGATATGCAAGCTCATCAACAAGCTTCTGACGACCTTCAGGGGTAAGTACGATTTCTTTAGTGGTATCCATCAGTTTCTTTCTGTAGATGGTGAACGGGCATAACTAGGACGTACGTGTGAAACTCACGTAAGAAGTTCTTACTCGGACTTCTTCTCTTCTTCAACGATCTCTACATCAACGTCATCGTCTTCCTTTTTGGAAGCTTTCTTGTCGTCCTTATCGCCATCAAGATCCTCTTCCATACCCTCACGGACAGACTTAACCGTCTGACCAAGTGACTTACCAAGCTTTGGAAGGTTCTTTGGTCCAAAAATGACAAGAACGACAACGAGAATAACGAGAATCTCAGGAATACCAAGACCAAGAATCATAGAAACAACCTCCGTGACAATTTAGATATAACGCAAAATCACGCACACGCGCGATGTCGCATCCGCTAGTATAACCGAGAAAGCAACGGAATAACAAGGAATTCGTATGTTGACACGTGATTTACAAGAGCTTCTTTTGTGGTCGTTTGGCATTGGCGGAGCAATTGCCATTGTTTACCTGCTCTTTCTTTGGATTCTCCGCCTTCGTGGCGTTTTTGTTACGCGCACAAAATTTGGAGTCACAATGGTGTTTGATTCTGTTGACGCAGACAAAACTCCCGTCCGGCTTCTCAATGTCAACGGTACCTACCAATCGGTAAGCTATGTTCCAAAAGACCTCCGAGCCGAACTTGCGGTGGAATATCATCGTCTCATGGCAGACCTCATTGAACAGGCCACAGCCACGCCTCAGCCAACGCCCAAAAAGCGAGAAGAACCGCGTGCTCGCGTGCTCATCTTAGGGGGCGGCGGTTTCTCGCTTCCCAAATACCTCATTGCCCACAAGTGTGCCCTTGACGTCACTGCCGTTGAAATTGATCCCAAAATCATCAAGCTGGCACGAGAGCGTTTCTTTCTCACCGAGGTTCTCAACGAAAGCAACGCCGAAGCCGAAGGGCGTGCGCACATTGTCGCCGGCGATGCTTGGAAGACGCTGCAGGACTCTTCATCAGGTTCTTTTTCCGTTATTGTAAATGAAGTTTTTGCAGGTAAGAAGCCTCTTGGACCCATGAAAACTGCTGAGGGCGCGCAGCTGGTACACGATCGTCTCTGCAAAGGAGGACTGTATCTCGCAGATATTCGCTGTCCGCTTGAAGGCTCTCAATCTGCTCCGCTTACTGAAGTTGTCGAGAAGTTTGGCCGCGTCTTTGCTCATGTAGCCTATGTCCCGGAATGGCCTGATACGCCAAAGACTGCCGGAAACAATGTACTTATCGCCACGGATGCAGAGTATTCCTATCCCGAGGGTGCTATTGTAATAAAGTAACAAGCCAAGGAGGCACCATGAAGCATGGATTTGAGTTACTTAACGACCCGTTTTTGAACAAGGGAACTGCCTTTACCACAGAAGAGCGAGAAAAGCACGGTCTTGTCGGCCTTTTGCCTCCCTGTGTACAGACCATTGATCAACAAGCTGATCAAGCCTATAAGAATTATCTGACAAAGGCTGACAACGAGGCAAAGCGCCATTACCTGATGCGTCTGTTTTCCGAGAATCGCACCTTGTTCTATAACCTCTTCTCCAAACACCTCGAAGAGTTTATGCCCGTTGTGTACGATCCCACCATCGCGCCTGATATTGAGTACTATTCCGAGCGCTATGTTGACTCGCAATATGCCTGTTTTCTTTCCGCCGACCGTCCCGAAGACGTTGAAACTTCTCTGCGAAACGCCGCTGGCGGTCGAGACATTGACCTCATCGTCGTCTCTGACGCTGAAGCTATCTTGGGCATTGGTGACTGGGGTACCAATGGCGTTGAGATTTCCGTTGGTAAGCTCATGGTGTATACCGCCGCTGCAGGCATCGACCCACGCCGCGTTCTGCCGGTGATTTTGGACGCAGGAACCAACCGACAAGAACTTCTCGACAACGGCCTCTATCTTGGAGAGCACCACAGGCGCATTGACGATGAGAAATACTACGAGTTTGTCGATCGGTTTGTAGCCTGTGCCGAGCGACTGTTCCCCAATCTTTACCTGCACTTTGAAGATTTCGGTCGGAGCCATGCAACGGTACTTCTCGACAAGTACAAAGACACCTATCCCGTCTTTAATGATGACGTCGAAGGTACCGGCATTGTCACCCTTGCCGGCATCTTAGGCGGTCTGAATATTACGGGCGAGAAGCTCACGGACCAAACCTATCTTTGTTTTGGCGCCGGAACTGCCGGTTGCGGTATTGCCAACCGCGTATTGCAGGAATTTGTTGATCAGGGCATGAGCCGCGAGGAAGCCCGAAAGCGGTTTTACCTCGTTGACCGCCAGGGTCTTCTCTTTGACGATATGGACGATCTCACGCCCGAGCAGCGCCCCTTTGCCCGCAAGCGCTCCGAGTTTGAAGAAGGCACTGACTTTGGTTCGCTGCTTGCGGTGGTTCGCGCCATCCATCCAACCATCATGGTGGGAACGTCTACCGTTCACGGAGCTTTTACCGAAGACGTTGTAAGAGAAATGGCCGCGCACTGCACGCGACCCATAATCTTCCCTCTGTCTAACCCAACCAAGCTCGCCGAGGCAACCGCTGCCGACTTACTTGCCTGGACAGACGGACGCGCACTGGTGGCTACCGGAGTTCCATCCGATGACGTCACAATCAATGGCATTACCTACCGGATTGGACAGGCAAACAACGCTCTTATCTATCCCGGTCTTGGCCTTGGAGTCCTTGCGTCAAAAGCTCGTCTTCTGACGGATCAAATGATTTCTCTGGCAGCGCATTCTCTCGGTGGCATCGTTGACACCACACAGCCCGGAGCTGCCGTGTTACCTCCCGTCTCGCGCATTACTGAGTTTTCCGAGCGCATTGCCACAGGCGTTGCTCAAGAAGCTCTGAGACAAGGATTGAATCGAGAGATCGTCTCCGATGTACAAGCGGCTGTCCGCGCACTTAAGTGGACTCCGACTTATAGGACCCTTGACGCGTAGGTGTGTTTCAAAAGTTCAGAGTGTTATCCAAGGAGCAACCATGTCCAGCATCTACACTGTCACGCTTAACCCCGCCCTGGACAAGACTGTCCGGGTACCAAATTTTGCCGTTGACCAGGTGAATCGCGTTACGTGGCTCAGGCAGGACGCGGGCGGCAAGGGCATTAACGTATCCAAAGTCATTGCAAAACTTGGTGGAGAGTCAACCGCCATCGCCGTTCTTGCCGGTCAGACCGGACAATGGATTGCAAACGCTCTTGACGAGAATAACATCAAGGTCCAAGCAATTGCCGTTCCCGGAGAAACACGCACCAACCTTAAGGTTGTCGACGCTGAGAGAGGTACTAATACCGACATCAACGAGCCTGGTCCCGAAGTCACCGACAGCGTACTTGAACAGGCACTTGTTGATGTTATCTCCAAGACTTCCGCTGGCGATATCGTAGTTCTTTCCGGCAGCCTCCCTCGCGGAGCTTCCGTTGATACGTATGGCCATTGGACGAGCACTCTGCGTAACGCCGGGCTGAAGGTTTATCTGGACGCCGACGGTGCAGCGCTCTCAGCCGGCCTTGAGCAGAAGCCATACTTCACCAAGCCAAACGATCATGAGCTCTCCGCCATGCTGGACCGTGAGCTTGTCGACGTAGATGCGATTGCCGCAGCCGCATCCGAGATTGTCGCCGGTGGCATTGACACTGTCTGCGTTTCCATGGGCGGCAACGGTGCCGTCTACGCTACGGCCGACGAAGTTTGGTATGCAGGTCCGGTAAAAGTCAAGGTGGGAAGCACTGTCGGTGCCGGTGACTCCGTTGTGGCGGCGTTTGCCTTTGCAGATGCACAGGGCCTCTCGACAGAAGACGCACTGCGACTGGCCATGGCCACGGGTGCCGCAAACGTCATGGAGAGCGGAACTCAGGCGGCAGAGCGTTCGGTTGTGGATTCGCTTATCGAGAAAGTCCAGCTCACGCGCCTGCGCTAGCACTTTTTGAATTGCTATCAAGCTACTTCTAGCCTACCAAAGTAATATAGACATCTATTTAATAAAACCTTTAATCTCTTTAAAGCGATTAAGGGCAACCTTGCGACCCGTCAGGTACAGAAACAACAGGACTTCGCCGGACTTCTCGTTAACTTTAACCTCAACTGGCTCAGGAGGTTCAAGCACCAATACTCTACCCTCACCTTGCATTCAAAAAGCTATTTTTTCTGATTCATATAACGCTCAGAGCGAGAAGCCAATGCAGCTTCATAATATGGATATGCCGCATAGAACTGTGGACGAATGGCAATCCAAATAGAGATGACCATCAAGCTCTACCATACGAGAAACCGTTGGCATAAAAGCTGAAGTTTGAACTATCTTAATATCAATTTGGCAGACTTTTTACATGAAGATATGCCGGAGTTCCAAACATAACGTCTGACGCAACAGTGTACATTTGCATGAGATTTGAATTGAATACTTTGCTATCACAGGGATCAAGATGATTCTTGATTTCTTCGTACATAAACTCTCCGCCTGCAGTATTTACAGTAGTTACGAGCGGACGGAACGACATAAATCGAGGATCATTCCTAAACACCAGCAATAAAAATGCCTCGATAGCTATCACCTTTCAAGACAAGTGCATCAGAGAACGTTCAGCATCAAGTTTCAAGATTGATATAGAAAGAGGGAAAGGAGCACTAGAAATAATCTGAGAGAACTATCTCATGACGGAAAAGGGTCTTGATAACGAATTTTTGGAGATTAAATATCTTGACTCTGTCTTACAATGGTACTAAAGCGTCCGAAGGGTGATTTTTGAATGGCAAAGAACTCGATATTAAAACCGATAGTAAAGTGGGTTGGCGGCAAGCGTCAGCTACTCGATGAGATTTTGCCACTTATTCCTTCTGATACGTCATTATACGTCGAGCCTTTTGTCGGTGGTGGCGCAGTTCTTTGTGCATTACAACCCAAAAAAGCCATCATTAACGATTACAACGAAGAACTCATCAACGTTTATCAAATTGTCAGAGATTCTCCAAAGGAGCTTCTCCTATTACTTGAAAAACATAAACACCTTAATTCAAGCGAGTATTTCTATAAGGTAAGAGCAATTGACCGTTCATCTACATTCAAAGATTTAAGCAATATCGAACGCGCTGCTCGTATTCTCTATCTCAACAAGACTTGCTATAATGGGCTGTTTCGTGTAAATAGCGCAGGTCAACTCAATGTCCCTTATGGACAATACAAGCATCCCAATATTGTAAATACGCCTGGCATTAATGCCTTATCTGCTTACCTGCAAAGAAATGTTGAAATTAGGAGTGGAGACTATTCGGAGTGTCTTATCAATCTTCCGAAAAAAGCATTTGTCTACCTTGATCCACCATACATGCCAATTACCACAACGAGTGCTTTTACAGGCTACACAGAAGGGGGTTTTGGCTACGAGGAGCAAGTACGTTTACGCAATGAATGCTCAAAGCTTAGGGAGCAGGGTATTCGTTTTCTCCAATCGAACAGCTATTGCGATGAGATTCTCGACCTATATCGGGACTTCAATATTCAGATAGTCAAAGCAAAGCGTCCTATCAATTCACGCGGCGATCGCCGCGGAGCCGTAGATGAGGTATTAATTAGTGGCTGATTTAACAAAGACAGATAAGGCCTGGGCTGATATTCTGGCGGCGCATCCTAAGATTGAAGCTGTAACCGCTAGTGGTGGTATATACGAAATCGAAGCATCTGAAATCAAACGCTTTCGAGAGCCTCGGCTTATGACGAAATTTGATACATCAGCAAATGTTCCTCCTACATTGAAGAAGCTTCATCTCGATGTTCTTCCTAACTCCCGACATTCATACGTACTAGGTAAATTCAATTTGTATGAGCCTTTTCCCTTAGATATGGATAAGAAAAAATCGGCTCATATTGCGTTGCCAGATTTTGAGACACTTAGAATTGAGAGTCTAACTAGCGAGTCAAATGCTATCAATGCGCTTATAGTCAGTAAAACTCTCGAAAGTTTCTTAGATGAGTCTGAGCTATTCGAAACCTTTAACGGTCGCATGGGAACAAACGACTTTAACTTTGAGGTTAGTTTACATGACGGAACATTATCTGAAATTGAAGTACATGCTGCGCAACTCGAAATAGATGGCGGTTTTGAATCGGATAATTCGGTTGTCATAATGGAAGCCAAGAACGTTCTTCACAAAGACTTCCACGTGAGGCAGTTGTATTTCCCGTATCGGAAATACCTGGAAGTAGTTCATAAGCCCATTAGACTGGTCTTTTCCCAATATACAAACCTGACTTATTACCTTCATGAATATGAGTTTGAGGATTATCACAACTACTCCTCAATCAAGCACCTACGTACTGGTGTTTATACTTTCGAGGACACTGCGATTGCTGCTTCAGATTTGATACGTGTATGGAGCGAGACCCTAGTTAAAACTGATGACAATCAAAACGAATCTAACATCCCATTTATACAGGCCGACCGATTCGAGATTGTCTTGGCATTGCTGGAGCAAGTAGCATCACTTGAAGAAGGCATGCTTACATCAGAGGTTGCTGATTTTATTGGATATACACCTCGTCAAGCTGATTACTATCCAAGTGCTGGCAATTATCTTGGGCTTTTCGACCGAACCGAACGTGGTCGAATTCGTTTAACACCACTTGCAAGAAAAATCCTTACTCTTGGCCACAGAAACAGACAGTTAGCATATGCGAGATTGATGTTTGAGCATGAAATCTTCCATCGTTTGTTTCCCTTGACTTATGAATCGGGTACTCTGCCTTCTTGGCAAGAGGTACTTGAAGTAATGCACGAACTGAATGTATGCAACACCGATTCTGCAACTGGACGCAGACGTGCACAAAGTGTCATCGGTTGGCTTAAATGGTTGATGCTGTTACCAGAAGATGATCTATAGCATTTTTTTACACCTTTCCATATACCTAGACTCACAACCTAATAAGCACTTATATAGTAGGCAGTTATATATTTCAAGTACTACACACGCTCAACAGGCTAGCTTTGGCATTACCGCAGCTCTTCATGAAGACGGAATTTCTGCCATGGTCGTAAGGTGTCAATCAGGAAATGCTCTTCGTTTGGAATATGGCCGACAACATTTGTTTTGCCGGTATTGATCATATCCGTGCGAGCAATCTGCATCTCTCCTGCATAGTGACCATAGAGGCTGCTGTCAATAATGACGTCTCCACGGTGAATGCTCGCAGGTGCATTAAATACGTCAAAGGTATGCCCTTTGTACTTCACGCGACTCTGAGACGAACGGATCAGATTGTCAGAAACGTCCCCTCTGTTGCAATGAAGCTCATCCAAAAAAACAATGCTCTTCTCGACAGCCGGAATTGAATCCACAAGTTCCACACCAAAACTTACCAGATCGTGTGGCAGGGATTTGACTTTTTCAAACTCGGCTTTCGTGGCAAAGCAATTTGAAATGGTAGCGTCCTCAATGGTTCCCATTGAAATGTAGTGCTCCACTTGCAGGTGCATGGGCATGTGTCGGTGCATCTCCAACGTGGGAAGCCCCTCGGTTACCGGCCAAGGTCCGAATGAATCTTGAACCTGACTGGTTACAAACGCCGCCGTATTGATTCCGTACCTTGTAAAACGCTCAGTGCAACGGTTAAAAAACTCAAGTCCCAACCCCGAGTAACCATGAGGGTAGAAATTATGACACCCAATAAGTTTGTTTTTGTTTGGCTGGTATTTCATGATGGTGTCGAGATAGTCCACATCATTACTCATATTGAGCTCAACAAACAGTCCCTCAGGATTGAATGTCATAAATGACTCTTCTTTTTCCGGTGAACCCTAAATCAAGGCGAAAGCCGTCCGCACCGATCTCCTTAAAGAACGAGAGATCTCCATACGAGATGCCAAACTCCTTAAAAACCTGCGGATTTGCATCAAGAATAATCTCAAACCCAAGGCGATGCGCATACGCGTTAATGTCCGAAAACTTCTGAACAACAGCCTCTTTCGTACCCTGAACCGAAAGAAGACAGCTAAAAATACGAGAGAAGCCCGCTTCTGCCGCCATATCAAGATATGCAAAGATTTCCTCTTTTGTGCTCTTCTCGGGATATATTGAAATTCCAAGGCACTTCATGTTTGTACCTTCTCTAAAGATACGGCTTATTTGAGAACTTTTGTCTCATACTCACATAGGTTTTCAGAGGATAATCGCTTTGGATACAAGTTTTTGCCCTATGGTAGGATCTGCGCTGTAAACGGTTACACCTGCACGTAACTGTACAGAATAGACCGTTCGCACATGAAGCTCTTGACCTTTCAGCAGTATCTCGCTACGCTACAGGCGAGAAGAACATTTTCGTAATGTCTTCTCGCCTTTTTGTGTGACTTTTAAACCCCTGTACAAGGAGGTGCTTTATGTCTGATCACAGTCGAAGTTATTGTATTTGGGCGGAAAATTGTCCATATCCGCCGTGTTTACTGTGCGCTCTAAAGTACCTCAGCAACAGCGTTTTTCTCGCCAGCTAAGCACTGCGAATAGGGACAATCCACTCCGCGCCACATTCTCGCATCTGCCAGTCAGTGTCAGTACACATGACACAATTTTTTGAAACAGAGGTGCGCAATGGCTAAAACAAGGCGCGCGATTCAAAATCAAACAAACCGTACCCTCGACCGCGGCGACCTCGGTGCGCTGCTTGGTTTTGCTGCCACTCATTCGGAACAAAGCGTTTGTCGAAAGGCACGCGCGTATGCGGGCGGTCTACCAATTGATATTGCACAGGCAAAGCTTGATCTCAATGGTCCTAATGCAGTCTCTGAAACCGTTGAGGATCCTACGGTTATTCGCTTTTTGAAGTGCTTTGCAAGCCCCTTTACGCTCATTTTGCTTGCACTCGCTGCAATTTCATATATTACCAACGTTGTGCTTGCGCCCTCTGGCGAGCAAGATCCCACGACCGTTATCATCATCGCAATTATGGTGCTTATCTCGGGCATCATTGATTTTGTGCAGAGCTCAAGAGGAGCTTCTGCCGCCGCAGCACTCTTACAGATGGTCACTGCCACCACACGGGTTAGACGTCGTCCAATCAACTTTGATGATTTTGAAGTTCTCCATACCGAAACTCCTCATGACAACGCCGCTACTGATGGTGCGTCCCATACCGCCACCGACAGTGCATCCCATACCAAGTCCCACGCTCCTACCGGCACCGCTGACACATCCGGCGCCGGCTCGTCCTTCGACAAAGAAATCCCGTTTGCGGATGTGGTCGTTGGAGATTTAGTGCTTCTCGCCAGCGGAGACATGGTACCTGCTGACTGTCGTGTGCTTGATGCAAAAGATCTTTTCGTCAACGAAACAGCCTTAACCGGAGAATCCGAGCCCGTGGAAAAGTTTCCAACGGTTGTTCACGCACGTCGCAGAGCCGATGGAACGCGCTATCCACTTTCGCTTTCCGAATGCACAAATCTCCTCTTTGCAGGAACCACGGTACAGTCGGGCAGCGCCACCGCCGTAGTTGTCGCAACAGGCGACGACACGTATGTGGGTCGTATGTCTGCCCTCCTTCGGCAGCCGGCAACCAAAACAAGCTTTGATATTGGTCTTGCGTCGGTCTCAAAGGTTTTGGTCGCATTTATGCTGGTTATGTGCCCCATTGTATTTATTGTCAATGGTGCTATGAAGGGAGCATGGCTGGACGCCTTGCTTTTTAGCGTCTCCGTTGCCGTTGGAATTACCCCACAGATGCTGCCTGTTATTGTTACCACCTGTCTTTCTCGCGGTGCCACACAAATGGCCAAACAAGACGTTATTGTTAAAACACCGTCTGCCATTCAAAATCTCGGTGCCATTGATATTTTGTGTACCGATAAAACAGGCACCATTACCGCAGATGAGGTAATCCTTGAGAGGCATCTAAATGTCCTTGGCGAAGAGGACGAGTATGTTTTGCGCTATGCCTTTTTGAATAGCTATTTTCAGACGGGACTCCGCAATCTCATTGATTCGGCAATCATTAACGCCACCGGACAACTTACTGACATCAATAACTTAATCAATTCTTACACCAAAGCTGACGAAGTTCCCTTTGATTTTGAGCGGCGGCGTATGAGCGTCGTGGTGGAAGACATCACAAACAACACCCACATGATTACTAAAGGTGCCGTTGAAGAGGTTCTTGCCGTATGCACGTCTGTCAATTTTAAGACCCATATTTCTCCGCTCACAAACGCGCAGCGTCAAGACATACTCCGTCGCGTTCACGACCTTAACCATGAAGGCATGCGTGTTGTGGCCGTAGCCCAGAAAGACAATCCTCGGCCCGTCGGCGAGTTTGGCATTGATGATGAAGTCGATATGACGCTTATTGGCTACCTGGCATTTCTTGATCCTCCCAAAGCAAGCGCTGCAGAAGCAATCAAAAAACTTGGCGAGAAGGGCGTCTGCGTCAAAGTACTTACCGGGGACAATGAAGGCGTTGCCGCTGCCGTTTGCAAAAAAGTGGGCATCACCGTTGACGCACTTCTTTTGGGAGAGGAAGTTGAAAACCTTTCCGAAGATGCCTTGCGCAAACGCGTAGAACAAACACAGCTCTTTGCAAAGCTTTCACCCATGCAAAAGGCCCGTGTCGTTGAGGCTTTGCGTAAAAACTCCCACGTTGTCGGGTTTATGGGCGACGGCATCAATGACGCGGCCGCCATGCGCGCCTCCGATGTGGGAATCTCCGTTGACACCGCAGTTGACGTGGCAAAAGAATCTGCCGATATCATTTTGCTGCAAAAAGATCTGCTCGTTCTTGAGCGTGGTGTTGAAGAGGGTCGGCGTACGTATGGCAACACCATCAAGTACATCAAAGCAACCGCCAGCTCAAATTTTGGCAATGTGCTTTCCGTTATGGTCGCCAGCGTTTTGCTCCCGTTTTTGCCCATGTCCGCCTTACAGCTTCTTCTTTTGGGACTTGCGTATACCCTTACCTGCATCGCAATCCCTTGGGATACAGTCGACGGAAGCTTTTTGGCACGTCCCCGCTCCTGGGATGCTCGCTCCATCACGGGATTCATGCTTTGGATTGGGCCGGTCAGCTCCCTCTTTGACGTACTTACCTTTGCTCTGATGTTTTTTGTTATTTCTCCTGCCATTGCAGGCGGTACGTGGGCAGAGCTTGCGGCAGCCGGAAACACTACAGGGCAGACGCTCTTTATCGCAGCGTTCCAGACGGGCTGGTTTGTTGAGTCCATGTGGACCCAGACCTTTGTTCTACACGCTCTTCGCACCGAAAAGCTGCCATTTATTCAAAGCCGTCCGTCAGCGGCACTCATGATACTCACGGTTGCCGGCATTGCCGCAGTGAGCGTCCTTCCCTATCTTCCCAAGGTTTCTGAAGCTCTTGGACTCATTGGCCTGCCCGTGAGCTTCTTTGGATGGCTTTTGGCCCTTATGCTGGGATATCTTGTTCTTATCAGCATCGTGAAAGCGCTCTATGTACGCAGAAAAGGGTCGCTTTTATAACGAAGGCATCCACGGGGGGTGGCCGCTTCCAATACATGAAAATCGATGCCTGCAAACGTAGACCGTCTGCAGGCATCGTGTCGATAAGCTCTTGCTTTCGTACTAATCTTTACGCAATCTTCCAGCCGACGGTCTTCTCGCGCATGTTTACGAAGTCGGCATAAAGCCCGCCTTCTGCCATAAGTGATTCATGTGTTCCGCGCTGAACGATACGGCCCTTATCAAGCACGAGAATTTGATCGGCATTGCGCACGGTCTTCAAGCGATGCGCAATCATAATGACCGTCTTTGACTTCGTAAGCTCCGAAATGGCGTGTTGTAACTCAAGCTCATTTTCAGGATCGACATTAGCCGTTGCCTCATCCAAAACCACGATGGGCGCATCTTTCAAAATGGCGCGTGCAATGGAGAGACGCTGGCGCTCACCGCCGGAAAGTGAAGAGCCGCTCTCACCCAATCGCGTGTCATAGCCGTTTGGCAGCGCCTGAATAAACTCCTCACAACAGGCTCGGCGGGCAGCGTCCACCACTTGCTCATGCGTTGCTTCGGGGCTTCCGAACTTGATGTTATTTTCAATGGTATCGTCAAAAAGAAATACGCCCTGGAAAACCGTAGAAAAATTCTGCAGCAGCGAGTCAACCTTATAATCGCGCACATCGCGGCCGCCCAAAGTAACCGTACCGGAATCCACGTCCCAAAAGCGCTCAATCAGACGCACAAGCGTTGTTTTGCCGGATCCGCTTGGTCCCACAATGGCACATGAACTACCTGCGGGAATGGAAAGGCTCACACCGTCAAGCACGCGCCTGTCGTCATAGCCAAACGTAACGTCGGAAACTTCTATGTCAAAGGCATCGGCCTTCTCGACACCCGCGCCTTCGTCCATGGGAGGCGTGGCGAGAAGCGCGTTGGTTTGTTCCATAGCAAGCTCAATATTGCGAAGGATTGCCGAGAAACGACCGGCAGCCTCAAGGCGGCTGAACATCATAAACGACATCACCACAACCGTAAGACAGATGGCAGTATCAAGACTTCCCGACAACCACAGACCCACCGCAATCAAACACATCGCAACGCTTGTTGCTTTGGAAACGATCATCTGCAGAATAGAAAAACGCAGTGCCTTAAATTCGAGCGCCAAAGCCTGATCCCGGCAATCGTCAACGGTTTGCGAAAACTTTCCTTCCGCATCATCGACAAGCAAAAACGCACGAACCACGCTGATACCGCGAACGTACTCAAGAACGGCACCGACAAGTTTTGTGTTGGCTTCGGTAAGCTTACTTGCAGTCGTACGTACATATCTTTGCAAAAGCTCCATGCTCGCACAAAAAAGAACCAACGTGAGGGCACATATAATGCCAAGACGTATGTCCAAGAAGAGCAAGAATACAACAATGATGCAGGAAAACGCGAGGCCACCAACAATGGTCATATACAGAAGACCACCGAGGTTTTGCATGACGTCCAGCTGATTGGTCATGACGGACGTTACTTCGCCGAGGCTATTCTCGTTAAAATAACCCATGGGCAGATGACGCAGCGTATCTCCCACTTCTGTTCGCTTCCGACCGGCCATGCTAAAGTTGGCATCGCAAAAATTCTCACTCTTAAAATGGGAGCATACAAACGTCCCCGCAATACTTACGAGCATAACTCCTAACGCGATCAAAGCCGTCTGACTCGACAGCGTATTTGTTGTGAGCGCACTGAATACGATCCAAAGCGCCGTAATTTGCAGACCCTCAAACATACAGGTCAGAAGTGTAAACAAGAGGCCCTTAAGGAGCTTGTCGCGATATGTGTCTCCGAACTGGAAATACATTTTCAATACAGAAAGCATTGTCGGCTCCTTTCTTAAGCCTCGTCAAGTGCGCCGATATGAGCGCGGTACATACGCGCATACAGCGGACAGATATCCATAAGCCGGTTGTGTGTACCCTCAGCTTCAATGGTCCCGTTATTGACAACTACGATCTTGTCGGCATTTTGTACCGTTGAAAGGCGATGTGCGATAACCACCAAGGTCTTGCCCGCCACAAGTTTTGCCACCGCAGATTCGACTTCTGCCTCGGACTCCGGGTCGGCGTAGGCCGTGGCCTCATCAAGCAAAATAATCGGAGCGTCTTTAAGCATGGCGCGAGCAATGGCCACACGCTGGCGCTCTCCGCCGGACAGGTGCCCACCTGAACCACCGACCACCGTTTGATAACCCGCGGGAAGCGAATGTATAAAATTATGGCAACCGGACGCTTTCGCACAGGCAATAACCTCTTCATCCGTGGCGTCTTTGCGACCCATCCGGATGTTTTCCATAATGGTGTCGTCAAAGAGATAGCTGTCTTGATCGACATAGGCGACAAGATCGGCAAGCTGAGACGGACACAGCTGACAGATATCTTTTCCGCCGATTGAAACCGATCCTGACGTCGGATCCCAAAAGCCCGCAACAAGCCTTGCAAGGGTGGATTTACCCGAACCACTTGGACCGACAAATGCCGTTACCTGGCCAGAGTTGATGGTAAGGTCAACGCCGTGAATGACCTCGTTAGCATCGTAGGCAAAATGAACGTCTTTGAGTTTGATGTCTGTACCTTCAAGAACACCGGGCTTCTCGGCACGCTTTTGGTCCGGATAGTTCAGGACTTCCGAAATCTCTTCAACAATCGTTCCCACCTGAGCAAGCGAATCTCCAAAACTCATGGCTGCATACAGGGGTTGAAAGGCACCGAGCGACAGTACCGCGCACATAACCAATGTCGCAGGTTCAAGCGAACCCTGCATTACAAAAAGGCAGCCCAAGGGAAGGACCACCACGAGAGTTGCAGGCGCAATGGAAAGCATTGCGTCCTGCCAAATTTGACAGTGGCTCATCCAGTCGATAAAGGCATGCGCGGATGCATAGACCGCTTTTGAGAACTTCTCGTATGAGCTGGCAGATTGCCCAAACGCTTTGATTACCTCGATACCCGAAACATACTCGACCGAGGTATTGTTCATCTCTTTACCTGTTGTAATGGTATTTTGATACCACACCTCATAGTCTTTCATCATGCCTGCCATACAGGCAAGGCCCACAAAGATAGTAAGGAGTGTTGCGAGGGCAAGTCGCCAATCCAGAACGCCCAAATATATAAAAATTGCAATTACAACCGTAATATTTGAGGTTAGCTCGGGAACCGCGTGGGCAAGTGTGGTCTCAATACTGTCAACTTTTTCAACAAGGAGACGTTTAAGCGTGCCGGACGGTGTATCAAGCACATATCCCATGGGGATACGGGTAAGCTTTTGTGCAAGACGGATACGAAGGTTGGCAATGGTTGCAAACGTTGCGATATGTGAAACCGTCGTTGAGAGATGATGGAAGATAATCTGTACCGCATAGCTTACTGCTGCAATGCAAGCCCACTGCACGTAAAACGACCAATCTCGTACCGCATTAAAGATACCGACAACCATATTTCCGGCAGCAAAATAAGGAACCATACCACCGACAACACCAATGATGGCGAGAAGAACCGAAAGGGCGTATGTCCCTTTTTTACCGGACCACTCAAGCAGTACCGCGACGGGATTTGCTTGAGGCTGTTGGGTTCGTTTCTCTTGAGAGCCGCGTAACTCTTCCTGCTGTTCGGACCCTTGTTTTTCCATATAATCCTCCTGTACAGACCAAAGAACAGCACATGAATATCTTATTTTGGATAACTACTCTTGCAGTAACTTCTCGGCGACCCACCGCATAAGTTAGTCATGGAAAACTCATATATTAGTGTTGCGCGCCCACAAGTAAAAAGCAATAGGGCTTTTGCAATCTACCACTCACGCTTATTTATATAACGTCTGCGGAATAGCTCTTCTCCGCCCGACTTAATCCCCTCACGACGGGTATATGACGATGCATGTATTCATTCCTCATTAAAGGAGAGAGGACAGTTCAATGGATATTTCGCAAGTAAAAAATGTAACCGTTGCGGGCGGCGGCGTCTTAGGCAGCCAAATTGCATTCCAAATTGCCTATAGCGGATACGACACTACTATTTGGCTCCGCACCGATGCTTCAATCGGTCGCGCACAACCCAAGATTGACCGTTTGAAAGAGATTTATCTGAACACCCTTGAGGCGCTCAAAACCAACCCCAAAGCATATGCCTATGGTCTTATCGCCAAAGAGGATATTACAGCCGAGAAGCTCGACGAACTCAAAGGTCGCGTCGAAGAGGCATACGCGCATCTCAAGCTCACTACCGACTGGGATGAGGCGTTCAATGATGCGGACTTTGTCATTGAATCCGTTGCCGAAGAGCCCAAGCAGAAGATTGCATTTTATAGCGAGCTGGCAAAGCACTTGCCGGAGAAGACGGTTATCGCCACCAACAGTTCAACCATGATTCCAAGTATGTTCGCTGAGCACACGGGCCGTCCCGAGAAGTACCTCGCACTCCACTTTGCCAACGAAATTTGGAAAAATCCACTCGCTGAGGTAATGGGGCACGCCGGTACCGCACAGGAGAACTTCGACCTCATTGTCGCCTTTGCCGCAAGCATCCGCATGATTCCCGTTAAGGTTCTCAAAGAACAGCCGGGTTACCTTCTCAATTCGATGCTTGTCCCCTTCTTGTCAGCCGCAGAGGGCCTTTGGGCCGGCGGCGTAGGATCGCCTGAGGACATCGACCGAGCTTGGATGATTGGTACGGGTGCCCCTGCAGGACCATTCAGAATCCTGGACATTATCGGCCTCACCACCGCCTACAACGTAGGAATGCTCAATCCTAAGGCACAGCAAGAAGGTACCATTGAAAATCGTATCGTTACGCTGCTCAAAGAAAAGATCGACGCCGGAGAGCTCGGCATTAATGCCGGCAAGGGTTTCTACACATACGGAAAGTAGCTCATAAGAGCCATCCCAATGAGAGCTCCTAGTAGGAGTCCCATAGAATCGAAAGAACGTCCCGCGGATTGCACAGTCGATCTTCTCGGGACGTTCTTTTATGCGTAGTGCTCTTCACGTGGCGCTCTCGCGCGCATTCTCTTGCACGTGGCCTCTCGCGCGTATTGCCCTTGCGCGTGATACTCTCGCGCGCATTATTTCTTTTTGGTTGCAACTCACCCGCGAGCGCCCGTACAGGTAAGCGGCGTGCCATCATAGCGGTGCTACATCATTTGTGACCAGGAAGGGTATCCATGTCGAATCTTAAAACACCTCCGTTTACCTTTGATATCGTCGGCAGTTTCTTGCGACCTGCATACCTCAAAGAGGCACGCGCCGACTTTGCAGCAGGTCGTATTTCTCGTGAGGAACTCACCGCGACGGAAGATAAAGCTATTTCCGAACTTGTCCATAAAGAAAAGGAAATCGGTCTCAAAGCCGTTACCGACGGTGAATTTCGCCGCACCATGTGGCACCTGGACTTTCTTGAGGAACTCCGGAATGTTGAGCATGTTGATACGGCACATTGGTCTGTTGAGTTCAAAGGGCCAAAGCCCAAGGGAGCTCAACTGGCATTTACGGGAAAAATTGCCTTCGGGGAGCATCCTTTTCTCGAGCACTTCAGAAAGCTGCAAGAAATCGCCGGTAATCACCTCGTTAAGCAGACCATACCTTCCCCATCGATGCTGCATCTAATTCCCTGCATTCGCGGCAAAGAAAGCTATCGACCCATTGAGCGCTATCAAGACGAGAGCAACCTCTACGACGACATTGTCGAGACGTATCAAGATGCCATACGCGCCTTTTATAACCTTGGCTGCCGCTACCTGCAGTTTGACGACACCAGCTGGGGCGAATTCTGCGACATCGAGAAGCGCGCTGCCTATGAAGCCTAAGGAATTGACCTCAATAAAGTTGCACACGACTACGTTCACTGCATCAATCGGATTCTTGC